>Ga0209601_1002034_pt1 | contig 12990 bp, 13 predicted proteins | sample COGITO_mtgs_1104_4_FD_184796 | JGI IMG/M metagenome (GOLD analysis project Ga0209601, IMG submission 184796) | Pelagic marine microbial communities from North Sea - COGITO_mtgs_110426 (SPAdes) (version 2) | ecosystem: Environmental > Aquatic > Marine > Epipelagic ...
ACGCCATTTACACCCTCAAACGCAGGCGTACAGGTTGAATGGTCTAATTATATGAAGCCACATTTTGGTAGCCCATTAAAGAACAGCATACTGAGCGCTGCCGGAATTAAAAGTCGGAGTGAATTTATCATTACCAGTACAGGAATTGAGGGTGGCGCCGTTTATGAACTTGGAAAAGCCATGTATGAGAGCCAAACCGCTCAGATTGATCTGGCTCCACAGATTGAAACTGCCCAGCTACAGGCACTCTTTGAAAACCGGAACCCAAAAGATAGCCTCAGTAATTTCTTAAGAAAATATGTAAAATTAGGCGCTGCCAAGCGCGCACTAGTATTCGAGCTTAATCAACCAATCAAGCAAAACCCCCAAGATTTAGCAAAGGCAGTGAAAGCAGCCACGATGCCACTTTTGGGTGCCCAACCTATAGACCAGGCCATCTCCACAGGTGGAGGCGTATCGTGGGATAATCTTACGTCCGACCTAATGCTAACTGCTTGCCCAGGAGTATTTTGTGCTGGAGAAATGATTGACTGGGATGCGCCAACCGGTGGCTATTTAATCACAGCCTGCATGGCGACCGGTTGGTGGGCTGGACGATCTTCAGCAAACTATGTGTCCGCTAATGATCGCTTGTAGGCCTGGCGCCCCCGACATCTTTTAGCATAATTTTTTAGTGTGGTATTAGCTTCTGGAAACTTAGCGTTGATAGCCCAATTCAAGCAATGCGTCGCCAAAATATCAGCAATCGTAAAGGTATCTCCCATCAGATAATCTCCCTGGAAGCGGTCTTCTAACCGTTTTAAACTCCGCTCAAATTCCCATTTTAGAACTGGTTTCACAGCCTCAACGCGATAGGCTGGCGGGTTTATAAAAGAATTTTTCGCCGCCACCCACAGCAGACTGTCAAATTCTTCCAACAAGAAATTAATGTGTCCATCCATTCTCAGACGATCTAACGACCCTGTCGGAAAAGTAAGTCCGTTGTGTCGATCTGACAAAAAATATATAATTGCAATGCTGTCAGTAAAAACTTCACCATCCAGAATTAAAGCTGGGACTTTTCCTGTTTTACTGTAAACTTTAGCATCTCGCGACCCAGGCATTTCAGCGATCTGATTATACGGTACGCCAAGTTCTTCCAGGGTCCAAATTACGCGCAGCGTTCGGTTCCTTGTGGATCCTAAGACGGTATACATTTATCTTTTTCCCATCATCGATATCCTAATGAAACAACGTTCAACTTGCGCCATTTGTGGCGCTGTTTGTCCTGCAGAGCGTAACTTCAAATCAGTGTCCAACAGCAATGTAATTACTTTTTCAAGCTGCTCCCTGCTCCACAAGTTTATCTGTCGCTGGAGGCGGTCACGCCGTGGACCAAAAACTGGGGGGCGCAAACGGCTCAAACCCTGCGCAACACCTAAGGGGTCACAGGCAGCAGTGTGCAGCATCCGAAAATGTCGCAACGCTGAAATACAAAGCCCAGTTGCCGTAGCTCCTTGGGCACTAATCTTTTGCAGAATAAGCGGTAGTTCATTATCTTTGAGATCTGCTACCAAACCAATTAAGTCGTCCACCGCCGCCTCGGTAGATTGCGGAGCACACTGCTCAACATCCGTGGCAGTTACTGGGCCAACTTGAGACATACAATACAAGGAAAGCTTTTCAAGATATTGCTGAAAATCACCAGGGTCCAGAGTTTTTGAAAGTTCAGAAAGTGAAATATCCGCCTCTGGGCTAAGATCATCCAGCCCCGCCTTTTCTATTGCAGCCTTAACTTCACCCGCAGATGGCGGTTCATCATAAACAGCTAAAGCCCAAGTATTTGGGTGCGTCTCCAAAGCCTTACGAATTTTAGAGGTCGGCTTCATCGCCCCACCAATTATTACCATTTGAGCGTCACCGCGCTGCCAATCACTCAGGGCAGCCAAGATTGTGTCGGCACAATTCTCATTTGCATCCTCAACCAAGACAACACGAGGCCCCGGGAAAAAGCCTACTGCCTTAATGGCGTCATTAAGAGCCGCGATATCACGACGCAGTTCACCACCTTGCAATCGGGTTAGCCGCATCTCCTCTTCTCCATCAGGACCAATTAGGCCCCTGATCAATTCTTGCCGCTTTAACGCCACGCGCATGGCATTAGCCCCATAAATTAAAATTGCCATTTTTTTTGGATCAGGTTTTGAAAAAGCAATTAACGCATCACGAGACGAGAGTTTCATAATTGGCTCAAAATCGAAATGCGGGTTAAAACTTGCTCTGCAAGAATTACCATTAGTCTATCTTGCGCGTCACGTTTTGCCCGCTCCGTTGCTAGCGGCGTCCCTGTTGCGGAGTAAGCAGTAAAAGATTTGGCTGTATTAGTTAGAACCACACCGCCATCTTTATCGTTAAGGGAATATTTTAAAGAACCAAAAAGACTATAGCGCTCAAGCGTTTGTGACGCAGACACAACACCTTTTTCTTCTTTAATGGTGAGTGTATAATTTAGTAGATACCGATTTGAACTATTTTTTCTAAACTGCTTTTCTAAGTTACGGACAAGTTCAAATTCAACCCTATCCTTAGGAGCCTGAACAAAAACTGAAGTATAAAGTTTTTTTGTTTTTGGATTTATACCATGAACTGGGGCATAGCCGCAGCCCACAAGGAAAAACGCTGCAGTAAGAAATTTACGTCGACTATATAACGACATTAATGATGCGCCCAGGTACAATAATAAGCTTCTTTGGTTTAGCACCATCAAGTGCCTTAATTACAGCTTTATTCATTAGCACTAATGCTTCAAGATCCGCCTTTTGTATATCTTTGGAAACGATAACTTCATCGCGTCGCTTGCCATTGATCTGAATTGGGAGGGTCACTTCGTCCTCAACTAACATTTTAGGGTTAACTGTTGGCCAAGGTGCATTTGTAATCAGTCCATCACCACCTTGGTGTAGCCAAATATGCTCAGATAGATGAGGCGTCATTGGTGACATCAATTGTGCCAGCGTCATAATGGCTTCGCGCTGTGCAGTGAAGCCAGCAGTTGACTTGGTTAAAATTGCTGAGAAGCCATAAAGCTTCGCAATTGCCGCATTAAACCCAAAGCTCTCAATTCCAGAAGTAACTTCTTTTATCGCTTTATGCATGGCACGCATCAATTCCTGATCAGAACTACCTACCTCTGTTTTATCCATTTTTGAAATTTTATCACTTAAAAGCCAGATACGGTTAAGGTGTTTAAATGCTGCCTCTGCGCCAGAGGCCGTCCACTCAACGTCTCGTTCAGGCGGGCTATCAGACAGGACAAACCACCGCGCCGTATCGGCCCCATAGCTGTTAATAATGTTAATTGGATCCACAACATTATTTTTTGATTTTGACATCTTAGCAGAGGGTACAACAGTCACTTCAGCCCCACCATCCTTTAAAAATGCATTCCCATCTCTCAAATCAACATCTTCAGGATAGTGATATATTGGGCGATTGCCTCCACCATCAGACTTATAAATTGCATGGGTCACCATGCCTTGAGTAAAGAGGGCATCGAAAGGCTCAATTGCTGATTTTGGCAAGTGCCCACAAACCTGCATGGCGCGCGCAAAGAAGCGCGAATACAATAGGTGTAGGATGGCGTGCTCTACCCCGCCAATATACTGGTCAACATTCATCCAATATTGAGCTTCCTTTAGGTCAGTTGGTGTCGACGATTTTGGCGCAGTAAATCTTGCGTAGTACCAAGAGGAATCAACAAAGGTATCCATTGTATCCGTTTCTCGGCGGGCTTTATTTCCGCAGGACGGACATTTACAATTACGCCATGTTGGGTGGCGGTCTAGTGGGTTTCCTGGGATGTCGAAACTCACATCATCTGGCAGACAAATCGGTAAGTTTTCTTTTTTTTCAGGTACGATGCCGCAGGCGTCACAGTGGACAACTGGGATTGGACACCCCCAATACCTCTGCCGGCTCAAGCCCCAATCTCTGAGACGGTATTGGGTTTTTCCCTCACCTATTTTTTCTGCCTCTGCCCAGTCAATAGTCGCGTTTATCGCCTCCTGGCCAGTAGCAATTTCCAAACCAGCAGGCTGATTTACCCAACGCACTTTTTCTGATTTAGCTGGTACAAAGGCCAAGTCTTGTACGGGATTTTCATTTTCTAAATTAAAAAAAGTATCAATGACTGGTAGGTTGTACTTTCGTGCAAAATCTAAGTCACGTTGATCGTGTGCGGGGCAAGCAAAAATAGCACCGGTTCCGTAATCCATCATGACAAAATTGGCCACCCAAACTGGCAGAGGTTCTCCTCCCAATGGGTTGTGAACCGTAAGGCCTGTATCAAAGCCTCTCTTTTCAGCCCTATCCATCGCCTCCTCTGAGGTATCCATCTTTTTGCATTCTTCACAAAAAACTTCCAGGTCAGGGTTCTGGACGCTCAGGCTTTGGATAAGTGGGTGATTTGGCGCCAGCCCTATAAATGATGCGCCAACCAATGTGTCAGGTCTAGTAGTGTAAACGTCAATTCCATCAAATCCGCCCTGCGACGTAGTTAAATCAAATGTCATCTCTAAGCCACGAGATTTTCCAATCCAATTTTCCTGCATTAGCCGTACCTTTGCAGGCCAGTTCTCGAGCTTGTCTAAAGCTCCCAGCAATTCCTCTGACATTGACGAAATATTAAAAAACCATTGAGTTAACTCACGGCGCTCAACCTCCGCATTTGAGCGCCAGCCCTTACCATCAATAACTTGTTCATTAGCTAAAACGGTCATATCCACCGGATCCCAATTGACCAGGGCATTTTTTCTGTAAACCAAGTCTTTAGCCAACATATCTATGAACAATGCCTGCTGCTGTCCGTAATACTCAGGGTCGCAGGTCGCAAACTCGCGTGACCAGTCAATTGAAAGACCCAGCGGTTTCATTTGATCACGCATTGTTTCAATGTTGGAGTAGGTCCACTCTTTGGGGTGACCTCCAATTGCCATAGCTGCATTTTCAGCGGGCATGCCAAAGCCATCCCACCCCATTGGGTGCAGCACATTATGCCCAGTGGCTATTTTATAACGAGCAATAACATCACCCATGGTGTAGTTTCGAACGTGACCCATGTGAATTCTACCGGACGGATATGGGAACATCTCCAAGACGTAGTACTTCGGCCGATCGATGCTTGCTATTGCCTTAAAAGTTTCGCTTTGTCGCCAAACTTCTTGCCACTTTTTTTCGATCTCTGTGGGTAAATAAGTCGTCATGAACTGTCCTTCGACTAGGTCGTGTCGGATCTAAATTAACCAGCGAACGCCATTACGCAATCATAGCCTATTTTGGATTTAATTTCTAGAGTAAGCCGGTGCAACCTATCAATTTTGAAGGTTAACTTTTCAATAATCCAGAGAGTTAAGTAATTTCTCAAAAAAAAGGCGGCTCATAAAGAGCCGCCTTCCTATCTTTTGACTAAAGTCGATTTAGAATGCGAACTTTAGCTCTATTGTAAGACCTTCTTGCCAGTCACCAGCACCAATTTCGTCTTTTGCATCAGTCGCACTTGCACCCGTACCTTCTACTGCATATGACGCCATGATAGATGCGCCACCGCCGAGAGGGTTGCTCACTGCTAGATACATGTCTTCAAGACTATCAGCCAAACCAACATTTACAGTTGCAGAACCCAAAGTAGTTGAGCCCTCAACTTTATGGGCACTACCCTCATCAGTTGAGAAAGTTACTGATGTTCCACCAGCTGAATAAGCGGCTGAAATATTCCAAGCGTCTATTGTCGCTGCTGCAGACTCCACAACATATGAAGCGGTTGTAGTTATCGCACCCGCTGGGTATGCGATTTTCACACCTGTTGAAGTGTCAGTACCGTCTGTTGAGTAGCCTGTGGTTACAGTTGATCCACCAACAGATGTAGTTGCTGAAATACCCAACACGTCGGCTTCGTTAGCAATCACATAACTTGCGCCACCAAGAGCACCAGATATGGAAATACTTACTGCGTTTGGAGAAGCTTTTGCGCCTGTTGTAACCAATGACGAAGCAGAAACTGCTAAGCCACCAAGATTTGCAGAAGCTTTAAGAACGTTTCCACCAGCATCATTCTGGTTGAACCAACCGTCTGTGGCCATATCACCTGCAGACACCCAGTTTGAACGTGCTGAGTACTCAGTTGAGCCGAAAGCAACATTCAAGCCATCAGACGCGAGCGCCAATGTATAAGAATCCGCAGCATTGTTTGTAGTGTCTCCGCCGTTCATGTCAGCTGTAATGCTAGCTGTCATACCGCTGTCCATTGTTGAGGACATTGCGAATGTGATACCTGCATCGTTATACACGCCATAGTTGTTGTCGTGCGTTGTTGCGGCTACGTGACCTACACTAGCACTTGCGCCTGCAACATATGTTATTCCGTCCGCAGCTATAGAGCCGAGCTTTGCCGGTGTTCCGGTTGCTGCAGTATTAGAATCTGTATCGTTAAAGCCAAGCTTAAAAGAACCTGACACTTTTACGTCAGCGGCGGCGATACCAGCGGTCATCGTCAAAGCTGTAGTCGTTAGTAGGATGCGTTTCATGATTTTCCCTCGTGTTGCTATCCAAAATTAAGAACACTAACCAAAGCAGAGCCTTGGAGAAGCGTTGGACTTCTATTGGAATGATATACCCCCTTTGGTCAAGTCAAGCGAGGTGGCTAGTGTAACCGAATTATTAATGTGATGCATGGATGCAACACATACTTAGCCATATTCTGCCGATGACATCTATCAAATTAACATTTAAGATAAAAAGAAAATCAAAAAAAGGACTAAAAATGTCGCTTTCTCAGGTATCTAGCGAAATTTCAAAAGCAATCGACGCATCAGGTCGTTTAGCGGGGTCTGTCGAATTAATAGCCGTATCAAAGGTACAACCAAATGAACGGGTCTTGGAGGTTCTCAAGCAAGGGCACCGCATCTTTGGGGAAAATCGTGTGCAAGAAGCTGAGGGTAAGTGGCCAAGCTTTCAGGCTGAATTTCCAGGTGCAAAAGTCCACCTCCTCGGTCCCCTGCAATCCAATAAAGCTCGGCTTGCATTTGAGGTATTTGACTGCATACACACCTTGGATCGTCCTAAATTAGCGAACTCCTTCGCTCGACTTGCTCAAGAGCTTGGCCACTGCCCATCGATGTTTATGCAGGTAAACACAGGTAACGAAGCCCAGAAGGCTGGGATCGATATTGACGGTGTCGATGATTTCGTGGCGCAGTGTCGACTGTTAGACCTTCCCGTGGTCGGATTGATGTGCATCCCACCTGTGACCGAGGAAGCCAGTCTTCACTTTGCCCTATTGGCAAAGCTCGCCAAGCGGAATGATCTTGCACAGCTGTCCATGGGGATGTCAGGGGATTTTGCCAAAGCAATAGCCTTTGGCGCCACGCATGTTCGAGTTGGGTCAGCTATTTTTGGTGAACGAATTTCTGATGCTAGCACAACTCATTCTAGCGAACAATCAGCCTAGTCTCAGGCATTAGGCTTGTAGCTAACCAAACTAAACTCTGGCGGGCCATCGCGATACATCCGGCTGTCGGCGCTCCAGGCCTGCGCCACTGGTGCATAAAAATAGCTGACCCAAGTCCCGGGACAGCTTCCGGCCAATTCCAATTGGTAATTATTATTAAGTCATATTGCGGGTCACTGCGCCTCAAGGCTTCAGAGCTCGCAACTAATGGCGCACGACAAAGTGAATTATAGGCTTTATGCTGAGGGTCGTCGCACCAAAGATCACCAGGAAGAATGGGCTTTGCCCATGGGGAGGGACAAGAAATGCGATCCGGGCGATAGTAGAGGCCCACAATATAGTGCATACCCCTAGGCGTCGCCCCATCACCCTCTCGTTTATTATCGGTAACGCCGCCCCAACCGCAAGTTGCCGCCACATACTGACCTCTATATCGAAGCCTCCCACGGGAAAATACCAAGTCTTTTGAATTCAAAATAAGTGTCCAGATTTTTCAGCTTTAGTTCGTAAATAGTTATGGTTCTGATCCGTTTGACCCACAATAAGTGGAACCCGCTCTACCACCTTGAGACCTTGGTCCTGGAGGCGCAGTACCTTTTGAGGATTATTAGTCATGAGCCTCATACTTGAAAAACCAAGGCTTTTTAGGAGGTCTGCACCAATTTTAAAATCGCGTTCGTCGTCCTCAAATCCGAGCCGGTGATTAGCCTGAACAGTATCAAAGCCCTGGTCCTGAAGTTTATAGGCGCGCATTTTATTAGCTAAGCCAATGCCGCGGCCCTCTTGGTTCAAATATAATAAAACTCCAGCGCCTTCACGCGCCATTTGCTCAAGGGCACCATTGAGCTGAGAGCCACAATCACACTTAAGAGACCCCAAAACATCGCCAGTAAAGCAAGCAGAATGCAAGCGCGTAAGAACTGGCGAAGTTCGATCTGGAACACCTATTTCTATGGCATAATGCTCGTCACCACCGTCGTGGGGGCGATAGACGTGTAGCCGTCCAGCTTGAGCAAGCTGAAGTGGTAGTAGAGCCGATACGATGTGCTTAAATTCTGTATTTAATATTATCTCTTCTGGCAGTCGTGTGAGATTACTTAATTCTTGATTGGTTTGCACGGTAATAGCCATCGGTAGTAACTGCGCCGCCTTAAGAAGTTCAACGGCTAGGCGGTGACCTTCTATTTCATCGTCGCGGATACCTTGGAAGGGTCCCTTCAATGGATAACTCATGTCCATAATTGGATCGGCTACTGCGTGACACCATTTGGCATCTGCTGTGATTGGGACTGCAAATCGCGCTATGTCTCCGTCGTAGACATTAATTTTTAGGGTAACAGCCCGCCACCTTGAAACAACGGCCTGCACCTCACCCAGAGACCGCAACGACACGAGCCTTTCCTCAGTTATGGTCTCTGCAGCACAGATCACTAGAGGAGTGGGTAAATTAATCACCACAGGCAAGCCCATACGAAGATCGGTTAAGGCGCGCGCGCGCAGTTCAATTGGAGATGGAGATAAACTCATAACACTTCCGTTAATACTTTTATTCGCAAAATAGAAACATTTCCTTCACTACACACAAATTTATAACTTTTTTATTCTCAATCTTGCCAAATGGCTGACAACAGCGCAAATATTTAGAGCATTAAAAAAGTGAAGGTTGCAATGACCAACTTGAAGAAGGTCCTTTTAATAGACAGCGACGTGGATCTGCGCGAAGCGCTTTGTGAGCAGTTACTCAATACAGATCAATTTGAAGTATTTTCCAGTGGCGACAATACCGAAACGGTAGAAAAACTGAGGTCTCAATCTTATGATTTGATTGTCATGGATTTACACCCCTTCAACGATGACAGCCTTGAAGCATGCCGCGTGACCTACGCCCAGAACGTAAAATGTCCAATTTTACTGCTGACAGAGCGAGATGAAATCTCTAGCACGGTGTTTGGCCAAGACGCCAGAGCTAGCGACTACATAATAAAACCCTTTAAGTTTCCAATTCTTTTGGCGCGCATAAATATACAGTTACAAAAATATGAGAGATCAAACGATAGCGTTTTCACTCTTGGGCCGTATACATTTCATCCGGCTATAAAAATTCTAAAAACTCATGATAATAATGAAATTCAACTTACAGAAAAAGAAACTGATATTTTAAAGTTTCTCTACCATACGGTTGAAGATGTGGTGCCACGCGATATTTTATTGCATGAAGTTTGGGGTTATAACAACAGTGTCACGACACACACACTGGAGACCCATATATATCGGCTACGCCAGAAAATCGAACGCAACCCCAGCGTTGCTGAATTACTAGTAACAGAAAGCGGTGGATACAGGCTCGAAATTTAAGAGCCTGATAGATACCGCCTTTGCAATGAATTATTAATCATCTCAAAACGACCCCACTCCCAAGACTTAATTCAACAAAAAATAGACATCTTTCGATGTTCAGAAATTAAATCTTGAGATTCTTTCTAAGCAAACTTTATTGAAACATCGCCAAAAGAACCAAAATCAGCGTGAAATTCATCACCAGACCGTGCCTCAATGGGGCGAATAAAAGAGCCGGACAAGACAACATCTCCCGCCCTAATTGACTGGCCATATACCTGCAACCGTTCCGACAGCCAAACAATGCCCATCACTGGGTCATTTAACACGCCAGCTCCAAGGCCGGTCTCTTCCACCTCACCATTTCGACAACAAATCGCGCCGGCCCAACGCAGGTCTACCAAGTTTGGGTCATGGTTTTGAGTGCCCAGCACTATACCTGCGTTAGCCGCATTATCAGAAATCGTATCAAAAACTGTGCGGGTTTTTCCTGTCACTGCGTCTATACGCAATATTCTGGTATCTAGGATTTCGAGCGAGGGGCAGACATGACTTGTAGCCGCCAAAACCTGCTCCCGTGAGGCCGCACCCTTAAGATCATCTTTCATTACAAAGGCAATTTCAGCTTCAATTCGCGGCTGAATAAACCTGCCCTTGGGCACCACACTATTATCTTCAAAATGCATTTCATCAAATAGGATACCACTATCTGGGATATCTATTTTAAGAGCATCCTGCATGGCCTTTGAGGTAAGCCCTATTTTCCAACCAGTTAACTTACAACCGTCTGCAATCTTCAAGTCAACCAAGGCCTTTTGTACTGCATAGGCATCATCCATCGTCATGTCTGGGTAATCAGCAGTCAGTAGCTTGATTTGATTTTTTGATTTTTCTGCCTGAAGCAAGCCTTCAGCAGCCTTTGTAATTTGGACTGGTGTCATGTCTCATCCTTAACTGTATTTCTTAAAGTACCAATTCCCTCAGCCGTAACCTCTACCACGTCGCCGGGTTTAAGATATCTCGGCGGGTCAAAGCGGGCACCAGCACCTGTTGGGGTGCCCGTTACGATAATGTCACCGGGCACTAAGGTGGTAAATGTTGAGATATACTCAATCTGACGACGGATAGAAAACATCATCCGACTGGTTCGGTCTTCTTGACGCAATTCGCCGTTCACATGTGTAGTTAATAAAACATCATCAAGCTGTGACGAATCCTTAAAGGGGACCAGCCAGGGACCCATTGCACCAGATTTGTCCCAGTTTTTTCCCTGAGTTACATTGAATTTAGCATGTCGAACCCAGTCACGAATTGTGCCTTCATTACAAAGTGTCAGCGCCGCGATGTGATTATAAGCATCAGCTTGGCCTATACGGCGGCCCTTTTTGCCAATCACAATTGCAATTTCGCCCTCATAGTCGAGCTGATGTGATTCAGGTGGCCGAACCAATGCCTGCTCGTGCCCCACAAACCCCCGCGAAAAGCGCGGAAAGAGTGACATATTGGCTGGGGCCTGTGATCCATCATTATATTCTGCATTCCGGTCTGGAAAATTTACGCCCACACATATTATTTTTTCCCCATTTGATACAGGTATGTCAAAGGTGAAGCTACCATTGGCGTGACTGACATCCCTACCCACCGCTGCCTCCTCCAGAAGGGGCAAGCCACCATGATCAACAACCTCTTTTAAACATTTCCACTGAGGAAAATTATCTGACAAAGATATAACGCCCTTATCGGTAACAGCACCGTAAAGCTGGTCGCCATTGTAGCTAATTGTAGCAAATTTCATGAATTTCTCCTGTGCAACGGTGCAGCTATTAATTGGGCCTAAGCCGGTTGTGTATGCTATTTTTTTTCCAACTAAGTAATTTTGATATTACAATTACTTCCAGTGAAAGCGCAAAATATGGGTTGGCCAGTTGCGCTGAGAATTCAGCTTCAGCTGCCGCCATAATTTCAGCTCCAACTCTAGATTTTTGTGGGTCAGTCCGCCCCTCACCCATGCGTAAAATCATATCACAGAATGCATTTTCAGGGTGCTCGTCAGCAATAGACCTGTGCATCAACGGGTATGCCCGAACCCGAATACCCGCCAGTGGGAAAAGCCCCGTTTTCTGCATCACGCCACTCATCACGCTACAGACATTGGCCATGTTAACCTGACTATCTAAGTTTTCAGAGTATTGAATTATAAGGTGGGCCATTGGCACTCCTTCCACTTTTTTGTTTTAAGAAATAACGCAGTCCTTCATCAAATAACAACCCAGCAACATGTTTTAGTTGACTCTGAACGATTCATTTTATTATTAATATATTAACAATTAATATAAGAATGGTATGATGCCCAGGTTTCTTGATAGCTTACCAATGATACTGAGCCGGTCCCTTGACGGAATTATGCCGGTATATCGCACTTTGTTTCAGGAGCACGCAATTACAGATCAACAATGGCGGGTAATGCGAGCCCTTTGGGAACAAAAACACCTCACATCAAAGCAAATATCAGAAATCACACTTCTTCCACCTCCATCACTGGTTGGAATTCTTGATCGGCTTGAAAAAAAGGGCTTCATTGGCCGCCTTCGATCCGTTGAAGATCGGCGTCTCGTCTACATTGTGCCCACACAGGCCGGCCGCGAGCTTCAAGAATTAATGTTACCAAAAATAGAAGAGATACACGACTCATTTACGAGGAAAGTCACACCCGAAGAGTGGGACGAACTAAACCGTATTTTAGATAAATTAAATGAGTACAAAACAACCTCAGAAATAGTATCAGGGAATAGGGTTTAGCATGAAAAACGCTGGAATTAGAACGGGCTCTGAGTATCTCCATGGCTTGCGCGACGATCGTGAAATTTGGACCCGTGGCGCCCGCGTAAAAGACGTAACAATTGAGCCTGGGATTAGTGGTGGTGCAGCCTCCTTAGCCGGCTTTCTCGATCGCCAACATGAAGATGCATATCGAGATAACGTGACATTTTTAGATGCTAATGGGGTCCGATGTGCTAAATCTCACATGGCGCCCAAATCAAAAAAAGATGTGCTAAGTCGTGGTCGTGCCTTTTATGAATGGGCAAAATGGTCTAATGGTATGTTTGGACGCACCCCTGACTACAAAAACGCCTCTTTGATGGCATTTGCCCATGCCACAGATTTTCTTG
>Ga0209601_1002037_pt1 | contig 12982 bp, 10 predicted proteins | sample COGITO_mtgs_1104_4_FD_184796 | JGI IMG/M metagenome (GOLD analysis project Ga0209601, IMG submission 184796) | Pelagic marine microbial communities from North Sea - COGITO_mtgs_110426 (SPAdes) (version 2) | ecosystem: Environmental > Aquatic > Marine > Epipelagic ...
TATAAGTAGTTATATAAATTACTTTCCATGAATACATGTGGGTTATTTAGATATATATTGATCATTTATATATGATTCGATATCGAGTACAATGTTAGTAGTAATATTGTTAGTATCTTTTTGTGCAAACGTATACTCAGTAGAGTACATGCAGTATGAACCCCATAAAATAAGATTTTTCTCATATTTATCATTATTTACATTTACAATGATGATGTTAGTAACAGCAAATACATTTTTACAATTATTTTTTGGGTGAGAAGGTGTAGGTATAGCCTCTTATTTATTAATAAACTTTTGGTACACACGTATACAAGCAAATAAATCAGCAATATTAGCAGTGATGGCTAATAAAATAGGAGATATATTCTTACTATTTTCTTGCTTATCAATATGCTTCGTATATAATAGTGTGTATTTCAATACAGTATTTTTATTATCAGACAATAGTAGTACATACTTAATAAGCTTATATGAAAATATATTAAATTACAATATAAAAGGATACCTTTTATATTATAATGAATATATATCATATGTGTTATTAAATGGTAGTACTATAAATATAAATGACTATTTAAATAGTAATTTAGTTTCATTTATGTCTTACTATATATGCATATTTATAGTAATAGCATCAGTTTGTAAATCAGCACAATCAGGTTTTCATTTTTGGTTAGCTGAAGCAATGGAAGGTCCTACACCAGTTTCTTCTTTATTACATGCAGCAACAATGGTTACAGCTGGTATATTTTTGATAGTACGTTGTAGCTTTTTATTCTCTTTGTCTATAGATCTACCAATATACATAATATTAATAGGTTCTATAACTAGTTTTTTTGCTGCATTTATAGGAGCAACACAGAATGATTTAAAGAAAATAGTAGCCTATTCTACTTGTAGTCAGTTAGGTTATATGTTCTTATCTAATGGTGTCTTTACATATAATATAACAATGTTTCATTTATTTAACCATGCTTTCTTTAAAGCACTTTTATTCTTAACATCTGGTTACTTAATACATATGTTATCTAATGAACAAGATTTAAGGAAGATGGGAGGATTATTAAAAGTAGTACCTTTAATATATATATGTTTATTAATAGGTTCTGTATCTTTAATGGGAGTACCTTACTTTTCAGGTTTTTTTTCAAAAGATTTTATAATAGAGTCTTTCTACAGTATAGTGGTTAATAACACTATTGGTCTTAATACGTATTCAATTATTTTATTTGCACAGTTATTATTATCTATTTCTGTACTTTTCACTATATTTTATAGTTCAAAAGTTATATATTTTGTATTCATAAGTAGTTTTAATGGCTTTAAATATTATATACAACATTTACACTTTGCAAGTTATTTAATATTGTTACCTTTGTTACTGTTATCTTTTTTAAGTATCACAAGTGGTTTTTTTTTTAGTGATATGATGTTAGGACAAGGTAGTACCTTTTGAAATACATCTATGAACTTAAATATGTATTCTTATGATAAACTACTACCTGTTTTTTTAAGTGAAACTAATATTAGTAATATATGCTTTATGATTTTACCTTGAGACTTTAATAAATATACTTTCTACTATATATTTATACACACGATATACTTTAGTGTATTAAATATGATAGCTTTTCAGTATTATGCTGCTGCTATATACTTTTATAGTTTTGGGGCTGTTAAAGTTTATAACATATTATACGTAAATATTAACAACAAAGTATTATTTTTTAATAGATTGTGAATTAATAATGTTCTTAAACTATTTTATTATAGTTCTTACAACATTACTTATAAATTAATAGATAAACAGATATTTGAAGTAATCGGTCCTTTTGGTATTGTTTCAAATATAAAGTATCTTATGAATAATTTAAACGTTTTATATACGGGTTTGATATTTCATTATACTGGTTTTATATTAATTAGTTTAATGTTTTTTATTTTTTACTTTTAAAAAAAAACAATGTTTCTAATTATATTATATATACTAAATATTTTTTTTTTTTAAATCTTAGACAGTAAGCCGTTTGGTATAGGCTGTATATTAGAGTCTTATATTGGATACCTAGGTTATATAGTAATACTTACGTCACTCTTTTACTGTGTCTTATTATATGCGAAAAAGCACAAATATATAGAGAATTGTTTTGGTTACGAATATAGGTTTATAATAAAGGCATTCCTGTGAGTAGTAGGAATAGTATTAATAATGTGAGTATGTTGTGCTTGAGTAAGTCTTTTCGCCCTGAAAATAAATATTAGCAGCGAAAGAAATTTTTATTTTTTTTTTTATGAAGTACACTATAACACAGGTAATTCCAAAAGAAGATCTATTAATTTACTTCAGTAACCAGATAGAATCCTTTCAGTCAAAGGCATGTGTATTATCTCCATATCATGAAGATTTACACCTCAGTAAGGAGGCAAAATTAGAGTTACTCCGTAATGTAACTAGTAAGACAGAGGCTGAATGTAAAGCTATATCAATATGTATAGATTGACACATAAAGCAATCTGAGTTAAACAATTTAGAGGCTGTGGATGCATTCTCACGTTTAAGGTCTGGGTATGTTAACAGTTTTTGAATTTTATTAGCAAATGTTGCCTTTCTAAAATTTGATCAATCACATCTACCTCTTGTAAAGTTACCTGTTTTGATGAGCGTACTGTATGGTAGTTTCAAAAAAATATATTACATTTCATTCGAATATATATCAAAGTTAGCATTAAGAAACGTAGAGCACGATAATACAGCATTGAGTAAGATAATCTCGTCATTAGATCTTGATACTTTAAAAGTCCAGATATATAATGACGCATCTACAAGTTTTTTAGACTCGTTAACAATTATCTTACAATATTTGTTTTAATAGGTTAAGGCTACATACTCAGTATATTAAACAACTACTCTTTTCTATATAACCAATAAGTAACACATAAGTAACAAAAAAACAAAAAACTAAAAAACTAAAAAAACAAATGATATCAGAATTTAAATTATTAGGAGCAGGATTAGGTACAATAGCATTATCAGGAGTAGGTAATGGAATAGGAGTAATATTCAACGGTTTATTAAATGGAGTTTCAGTAAATCCAAGTATTTCAAAGTTATTATTTAATTATGCAATTATAGGTTTCGCATTAACGGAAGCCATAGCATTATTTACAATAATGATAGTATTTTTAATTTTATTTTAATAACAGTATATGTTCTCTTCCAAGAGAACATTAAATGTTTTAGTAGTTTCTTTTTTATTGTTCATATTATTAGCAATAGTTAACTTATTTTTTTACTCTTTTATAACGATAGCATTATATAAGTTGATTTGTAATGAGTCAGATTACTTGAGTGTAATGGTAAAAGTACTAGAATATAAAAAAATAAATAATGTGTATTACTACCTAGCACCAGACTATAATTTGTTTGTTATAGGTGAGAACTGAAATACAGTTTCAATAAATGCAATATTTGAAACAGAAAATATAAGTAATTATTACTTTAATTATGTATATTTTGAAATACAATACATTATGTTTTTTATAGATAATTGTTTTTTGCAAGTAAAAAATAATGATTTAAACTTACTATTTTTAAATTTTTTTATAAGAGCTAGTAATTTGAATTGAATTAATTCAATATCATTACAAAAAACAATAATACTTAACTTAAATGAAAGTGGTCTTTTTTTTTTTAGAATTTATAATCCGAGTCATATACCTGTAAAATTAGTAACCTTATATATGATTTATCCAAATAATATAACATTATATGTTAATAAAATACAGTGCTTTTGTTTCAACGTAATATTTTTATATCCGTTAGAATTAATAGACTTACCAGTATTAATATATATAAATCCTTTTTTTTACAGTAGCAATAATTATATAAATAATATAATAATATATTACGTAATATTTTTAAACTAAATAGAATAACATAATGCCTCAATTTGATTTCAACATTTTAAATAACCAAAATATAAACATATTTTCTTTTTCGATATCGTATTTGTTTTATATAAAAAGTATATACTTTTTATTTTTATATACTTTTAAGTCACCATGTAAGTTACTTTCGAATGTAATTACATACTTTTTAAAAGAATTTTTATATATATTTATGTATATAGGAACATTCTTTACACTGTTATTACCTTTATTAATAAAGGTAAGATTATTTATATCGGTACTTTTATTTGAGAATAAACATATATTACTAACGTAACTAATGCTATATAGTTTATATACAAACTGTTTAGACATGTTAGTAATATTTTGTTTGGAACAAGTGAGTATAATAACTACGATGTTAGAAACATCAGTAGTTCTAGATAGTATAGATCAAATAAACACTACTGGTAATGTACTAGAAACTGCAGTATCAAATAATGAAGTTTCTTCCTTTTCTATAGAAAAGGAAGAAACTATGGTATCATATTCTATAAAAACAGACGCAGATGCGTCTTTGAAGCACGATAGCTGAGATTTACCTTGACCAGCATCAGAGAATATGAATTCATTAGTTATCTTGTATTTAGAAGTAAGTTATACAGTACTATTTATATTCTTAGTAGTATCTGTTTTATTATTTGAAACAATATTAGTACATACTACATCAAAACCAGTAAATTACCTAAATTTACCAACGGTGAAGAGTAGTACGGAAAAAAATAAAGAAATCGTAGAACCTTTTATACCTTTTCCTGTACATTTCACAACAGAGGAGGAACATTTCATAGACATGTTTGTTATATTAATACCAACAGTAATAGTTTTACAAATAATAGTACCTACATTAGGATATCTGTATAATGAAGAGATGTTATACTACGATACTTATATATCTTTTGATATAAACATAATAGGTAATCAATGATTTTGAACCTACGAATATATAATAGATATATGCTCTAATAATTCATTTAATGAGTGAAATAGTGACTATGTTACTCAAGAAAAAGAGCAGTTAATAATAACATTTGATTCAGTTATTAAATTAGAGAATACAGAATACAGGTTACTAGATGTAGATAACCCATTAATAGTACCAGTACACACTAATATATTATTGTCTTTTACTTCAAGAGATGTAATACACTCATGAGCTTTACCTCAAATGGGAATTAAAGTAGATTGTGTACCAGGAAGAATTACACACACTATATTTTCAAGTTTCTGTATGGGAGTCTTTTATGGTCAGTGTTCAGAGTTATGTGGACCTTTACATGGATTTATGCCTATTTGTGTAGAAGTTATACCATTTGATAAATTTTTCATCTGAATATTAGTACAATACAAGACTGTGTTAAGTGATTTAGGTTTAAATACTTCTTTAGTATATACTAAAGAAGTATTTACAGTATTAAATTTAAAAACAAGTAAAGAAACAGAGAGTTTCTTTACAAATTTAACAAAGTAATAAATAAATGATTTTTAATATATTAATAGTTCTTAAAATAATAGCAAATTTCGTAAATAATATGTTAGTTAGATATCCAGTACCTAAGAATTTAGGTTATATGTGAAATTACGGTTCTCTTTCAGGAATATTTTTAGTTTTACAGTTAGTTACAGGTATTTTTTTAGCGATGTTCTATACACCACATGTAGACTTTGCTTTTACTAGTGTAGATAATATAATGCATAATGTTATGTTTGGTTGAATTATTAGATTAGTACACTTAAATAGTGCTTCTTTTTTTTTCTTGTTTATATATATACATATGCTTAGAGGTATATATTACAAATCATACCAGTTTCCTAAAACAAGTACTTGACTAACAGGAGTAACTATGTACTTACTTTTAATGGGTGCGGCTTTCTTAGGTTATGTATTACCTTGAGGTCAAATGAGTTACTGAGCTGCAACTGTTATTACTAATTTGTTAACAGTTGCTCCTTTAATAGGGCATGATTTAGTTCACTTTATTTGAGGTGGATTCTCTATAAATAATGCAACACTTAATAGATTTTTTTGTCTTCATTTTTTATTACCTTTTATAATATGTATATTATTACTATTACATTTACTAGTACTACATAAAAGTGGTTCTAGTAATGATTTGAAGTTAAAAGTTTCAGTTAATTTGAATGTTCAGTTTTATCCATATTTTATAGTGAAAGACTTATTTACTATTTGTTTGTTTCTTGTGTTTTTTACTTTGTTTGTATTTTTCAAACCAGAAATGTTAAATCATTCTATTAACTATATTCATTCTAATTCACTTATAACACCGGTACATATTGTTCCAGAATGGTATTTCCTTCCTTTCTACGCAATTTTAAGAAGTATTTTACAAAAAGAAATAGGTATAATATATATGTTTGCTTCTATAATAGTATTGTTTTTATTAAATAAAATAGATATTAAAAGTAACAGAGTAATAATACATAACTCTTTATATAAGAAGCTTTTCTGATTTTTTACAATGAATTTTATATTCTTAGGTTATTTAGGAAGTCAGACAATTACGTCACCTATTATAGAGTTATCATTATTATGTACTTTTTTTAACTTATATTACTTTATTATACTATTACCTCTATTAGGTCAATTTGATGACTTCAGTACCGTAGTATATGAATCAAAAAACAAATAATCTATTTACAAAATGTATATTAATATCTACTTATTAGAATTACTTAAAGGTATACATATAGCAATAAATAACATCTACTACAAAAAAATAACAATACAGTATCCTTTTGAGAAAGGATCAATAAGTACAAGATTTAGAGGTGAACATGGCTTACGAAGATTTTACAACGGAGAGGAGAGATGTATCGCATGCAGATTATGCGAGGTGGTTTGTCCCGCTTTAGCTATAACTATAGAATCGGAAGCTAGAAAGATTGATAATAGTAGAAGAACTACTAAGTACGATATAGATATGACTAAATGCATATATTGTGGTTTATGTCAGGAAGCTTGTCCTGTAGATGCTATACTAGAAGGCCCTAATTTTGAATATTCTACAGAGAGTCATGAAGAGCTATTATATAATAAACATGTATTACTATATAATGGTGATAAGTGAGAAACAGAATTATGCATACACGTTAAGAGCGAGAGGACATATACATAATTAATGTCTTTCCGTAATTTAAGGAATCAAAAAATAATTTGTTTATGTAATGCAGCCGAAGAAATTAAATGTATAAACATATTATTTTAGAGAATAATACAGGTAATAAAAAAACACATATTAAAGCAGTCGCTAGAATCTTAGCACCTGTGTATACCAAATGCTTGTGGTTTAAATCCGATCCAGCTAAATTGTTTAGTCTAGCTGGATCGGATACCAATGAAATTAAAATTAAATGAGCAAAAAAAGCTAACTAATGTACTTAAAGAGAGATGTGAAAACTATGATTAAAAAGCATAAGAATACGGTTGTACCAAATAAAGTAGATATAAAACAATTTAAGAATAGGTTAAGTGTATTAGAGAATAAAAAGTATGCAGATACAAATATAACATCTGATTATAATCCAAAGAAGCAGATAAAACGTTGTTATTCTGTTTTAAAAAAAAACACACAACAGATACATCTGATATCTTTAAGCATTAATAATAATGATAATAAGACAATATCGCGTAGATACCATACGAACATAAATATGTATAAAATAGTAGAAGCTACAAAAGTATCAAAAGGACTTTCAGAACAAGGCTCAAGTATAAAAGAGCATTTAGTAAAAGTAAATCCGAATAGTAGTTTAAAAAAAGACTATTCGGATTTGATTAGAAATGAAGATGAGACTAATGTAGTAGAAGAAACAGATGTGTCAGAATTACTAACGCACTTAAAAAAAAATAATATTAGTACAAGTACTAGTACTAAGAATACAACAAGCAATAGTACAGAGAATAGCACAAGTACAAGTACTAAGAATACAACAAGTAATAGTACAAATTCGGATGATGATAATGATAATGATAATGATAATGATTTTGAGGACTATTGCAACAAAGAAACAGATGTGTCAGAATTAAACAATAGCACAAACAATAAAAAAACATCTTCAAACAATGGTTCAAGTAGTGGAGGTAATAATGGAGATAATAATGGAGATAATAATGGAGATAATAATGGAGATAATAATGGAGCAGATTCTATAGAGGCTTTAATCTACCAAATACAAGAATTTTTAATACATCACAGTAGCCTACTTAAAATTCTAGGTATTATAGGTTTAACAGGTATAACAGGAATAATTTGTGCATTATGCTACAAACCTGGTATGAATATGATAATACCAAGTGTGTTTTTAGCACTAATGGCTGTTGCGGGCTTATTGCAGCAATTTGGTAGATTAATATTAAAGCAAACTGGCGAAAGTGGAGCTAAACTAGGTGAAGCAGCAGACAACATATCTGAATTAGTAAAGAACTTAGATGCTAATGTGGTAAACACATCAGATCTTTTGAACAAATTCCTTGTTGATTGTTCAAAATTCCTGGATTTTGTTACAGCAGGTATAGTAATCTTGTTGTCACTACTAACTATTTCTATGTTTTATACTATTTTTACGACTGAACGTAAGCATAGACAGAATATAACAAAACGTTTATTAAATAAACAACCAATATTTAAATCTAAAACAAGGTTAAATACTAGACCAAGCCAAAAACAAACTAAAAATATAGGTAGAATTGTACATAGAAGACCCTCTAATATACTATATATATATAGATGGTTAAAAAAATATATGTCAAACATATTCAAGAAATAACAAGTTAGTATACTATTATCATTGTAGAATATTAAAATGGGTATGAATATAGGAAAAATTTTCAGTATAAAAGATAATATAATATATTGTACGAACACAACATCAAATTCATTTATAGGAGAAGTAGTAATATTTAATAAGAAGGAAACGACTTCAATAGAAAATAGCCAGTTATGTGAAGGTTGTATTTTTGAAGCAAGTGCAAGTAATTTTAAAATATTACTAATACAAGGAGAGCAGCAAAGCTTATGTATAGGAGATGAAATCTACGGTACATCAAAAACAATAAGAATAAAAGTAGGATTTAGCATATTGGGAAAAACAATAAATCCATTTGGAAAAATATTAGCTCATCATGTAATAGGAGAGTCTACAAGTACAGATAAAGTACTAGAAACGTTATTTGAAACAGAGTACGTGTATATAACAAGTAGCTCACCAGGAATAATAGATAGAAAAAAAGTAAGTAAGCCATTATTAACAGGAATAAACAGTATAGATTGTTTATTTCCAATAGGATTAGGTCAAAGACAGTTGATAATAGGAGATAATAACACAGGAAAAACATCATTAGCAGTAAGTGCAATAATAAATCAAAGAGAGTTTAATAAGAATTCAAAGTCAAGATATAATAAATATAATAAATTTACGTATTTTAAGCCTTGTATATATGTATTAATAGGTCAAAAGCGTTCAGAAGTAATAAGAATACAAAATAAAAAACGTTACTATTCAATATTTATAACTACAGGTATACAATACCAAGCAACTAAAAAAAAATGTCCAGAGGCATTCAAGCCTATAGTGTATAATATGGAAAGTAAAACCGATTCAGAAAAAAAAGAAGAGGTAGAACATATAAAACACAGTTATTCCTTCAGATCAGAAGCTAATACTCTTCTTAAAGATAAGCGTATACACTCACGTAAAGGCGTAAATGAAAGTTATTATGTAGTATTAGCACCTACAGATACTAGAATTATATTAAGACATTTACCTGTAATAAATGAGAGTATTATAGATATACATGACTCTAGTAAAAAAGGTCAGATAATAACTTATTATAAGTTAACCAAGAATAACTTAATATATCAATCTACTTTTTATAAAAATGATACGACTCATAGCAATATACCCTTAAATGTAAAAAAAATTGAATGTATGTCCTCCGAAGAAAAATGTAATAAACAAGAATTTTATATAACAAAGGGCGATATATTAATAACAGGAACGGAACTATCTTATTTTAGACAATATGAGTATATACTATTCACAAAAGTGGATATGAAAATAAAAAAAAGCAGTTGCTTGTTATTAACTTACGTAGCAACACCATTGGTGTTACAATGGTTATATATAAAGAATTTTTGTATATACTATACTAGACGCACTAGAGTACAACTGCCTTTAATATGTATGTATATGTTAATTTGTTTGTGATTACTTAGAGTGGGAGTAGTACAGTATACATTTACGCACGGTAGTGAACCAATATATGAATGCAACGTTTACAGTATTAAAGGTACAAAAATGTTAGGTAAAGGTACAAAAGTATTAGGTAAACTTGTAGGTGGTGGAGAATCTTTTTGTTTACTAAAAAAGTCAGTTGTGCCTACATTTAGGGGTTTAAACATTTCCGATTTAAATATACAACATAAAAACAGTAGTGTGTATAATAATGTACAAGTACCTTTAAAGCTAGAACGTAATCTAAATAGAGTGGCATTTTATAATGATGGTGTAAACCCTTTTAATATTAATACTGTAGCTGATGAGAAGTCAGTTACTGTTTCAATAATGAACCTAGTTAAAGACGCACCTTCTCCTATTATAGGTATAAGTGCATTTAAACCAGACATTACGGAGGAACGCCGAATGTTTTTACCGGATATTATGTATATCAGACATTACGCAAATGGTACTTACGACATACATACGGAAGAACTTAAATGTTTTAGTGGTAATAATTTAAATAGATTAACATCACTTATAACTTCAAAAAATCATGAGGAAGTTATTCGTATAATTACTACTAATCAGGATGCAGCTATACAACAAAACCTATTTGATTTAAATAATAATATAGGTCTGAGTACATTCTTACAACGTAATAGTCATAGAGAAATTAATTTTAATAAACTAATAAGTTCTTTCAAAGGACTAAAAGGTGTTGTTAGTTGTGATCTAGTGTATGATTATACTAACTATAAAGATATAGTTAATAAACTAATACAAGACTTTCCTTCTACTATACCAATAGATTGTGATGTAACTAATAGACTTGAAATAAAAATAGCAAGGGTAGAAGCTTTCATAAAAGCACACGATCCGGAAGGGTATAGTGAAGTTTCTATAAACACCTATTTAGGTTCTGACCACGCTAATTTTTACAATATTTTTAGTGATAGCCATGTATATAGTGGTAAAGATAGTAAAATACTTACTAGTACTGCACAAATATTAAATGAACCGGTATCATGTTCGGATAGAGCAAAGTTTGATATGATGTCGCGTAATCAAAACAAAATAATTAACTTTGATGCGGAGTTATCAGATATCGTAAATAATACTGACAAATATAAAAACACTAGTACTAATGCAAATGACGCTATCTGTGTTACAGCCTCGATGAATCAAGGAAATGCATTGGATTTATTAGAACTTAGGCAGGAAGGTGCTCTAAGACATGCGCATGCAAGCATACTTCAATATAATAAAGAATTGAATAAAATTGAAGTATACCAATATTATTCCAATAAGGATAAATAGACATTATTTAAAATTAGTATTAATAGTCCTTTTAACTTATATAACACAGTAACATAAACAATAACGTAATGTATTTAAACATAATAGTAGCAACAATATTATTTGTAATAGGCTCATGAGGAGTATTTTTATCAAGAAAAAATTTAATATTATCAATTATGTCTTTAGAACTGATGTTATTAGCAGTGAATATGAATTTCATATTTTATTCAGTATCAACTGAAACACTGTTAGGTCAGATAAGTACATTTTGTATATTAGTAGTAGGAGCGTCTGAATCTTCAATATGTTTAGCATTAGTAATAATATATTATAAAGGATATTTCTATAATTACATGTATATATTACCAATATTTTTATGTGTAAGTTCATTTATATTATCTTTATTCTTTGGTATAAACCTAAGTGGTACAGGAAGTGGTGTATTATTAAATATATTATCCATAGTAGTATCCTTAGTATGTAGTTTCTTTATATTTTATGAAGTGTGTGTATTACATATAAGTAGTTATATAAATTACTTAGCATGAATACATGTGGGTTATATAGATATATATTGATCATTTATATATGATTCGATATCGAGTACAATGTTAGTAGTAATATTGTTAGTATCTTTTTGTGCAAACGTATACTCAGTAGAGTATATGCAGTATGAACCCCATAAAATAAGATTTTTCTCATATTTATCATTATTTACATTTACAATGATGATGTTAATAACAGCAAATACATTTTTACAATTATTTTTTGGGTGAGAAGGTGTAGGTATAGCCTCTTATTTATTAATAAACTTTTGGTACACACGTATACAAGCAAATAAATCAGCAATATTAGCAGTAATGGCGAATAAAATAGGAGATATATTATTACTATTATATTTTTTATCAATATACTTCGTATATAATAGTTTGTATTGAATCTTTTCAATATCCGACAATAGTATCAAAGTATATACATGAACCAATGCACAGGTTAATTCCGAAATTAAGCACTCTATAAAAACAAACAAAACAGTGCATAAAGCCAAGAGATATAATAATACATATAGAGGCTATGCGACATTTAAGAAAACTAGTAAACAATACCAGGCCGAAAAAACAAATGGTTCAGATAAAATACAGCCAATAGTGTACAATTTGGAAGGTCTAACCGAATCAGAAAGAACAGAAGAAATAGTACATATAAAACACGGTTATTCTATCAGATCAGAAGCTAATACTCTTCTTAAAGATAAGCGTATACACTCACGTAAAGGCGTAAATGAAAGTTATTATGTAGTATTAGCACCTACAGATACTAAAATTACATTAAGACATTTACCTGTAATAAATGAGAGTATTCTAAATATACATGACTCTAGTAAAAAAGGTCAGATAATAACTTATTATAAGTTAACCAAGAATAACTTAATATATCAATCTACTTTTTATAAAAATGATACGACTCATAGCAATATACCCTTAAATGTAAA
>Ga0209601_1002058_pt1 | contig 12905 bp, 13 predicted proteins | sample COGITO_mtgs_1104_4_FD_184796 | JGI IMG/M metagenome (GOLD analysis project Ga0209601, IMG submission 184796) | Pelagic marine microbial communities from North Sea - COGITO_mtgs_110426 (SPAdes) (version 2) | ecosystem: Environmental > Aquatic > Marine > Epipelagic ...
GGTGCCTCAGCAACCGCAACAACTCCTGTATTAACTGCTACAGATCCAGTTTCTAATTTTTCTGATGCCAGATGAGCTGTTTCCATTGAATTAGTACAAACATAACTACATAAACCAAGGTCATTATCGTTAGCTCTTTCAATGACTTCATCAAAAGATTTAAATGACAACATTGGAACTAATGGTCCAAATGGTTCTTGTTTCATAATGGTAAAGTCATCTTTCACATCATCAAAAATTGTTGGTTCATAATAAAAACCTTTATTAAAACCTGCTGGTCTTTTTCCACCTAATAAAACTTTGGCTCCTTCTTGCTTTGTTTTTTCAACTAATTCTTCAATTTCATTTAATCTTTTTTGAGTTGTAAGTGGACCTAATTGAGTGTCAGGATCCATTCCATTACCAATTTTTAACTTTTTAGTTTTTTCGATAAATAAATTTATAAATTCTTCTTTTTTATTTTCATGAATATAAAATCTATTAGGAGAAATACAAACTTGTCCATTATTTCTAAATTTTGCAGCAATAGCTATATCAGCTGCTTTTTTAACATCAGCATCATCAAAAACTATAAAAGGAGAATGACCACTTAATTCCATTGTTACTCTTTGAACTTTGTCTGCAGCTTGTTTTAAAATTAATTTTCCAACTCTCAAAGATCCAGTAATCGAAATCTTTTTTATTATATCTGATTGAATTAATTGAGAAGCTATCGCTGGAGGGTCACCTGATAAAAGATTAACTGCTCCTGGTGGAACCCCACATTCTCTACAAATATCGACTAACTCCATCACTACACCAGGTGTAATTGTATCAGGTTTGATAATTACCGAACAGCCTGCAGCAAGTGCAGTTGATATTTTTCTAGCTGCTAAAATAAGTGGAAAATTCCAAGGCGATAGTGCTGCTACAACTCCAACTGGTTGATAGTAAACATGTACTCTTGTGTCTTCAAACCTACTTTCAATAGTTTGACCAAAAATTCTTTTTGTCTCTTCAGCATTCCATTCAAAAATATCTGCCGCTCCATTTGTTTCACCAACACCTTCTGCTAAAGGTTTTCCATTTTCTAAAGTCATCCATTTAGCTAGCACATCTTTTTTTTCTCGAAGTTTATCTGCTATACGTCTTAGAATATAAGATCTTTCCCAAGGTGTTATTTTTTTCCAAACCTTTAATCCTTTTTCAGCAGACTTTAGTGCTCTATCAACATCAGCAGGTGTTGCTTTAGATGCATGACCCAAAACTTCTTCTGTTGCAGGATTTATAACTTCGTATGTCTCTTTATTTTCTGAAGGTGACCATTTACCCCCAATAAACTGTCCAAATTTTTCATACATAATTTAATTATACCTGTAGTTGATTGTTAATTAATAGTTAAATATTTTAACAAATATTTTTTTTGCATTCAATTAATAAAGATTAATTTAATAGCCTATAGAAGAATTAATCTTATTTAACACTTTACTTTTTTTTAAATATTTTTGCAAATTATCTAAGAAAAAGTTAACCTTATCCACCATCTCGTCTTTGTATCCACCTCCAGTATGCTGTGTAAGTATTAGGTTTGGACAAGACCAGAGTGGGTTATTTTTCCTCAATGGCTCCTCAGCTGTAACATCTAAAATAGCCCCTTTTAAAAAGTTATTTTTAAGCTTTTTTATTAAATATTTTTCATCGATTAAATTACCCCTACCAACATTAACTAAAATAGTTTTTTTTGATAAATAATTAATCATTCTTTCATTAAAAAGCATTTTAGTTTTTACTGTCCCGGGCAGAGCACAGATAACTATTTCTGCTTTTTTTAATTTTTTAATAAAAAAATTTTTTTTTGATTTTGAATCAACAAATGAATATTGACAATTAAATACTTTTAAATATTTTGATATTTCTTTATTGATTGATCCTTTACCAAAGAATAAAACATTTTTATTATTTAGTATTTCTAATTTAGCCCTCATTGGGTCACCAATCCATTTTTTTTCATTTTTTAGCAAAGTAAATGTATCCAAACCTCTATAAAAAGAAAAAATTCCAGCCATTGTTGTTTGGGCTACTTGACAAGCAAAAAAACTTTTAAGGTTTGTAATAATTACATCTTTATTTAAAGAATTCCTTTTTACATTAGAGTATTCACCAAAGCCTGTTGATTCTAATTGAAGCCATTTTATTTTACTACTTTGATTTACCCAGTTTGATGGGATATTTCCAAACACAATTTCACATTTAAGAAAATTATTATCAGCTATTTCTTTAAATTTTAAGTTAGAAAAATATAAATTATGTTTTTTTAAATTATCTTTAATAATTTTTTTTTCAAAACTTTCTAGCGCACATGCAATATAAATATTCATAAACTTTTATTTTAGTTAGTTATTTGTCGAGAATTTAATTCTTTTATAATCATTTTTTTAAACTATTCTTTCCAATAATCATCATTGGGTTGCCCTCTATCAACGACAACACAGGAATAAACTGCTTTTTTATCGAATGAAAAATCTTTTTCAATTTTATCATTGATGGTAATGCCAATCCCTGAAATTTCAGGTCTTAAAAGCTTTCCATTTTTTATAACTCTTTGATCACCAAACATTATTGGTTCAAGCTTGTATGGTATCATTGGAAATTCAACTAAATTTCCATTACATCCAAATGCAACATGATAATTAGCCATAATTGCTACAGGTCCACCCCACGCGTGCACAACGGGTGTTATTTTTTTTGTTTTTGCATACTCAAATACTTCTTTCACTGCATGCATTCCCCCAATAACTGATGCATCAGGTTGAACAAAGTTATAAATATCTAAATTTATTCTTTCGATCATTTCTAAAGGTGTGGTTATAACCTCACCTCCACAAATATCTATATTGAGAGTTTCTTTCAATTCTTTAAACCCCTTGATATCCATAGGTCCAACTGCTTCCTCTAAAAATAAAATTTTTTCTTTAGTAATATTTTTTACATAATTAATATAATTTATTACATCATTTGCATTTATTGGTGGGTCAGCCAGGTTTTGACACATGTCAATACCTACATCTACATCATATTTTCTAGCTTTTTTGAGTACCCATGCAGTTCTATTAATATCGCTTGGAACTGCTCTAATTTTATATTTCTTTATTCCTAGTGTTTTTAAAAGTTCTAACTCCTCAATAAAATGTTCTTTTGTGTCACAAATTCCTCCACTTCCATAAACTTCTATTTTTTCTTTTGAACTATTTCCAAATAATTTATACGCGGGACATTTTTGAGTTTTAGATTTTGCGTCAACTAAGGCTGTTTCAATTGCACTTGTAGTGTGTCTTGCGGCCCCTTGTAATGACCAATAATCACAAACACTACATAAATCTTTATATCTTCTTAAAATGTCAAATCCATCTTTTCCAATAAGATATGGAATACAAAGCTCAACAATGGATTTAAAAACTTGTGGTGCGAAAACTCCCAGATAACCTTCACCATAACCCTTTACACCATTTTCCAATGTTACTTCAACTAATCCAATGGTTCTTTTTGGTCCATTAGGAAAACACTCTAAAATTTCTGGATGTTTCTCATCGCCATATTCTGCACTTAGAAGAATTGTTCTTATGTTTTCAATTTTACTCATTAAAACTTTAAATGAGGAACTTTAATTTTCTTCATGTAATCAAGTGTTTTTTGTCTATATTTTTCACGCATATCCCTTGTTGGGGGCCTACATCTGCTTGAAGGAAGGCCTACTAATTCCATACAAAGTTTATCTAAATATCCATCACCAGAAGTATAGTTAGTTTCTATTTCCACCCACAATTTATAAAAAGGCATAGCTTCTTCAATCATCATTCTAGCAACTTCTTCAAAGTTTTTTTTATTAATTTCAGTAATTAGTTTCGCTCCCCATTCTGGCCAAAAATTACACATATGAACTTCAAAAGCCTTTGCATTTAATGGTTTCATTGCTGAGTAAGGAAAAAATAAATTATTATCAATTATTGTAAACCTGCTAGAATAAGTTGATGTTACATCTTCAAATTCCATTGCATCAGTTCGTGGTGTTGCCCATTTTAATCCAATAATATTTGGAAGATCTTTTATTTTTTCAATAAGTTGATTAGAAACACTAGTTGAAGTCCAAAAAGTATTATATAAAATTATACCAATTCCTTCAGCTGCACTTGATGCTGTTCTTACATATTCAATAAAGTCGTCTTCAGTGTGTTTGAAGTAAAAAGGACAGGAAACTTGGAGGAAATCATAACCAAAATCTTTGGCTACATTTGCAAGTTTTTCTAATTCTTGTGTATTTGTTGTTTGACCTCCAAGAGCAATTGGAACTCTTCCATTCACTATTTTTGAACTTTCTTTAGCTAATGATAACCTCTCATCAAAACTCATTGCTGAAAAATCACCTGCGGCTCCACCAAAAAGTAACGTACAATTCTCATTGTTTAAACCATTACCCAATAAAAACTCTACATAATCTTTAAGTGCATCAAAGTTAAGCGGTAAATTTTTAATATCCTTAAATGGCGTTGGAACAGTTACATAGCAACCTTCTAGTTTTTTTTTTAAATTTTCATAATCCATAATTTATTCCTTATTTGTTGATTCTTTTCATTGATATATGCCAAGGTATTAATATTTTTTCCATCATTGTAACAAAGCCAAAAATCGTCAAACCTAGAACGGTTAAGAAAAATATTCCTGCAAAAGCTAAATCTGGTCTCATATTTCCTGTCACAATAGAGATGTAAAAACCAAGTCCTTTATCTGATCCAATAAATTCTGCTATAGTAGCTCCAACAGTAGCGTTAATAGCCGCATATTTAAAGCCAACAAAACATTGAGGTAAAGCAGCTGGTAAACGAATTGTAAAAAAAGTTTTTAGTCTACTTGCTCCAGTTGATCGATAAAATAAAGTAAGTTCATTGCTTAATGAATTAAATGCTAAAATTGCATTTAACACTATTGGAAAAAAACAAACTAGAACTACAATAATTACTTTAGGCATCAACCCAAAACCAAACCAAGATATAAATAGTGGCGCAAAAGCTATTTTAGGTGTCATCTCAATACTAACAAAGAAAGGATATAAAGTTCTTCTTAATATTGATGAAAAAGAAATAGCTATTCCAAACCCTAAACCTAGAATTAGAGCTATAATGTATCCAAGTACAGTCTCTAGAGCGGTAACACCAGTATAATAAATTAATTTATCCAAATCAGCAGAACCTTTTAAAACAATCTCTGAAGGTGCTGGTAAAATATACCTTGGTATATCAAATAAAGGTATTGAATATTCCCAAAATAAAAAAAAGCCGACAAAAAATAAAATTAACATCCATCCACTGAAGATCCATTTAATAAATTTTTTCATCTTTAATATTACTTTCTAAATAACACCATATTTATGGAAAACTTCTTGTATTGAATTAACATATTCAATAAATTTAGGCGATCTTTTAACCTTTAAATCTCTTGGGTATGGGAGATCTATCTTCATCTCTCTATCTATTTTACCTGGTCTTGGTGTAATCAAAATAACCCTACTAGATAACTGTACAGCTTCCTCAATAGAGTGAGTAACAAATATAACTGTTGGTTTTTTAACCATCCATAATTTTTGAAAATCAGCTCTAATTTTTTCTCTAGTCATTGCATCTAACTTACCCAAAGGCTCATCAAGTAAAATTATTTTTGGGTCATGTATCATTGCTTGACAAAAAGCAGCTCGTTGTTGCATACCTCCTGATAATTCATTGGGAAATCTTTCAGCAAAATCCTCTAAATTTACAGACTTTAAAATATTATTAATTTGTTCTTGATAATCTTTAAGATTAAGCCCTCTTAACTCTAGTTGTAGTTCAATATTACCCCTAACAGTTCGCCAAGGAACCAGGGTATTATCTTGAAACATTATTCCTATATCTGTCTTTGGCCCTTTTACTAATTTGCTTTCAAATTCTACTTTTCCACTTGTTGAATCTAATAATCCAGCAACCATAAGCATTAAAGTTGATTTTCCACACCCAGATGGTCCTAATACGGAAACAAATTCTCCAGCATTAATATTTAAAGTTGCAGGTCCAAAAGCATGAACTTCGTCTTCACCATTTCCAAATACTTTTGTTAATTCTGTTACTTCTATAAAATTTTTCATCTATAAAATTTAAAACTAGCCAAGTATTATTTATACTCGGCTAGTGATTTAATGTGTTAATTAATTTATGAATTGATTTGTGTAAAAGTCAGATGGCTTAGCATTTTTATCTAAGTCATTATATTCTTTCATTAATTTAACCATACTATCCCAATCAGCAGGAACATTTAGACCAAGAACTTTTTTCTTGTTTTCTCCAGAATATAATATTCCTAGAGTTACATCTAAAACTTCTCTTGATTGAGCTTTACCAGCATCTTCAGCCATTGAACCACCAACAATATCAGCGATTGCATCTACTGCAGCATCTGGATTTTTTTCTGCATTAGCATAAGATTCCATTGTTGCTTTAATAAATCTTTTTGCTACATCGGCATTATTTTTAATTGTATCGTTATGAGCACCTATACAGTATCCAACTTGATTTACTCCAAAGTCAGAATAAGGAAAAGCTACTGGTTGAGCGCCACCGTTAGCTTTAATTTCAGCTGGTTTATCATCTAATCCACCTAAAATTCCTACAGAACCACCACTAGCTTGTAAGTAGCTTGATACAAGAGCACCGTCTGGAACAACTGTTATATTAACATCTGATTCCTTAAGGCCAGCATTTTTTAAAACAATTGGGAAAAAAGTATTTACTCCAGCATTAGCTGTTGTTAATATTTTTTTACCTTTTAAATCTTTAATTGTTTTAACTCCTGCATCAGGTCTTACTAGAACTGCTTCAGTTCCCATTGCATCAATTACTCCAATTGATTTTAATGGTGCTCCTTTAGATATAAGATCTGTCATAGCTCCACATGAACCATAAGAAAAATGGCTGTCTTTATTAGCCACTAATCTGTGTGCAGAACTTGATCCATTTCCTGATCTAATATCTAAATCAATACCATATTTAGCATATGTTCCATCAACAAAACCTAATGCAAAGCCTGCATGTGATCCGTAATACATCCAGTTCAATCTTAATTTAACCTTATCTGCAGCAAATGAAGTTGAGGCAGTTAATAAAAAAATAACCACAACTTTGCAAATATTATTCAAAAGTTTAATCATATTATTTCCTCTCTATTAATGTTTTCAATATTCTCTCAATTATTTATATAAAATTAACTATTTAAAACGACAAATTATCATTATTTATAGACAAAAATTAAATGTTTAAATACTTAATTAATTCTATAATATTGTCATAAATAAATAAATTTCTGTCGTTAATAATTAACTATTTAATCAATTATTGTTATGGGGAAAAAAATATTTTCGTTTGATATAATTCTTCAACCAGAATTTTCATCTAATGCACTTGTCCTAATACAAGAGGCATTAAGAATATCTAATCAATACAGAATCGATGAAATTTTTAAAAGTAAACTTATAACTGTTAATGCAAAGAAAATTAGATCGAGCAACGGCCAGTGGTGGAAAGCTGATGGTGGATTAGAAGCTATTAAAAATCCAGATTTTATAATTGTGATAGGTGGAAATTTACCTGTACAAAAAAAATCAAAAAAATTATTTTCTGCATTAAGAATAGCTCATAAAAATTTATCAAAAATAATTGCGGTTGATACTGGCGCTTTTTTAATTGCTGAATCTGGTTTAATTAATAAAGAAACGATTGTTTGTACCCACTGGGAAACTAAAAGTAATTTTATAGAAAGGTATCCTGACATAAAAATTGTAGAAAATATTTACACTATAAATGCTAATGGTCTAATGTTTGCAGCAGGAGGCATATCTACACTAGATCTAATACTTGAGTGTATTAAGAAAATTAAAGGAAAGGATTATTCTGATGAAATTGCACATGCTTTAATTTATAGACCCAGAGAACAATCGACAATGCAAAAAGATGATCAATTTAACCCATTAATAGATAATATTTGCCAAAAATCAATTTTGATAATGGAGAAAAATATAGAAACACCACTCAAAATAAATGAGATAGCAAAAAAACTTAACACATCTTTAAGAACATTAGAACGTAAATTCTATAAAATATATAAAATGTCCCCAATTAAATTTTATGTTAATTTAAGAGTTAAATTTGCTCGAAACCTTCTTTTTTATGATGATCGCAAGATTAATGAAATATCAAGCATTGCCGGATTTAACTACAATTCTGTATTTATTAATTCGTTCAAAAAAATTTATAATAAAACACCATCTGAATATCGAAAATATTTTAGAAACCAACAATTTGATAAAAATATTCTTGAAAGTTAGTATTTATCTTTAAAAATTTTTAAAAGATATTTTAATTCTTTTAAATCAATAAAGGAGATAACAATGGCTAAATTTATGATTATGGGGTGTTACACCGCTAAAGGTCTTGGTGGGTTTGTAAATAATCCAGATACTGACTGAAAAGTTGCAACAACAGCTCTTTATGAAGCGGCTGGAGCAAAACTTACTGGTTATGCTGATCTTAGAAAAAAGTATGATTTTATGGTAGAAGTATCAAGCGGAGCTGTTACAGATTTTTCAATTCATGAAGTGATTAATTTGAATGTGGTTGCAAAAATTGCAAACAAATGGCTTCTGAATACAAAGAACTAGGTAAATAAAAAAGTATTTAACTTCCAGTTTGAAAGAGATGAAGGTTAATTAGCTTCAAATAAAGTTGGAAACATTTTGCCTGACAAATCATCGCCATTTTTATAACCATTATTTTCCATGATGGCTCTCTCTTCTCTTGCCCAATCTCCTCTATAAATAATTTTAGAGTTTTCTTTTGCCATTCTCAATGTGTATCTATGAACATCTTTTTTAGGTGTAACCGTATTTAATCCTCCATGGAGTGTTCTAATATCAAAATAAATACAGTCACCAACTTCCAGATCCCATTGTAAAAATTCATAATCATCTTTATTTTCTAATATGTTAGGAGTTAATTCATATTTTTTTCCATTCACAAACCCAGCCTTGCCATCAACTTCATGGCCATCATTAAATCTTGTTCTTAAAAATAGTTTATCCCATAAATGTGAACCTTTAACCCACGCTATACCATCCTCTTTTTTTATTGGTTCAAGTGGTATCCACAAAACACACATAGACCCTTCAAAATCAAAGTAAGAAATATCATGATGGAAAGGTGGTGATGATTTTGACCCTGCTTCTCTAAAAAACCAATTATCCATTACTAAATTAATTTTTTTTGCTTCCAAAAGTTCTGCTGCAATTTTAGGTGTTGGTGAATTAAATACAAAATCTTTGAATTCTTCATGCAAATCCCAAGTCCAAAAATCTTCATAATATCCAGGTTGATTCTGATCTTTAGTATGATTTACAAATCGCGGGCTAGGGTTTTCTTTGGCTTTATTAATCCCTGTTTTTAACCTGTCAATCCATGCGTTATCAAACTTGCCTTTAATCAAGACTGCACCATCTTTTTTAAATAGGTCTACTTCTGTCTTGGTAATAATTTTGCTCATATATTGTTATTATAATATAATGTAATAAAAATAAGATGAAAACATTAAGTGATACATTTGGAAGAAAATTCCCCTACATAAGATTATCAATTACAGATGTATGCAACTACAGCTGCACTTATTGCTTGCCTCAAGGTTACAAAAAAACACCTGGTGACACGAGAAGTTTTATGTCTACTCAAGAAATATCCAGATTAACAAAAGCATTATCTGAATTGGGTGTTTGTAAAATTAGATTAACTGGTGGAGAGCCAACAGTTAGAAAAGACTTTTTTGATATCTTAAAAGATATGAAGCAAAATTCCAATATACCCAAAGTAACAATGACAACTAATGGTTATCGTTTGGACAAAATTGCAGAACAATTATTTGAAGCTGGTTTGGATGGAATAAATATTAGTATTGACAGTTTAAATAGAGAAACTTTTAAAAAATTAACAGGACATGACAGGCTTAATGAAATTTTAGAAGGCATAAAGATTTTACAAAAACTAGATTTTAAAAATATAAAAGTTAATGCCGTTTTACTCAAAGGTATTAATGATACCTATGAAGAATTTGAAAAATTTGGAAACTTTATAAAAAAAAACAAAATTGACTTTAGATTTATAGAATTGATGCAAACTGGTGATAATTTAGATTATTTCAAGAAAAACCATGTTTCTTCAAAAATATTCAAAGACTATTTAGAAAAAAATAACTGGATATCTCAAACATTTGGTAAAGATGCTGGTCCTTCATTAAACTTTATACATCCTGAATATGAGGGTAAATTTGGATTAATTGCTCCTTATACTAAAGATTTTTGCCAAACTTGTAATAGATTAAGAGTTACCTCTAGAGGAGATCTAAGATTATGTTTATTTGGGAATACTGGAATTAGCATCAGACATCTATTACAAGATGATACTCAAAAAGATGAGCTTGTTGATCTTATCATAAAACAATTGCATCTTAAAAAAGAGTCACATTATTTAGAACTTGGAGATACTGGAATTACTCCAAATTTATCTAGTACTGGAGGATAAATGGCAAACTTAAAAGTGATAAACGAAGAAAAATTAAAAGATTGGGCTAAGAAAATTTTTAAAAAAAACTCATTTAACATGATTGATGTTTCGTCGAAAAAAGAAACATTTAGAAGAGCGTTAGCTTCTGGAAGAATTTATGTAGGAAAAGAAGTTTTTAATCTAATTAGAAATAAAGAAATGCCTAAAGGTGATCCGATCACTTTAGCTGAAGTTTCAGCAATTTTAGGTGTTAAAAAAACTAGTGAATTAATTCCATTATGTCACCCACTTCCAATAGATCATACTGCAACAAAAATTATCATGCATGAAGATGATAGCTCTTTAGAGGTTTTTTGTGTTGTGTCAGCTGTTGCAAAAACTGGTGTTGAAATGGAAGCTATTATGGGAGTTAATGCTGCATTAATTACAATCTATGATCTTAGTAAAATTGTAAACCCACATCTTAGAATTGATAATGTGAAATTATTAATTAAAGAAGGTGGAAAAAGTGGTCTATGGATCAATCCTGATGGACTACCAGAGTTTTTAAAAGATATTTTTTAAACATGAAAATTAAACTTGAGTTATTTGGAGCAAGTAGAGATTTTAGCAATAAAGATTACTTAGAATTTGATATTAAAGAAAAAATTGAAATCAAAGATTTAAGAAGAGAAATCATCAATTACTTGGATATTAATTTTAAAGGTAATGAAGATTTTATAAAAATAGTTAAAAGCTCTGCTTTTTGCTCTGAAGATAATAATATTGTTAATGATAATTTTAAAATTACAAAAGATCAAAAAATTGGGATTATACCTCCTATAGGAGGTGGCTGATGTTACATGCAAAAATTATAGATATTGAAAAAAATAAAATAAAAACTTCTGAAGCAGAAGCTTTTATCAAATCATCTACATACGGAGCTTCAATTTTTTTTACGGGAAATGTAAGAAATATTAATGAAAATAAAGAAGTTATTGGTATAACTTATGATAGTCATGACGAGCTAGTACTAAAAAGTTTTGAAGAAATTTATAAAGAGACTACAGAAAAACTTAAAATTATAGATAAAGCAGTCTTTATAGAGCATATAAAGGGCTATGTGGGGCTTGGAGAAACTAGTATAATTATCGCAGTTGCCTGCAAACATAGAGATGAAGCTTACGTATTATCTAGGTATATAATTGAAGAAATCAAAAAAAGATCACCTATTTGGAAAAAAGAACATTATAAAAATGATCAAAGTGAATGGTTAAAAGGTAATCCTATTAAAAATGAAAAAATATAAACATTCAGAAATTACACCAGAATTAATTTACAATAAAAGAAGAAAATTTATTAAATCAATTGGGCTTGGTGTTGGTTCAATATCTTTAAGCAGTATACCATTCTTAAACAATGCTTATTCACAAAATAAACCTAAGCTAACATCATATGAGGATATTACGACGTATAACAATTATTATGAATTTGGTACCAGTAAAAGTGATCCTTATAGAAATTCACAAGAATTTGTTACTAAACCTTGGAGTGTAACTATTGAGGGAGAAGTAGAAAGTCCAGTTACGATTTCAGCTGAAGAAATAATTTCTTTATTTCCTTCGGAAGAAAGAATCTACAAACTAAGGTGTGTTGAGGGTTGGTCAATGGTTATCCCTTGGATGGGATTTTCCCTAAGCAAATTACTTAATAAAGTATCAATAAAAAATACAGCAAAGTTTGTTGAGTTTGAAAGTGTCTATGATCCAGAGCAAATGAAAGGTCAAAGATACCCTGTTCTAAATTGGCCTTATAGAGAAGGATTAAGAATTGATGAAGCGATGCATCCCATAACAACAGTTGTTACTGGGCTTTATGGAAAAACACTACCTAATCAAAATGGTGCGCCATTAAGAATATTTGTTCCATGGAAATATGGTTTTAAAAGTGCAAAAGCAATTGTTAAAATAAAATTAGTTGAAAATATGCCTACCTCATCTTGGATGAGATCGTCCCCAAGAGAATATGGGTTTTACTCAAATGTTAATCCAAACGTATCACATCCTAGATGGTCACAAGCCACAGAACGTGTCATAGGTGAAGGTATTTTAGCTCCTAGAATTGAGACTGAAATGTTTAATGGGTATGGTGATGAAGTTGCACATTTATATTCAGGTATGGATTTAAAGAAAAATTTTTAGATACATAAATTTGTTTTATAAAACATGCAGAAATATATAAAAATACCAATTTTCTTTTTTTGTTTACTGCCAATATTAATCATTGTTTATCAAATTATTTTTAATCAATTAGGTCCAGAAC
>Ga0209601_1002060_pt1 | contig 12902 bp, 10 predicted proteins | sample COGITO_mtgs_1104_4_FD_184796 | JGI IMG/M metagenome (GOLD analysis project Ga0209601, IMG submission 184796) | Pelagic marine microbial communities from North Sea - COGITO_mtgs_110426 (SPAdes) (version 2) | ecosystem: Environmental > Aquatic > Marine > Epipelagic ...
GAAGATCTTCCACGTTACGGAGTGAGAGCGGAAAACGAACGTACAGCATCACAGCCAAGCGGATGATCTCAGGGCTCGTTTTAAAGTACCTGAATGGGGAGTGTTTTGTCATACGGAGAGGCTACGAAACAGCCCGCTCCGTCTCAAGCTCGTTTTGTCTGACAGTGCCTGGAATAGTGCTAATATCGCAGTCATCATTTGGCTAATTTTACGTAGTCGCGCCAGTATGTCAGCATCCGCAGCAGCCTGAAACACCAGTTTATTAAATTCCATTGAGACCTTACATACGCCCCACACCCAGCCCCTTTTGCGCTTTAAGCGAGCCACAGTGGCGCCAGCAGGCAAACAGCCGCCTAACCGCATGCCAAAACAAACATGTTTGCAGCGATGCGCAGGCGTGCGGGCGCGTTACAAAAATAGCTGGTATGGTCAACCAAAGGGGGGACAAAATCACAGCCAGGTGGATGATCTCTGGTCTTGTTTTAAAGCACCTGAATGGAGAGCATTTTGTCATACGGAGAGGATATAAAGCCGCCCTTCCCTTCTTAAGTTAGTTTCTCATGACGGCACCCTTAGCGTCCAACCCAGACATCATACGTCCATTTATGCGCCAGGACGCATGATGAACTAGTATCGTTTTAATTAAGAGATTGATGTATATTTTGTCACCCCAAGCCGTTACAATGTGACAATACAGGTTTCCAAAAAATCTGCTTTTATCCAACATGCACCAATTCTCTAGGCTATTACCGTTCTCACACCGCCATCAGTCGCAATCGCGCATGAAGACACTCTTGCGCGTCGCGGGGACCTGAAAAATATGCGGAATCAGCGCGCGTCCAAAGAAATCATAACAACCTGTGTTATCGAAGTCGGAAACACTCTTCATATTGATGTGTCTTAGTATCTTCCACGGCCCTCAAGAACAGCAAGATGGCCTTTCAGCAATGTACCTTGCGCAAACTCCAACGATACATAGCTCTCATAAGCGTGGACACTACCGACACGGCTTTTCGGGGTGTCGGTTTCCAGCTCTAAAACAATCCCGACATACATTGGACGCGGATTGGCACGAGGCGCTTGTTTCAACAAATGTCAGAAAGGCGCATCTATAATTACGTGCAACACTCACTCATGACTTGAGCCCAGAGTGTCGTACACATTGGCGGAATTTCTCGCTCAATCGCTTGCATCGCGTCCACGATCAAATCCTCTCGCCATCTTTGACCAGCGATTTGAACACCTATGGGCACAGGGCCATACGGCAATTGAGCAACATGGGTTGGAATGTTGCCGGCGGGTAGACCAAGGTAGCTCATAACAAACGACCAATGGGCCTGCCCCAAAACCTCGGTCACGCCTTCAACACCTTCGGTATCTCTGGCGGGTGCGAAGAAGGGTTGCAGCAGGAACGGCGACAAAACCAATGAATAGGTTTCCATAAACTCTGCCCATGCCCGTGCGTATCGGGACCGTTGCCCCAACATCGAAACAAGCTCTGTACCTTCAAAAGGCGGAAAGACTTTATGGTAATCATCGAATATTCCTTGCAGGATGTCTGATCCATGTTCTTGGATATCCGGTCCAAGCAAGGTTTTCACTTCACCCAACAATGACCTATACCCAATTTCACCAGTTTCACGTACCAAGGGCGGTTCGACTTCTTCGACCACGTATCCAGCATTGGTGAGTGCGGACGCCGCTCGGTCGATGGCGAGTGAGACGTCTTGATGCAGGCCAAAGCCAAAGTCATTTTTGCTGACAGCAACCTTGATGGGCGTCTCTGGCGCCGTCCCAGTCCATGGGAATGGGACATGAAGGGGATCACGTATGTCTGCTGCAATCAGCGTTGGCATCGACAGGTGCAGGTCATCAGCGGTTCGTGCGATGACCCCCTGCACCGACATGGATTGCGCCAATAGGCCCCTTTCGCGGGTTTGGCTTGGGTTCCAAGCGGGCACACGACCAAGCCCAGGTTTGACCGTCACAGCCCCGTTTGCAGAGGCCGGAAACCGAAGAGAGCCACCAATGTCGTTTCCATGCGCCAATGCGCCGATGCCAGCCATCACAGAGGCACCTGCGCCGCCTGATGATCCGCCCGCCGAAACATGGCGGCCCCACGGATTGTGCGTGCGCCCGAATAGCGGATTGTCGGTGTCTGCTCGGAATGAAAATTCTGGTGTGTTGGTGCGCCCTATGATGACTGCACCGGCGGCCCTTAGGTTGGCCACAACGGGAGCATCATCTGGCGCGATTACATCTTTGAAGGCAGCGACGCCATTGCTTGTCGCATGGCCTTTCTGGTCGACATTGATCTTGATCGTGACCGGCACACCGTGCAGCGGCCCCTTGGGCGCGTCGCTGGCATCCAACGCTTTCGCTTCGGCACGGGCGGCGTCTACGCAGACCTCAACAACGGCATTCAAATCTGGGTTCACGGCATCCAGGCGATCCAAGGCAGCTTCCACAACTTCAGACGCGCTCAACGCACCTCTGTGTGTCGCGGTCGCAATCTCTGTCGCGCTCCATTGCCAAAGCGGACGAGGATCAGAAGACTTATCATTCTGTGTCATATTGCACCCTTGTTTGCGTTTTCTGGTCTTGTGCTGCGCGCATTAAATACAACGGCCGCCGTCCACCGCCATGCAGACGCCCGTGACCATGCTGGCCTCGTCCGAGCACAAGAAGCAAGCGGCATTGCCCATATCGCTTGGCTCGGAAAACCGGCCGATTGGAATTGTGGACAGGAACTTTGCGCGGATTTCCGGTGTGTCTTCACCCATAAAGACCTTGAGCAGAGGCGTTTCTCCAGCGACGGGATTGATCGCGTTCACTCGGATACCTTGCGGTGCCAATTCGACAGCCATCGCCTTGGTTGCCGTGTTCATCCAACCTTTAGATGCATTGTACCAATTCAGGCGCGGGCGTGGGCTGACCCCGGCTGTAGAGGCCACGTTCAAAATTGCGCCCTGGCCCTGCTTTTTCATCACGGGAACAATGTTCTGTGCTGTTAGGAAAACTGATTTGCAATTCACGGCAAAAACTTTGTCAAAGTCCTGCTCGGTCACTTCTTCCAATGGTGCCGGGTAATGCGTGATTCCTGCGTTGTTTACCAAGATGTCCAAACGGCCATAGGCACCGAGCGTCACGTCCACCATCGCAGCCACCGAAGCGCCATCTGCGACGTCGACCTGTATCCCAAGGCCTTTGACCTCTGCCGCGATCTCATGTGCGCCATTAACGTTCAAATCCGCGACAACAACGCGTGCGCCTTCCTCTGCGAACTTGCGGACAATCCCGGCTCCGAACCCTGATGCGCCTCCGGTTACAACGGCTACTTTGTCTTGTAATCTCATGTTCTGTCCTAACCGTGATAAGTGGCAACTGTTTTGACCGTCGAGAAACTAAAGAGCGCCTCGAACCCTTTTTCGCGCCCATGCCCTGAATGGCCAGATCCACCGAAGGGGAGTTCAACGCCGCCACCCGCGCCGTAGTTGTTTACAAAGACCTGCCCCGCGCGCAGCTTTTTCGCCATACGCATCTGACGCGCGCCATCACGGCTCCAGCAAGAGGCGACAAGCCCGTAGTCGGTTCCGTTTGCGATTGCGATGGACTCGTTTTCGTCCTTGAACGGAATGATAACCTGAACCGGACCGAAGATTTCATCCTGCGCGAGGCTATGGTCGGGCGCGACATCCGCAAAAAGTGTGGGCGCCACATAAGCCCCTGTATCAGGCGCGCTGTCTGAAATCACGCCCTGTGCCGCGATAGTGAGATCGGCACCCTTCTCTAGGAAGCTATTAACGATAGCCTTTTGGCGATGGGACACCAAAGGCCCAACATGTTTGTCTTCTAACGCTGGCGCTGCAATTAGGGCTCCATAGGCCTCGGTCATTCTGGTTGTGACTTCGTCCAACAGGCTGTCTTGAACCAGTATCCGCGAAGATGCAGAGCACGTTTGCCCGGCGTTCTGGATACCTGCGTTGACAAGGAATGGCAGGGCCGCGTCCAAATCTGCGTCTGCAAAAACGACCTGCGGTGATTTCCCGCCAAGTTCGAGCGTGACTGGTACGATGTTTTCTGCGGCCGCTTTCTGGATAAGCTTTCCAACACCGACGGAGCCCGTGAAGGAAATATGATGGACATCTTTGTGCGTTGAGAGCGCTGCGCCTGCCTCTGCACCAAGCCCCGAAACAACGTTTAGTGCACCATCAGGCAAACCCGCGTCGCGCGCAATTTCGGCAAAAGCGAGTGCTGTCAGGCATGCCTCCTCCGCGGGTTTCAAAACGCAGGCGTTACCCATGGCCAACGCCGCGCCAACAGATCGGCCGATGATCTGCATTGGATAGTTCCAAGGGACGATATGGCCCGTAACCCCATGCGGCTCGCGCAGGGTATAGACGGTGTATCCCTCCATATATGGGATGGTCTGACCATGAACCTTGTCGGCTGCTCCACCGTAAAATTCCAAATAGCGCGCCAAGGCGATAGCATCGTTGCGCGCCTGCGTCAGGGGTTTACCAACGTCCTGCGCCTCAAGTGTCGCCAATAGATCGACATGCTTCAGGACATACTGGCCGATTTTAGTGAGGATGCGTCCACGCTCCACCGCCGTGGCCGCCCCCCAATCACCGTTCAATGCAGCCTTTGCTGAATCCACAGCTGCGTCGACGTCCGCAGACGTTCCGCGCGCAATAGCGCAGAGTGTTGATCCATCAGACGGGTTGAGCAGGTCGAGGTATTCTCCCCCCGCAGGCGGCCGCCACTGGCCACCAATGAGGCACTGATCTGGCGCAATCCCATTCGGCATTTCGATCATCTTTGGGCTTTCCTCTTTCTATCATTCCAAGTGGGCAACACATCACCGGGCCGAGGCGTCGCTTCAAAAACCCCGCGCGCGATGGCCCGGGCGACGCAGACAGATGCCGCATGGCCAAGTTCAAACAACGCCATATCATCCACGACCAGACCAGCACCAGTGGAAACCGCAAACAGCAAGTCGCCGTCAAAGGGTGAATGTGCCGGTTGTATGGCGCGTGCAATTCCGTCATGCGCGGCCACCGCTAGTCGGTGACACTGTGCTTTGGTGAGTGCGGCATCGGTGGCAATGACCCCGATTGTCGTGTTGGCTCGGTCTTGACCCACTGCTGCGATCATCGCCATTTTTTGGCTTGGATCTGGGGTGACCAGATTGCTTCTTGGGTCGGGACCAACGCCACCAAATTCATCGCCCATCTCATGTGGCGCGGCCCAGAAATGATTGCCACCTGGTGTTGTGACCGACCCAACAGGATTAACAGCCATCAAGGCCGCAACGGTCCGTCCGCTGTCCAACATCACAGAAGCAGATCCCAGACCACCCTTAAAACAGCTGTCCAACGCACCGGTTCCAACCCCTGTGGACCCAAGATTGAAGTCCACTCCGGCTGCGTCCAAGGCAGCCCGCCCGAGTTTCGGATAGGGGTTGTCGGCCCAACCTTTGTTCCCACCATTGACCATATCAAAGAGAATGGCACCGGGAACAATCGGTACGGTCACTGGTCCCACGGGGAACCCGCGTTTCGCGCGCCGCAAACCGTCCACAACCCCATCACAGGCCGCCAAACCAAAGGCGGACCCACCTGACAGCACCAAGGCATCAATGCCAGCGACGGTTTTATCCGGTGCCAAAAGATCCGTTTCGCGCGTGCCCGGTGCGCCGCCCATAACATGCACACTTGCGACGAAGGGTACATCACTCGTTACAACCGTCACGCCAGATTTCAGATCTTGATCCTCTGCGTTGCCCACCAAAAGGCCGGTCACGTCGGTCAAAAGGTTTCTTGGCCCAGGTTTCATGGTACCACCTCAAGTTCGGGCAGGTGCGGGGCTGATGCGATTAGCTTGCGGGTATAGTCTTGTTGGGGCGCGGCAAAGACGTCTGCGGTTACACCCTCTTCGATGATCTGCCCTGACTTCATGACCATTACCCGATCAGCGATTGCTTTTACAACGGTCAGGTCATGCGTGATGAACAAGTAGGTAAGCCCAAGACTTTTGGAAATTTCAGTCAATAAGTCAAGTATTTGCGCCCGAACGGAAACATCCAAAGCAGACACAGCTTCGTCCAAAATGATAAGTTCCGGTTTGACGATCAAGGCCCGCGCGATCGCAATTCGTTGACGCTGACCACCTGAGAATTCGTGAATGAATTTAAACTGATCCGCAGCGGTTAGGCCGACCGACACGAGTGCCTCTGCGATCTCATCCGGCATTGCTTTGCGGCCAAGGCTAAAGAAGGGTTCGGCGATCAGTCGACCCACTTTGTGGCGTGGGTTGAAGGACCCGTAGGGGTCTTGAAAGACGACTTGCATTTTGCGCCGCGCCTCAGCGGAATGGTGCACGCTCTCACCTGCGATTAGAACTTCGCCGCCTTGCAGGTCTTCTAGTCCCAAAATCGCGCGTGTCAGCGTTGACTTGCCGCACCCGCTTTCCCCGACAAGACCAAGGCATTCGCCGCGTTTGATCTGAAAACTCACTTGATCAACCGCCCGAAACACGCCCGGTTTTCCAAAGGGTGTTTTGCGGGGTAATGGGTAGTCGCGAATGGCGTTTTGCACGGAAAGCAGAACGTTGTCTTCATGCGTCGTACCACGTTCTGGTCGGTGGGCAGAGGCCGCAAACAGTGCCTTGGTGTAGGGATGTTGCATTGTCTGAAACAGCGTCTTGGCCATGCCGCGTTCGACAACCTTGCCTTTGTTCATAATGACGATGGTGTCCGCAATGTCCGTCACAACCGCCAGATCATGGGTTATGAGCATCAACCCCATGCCATCCTTTTTTACCAGCTGTTTCAACAGCACTAAAATTTCGGCCTGTGTGGTCACGTCTAACGCTGTTGTAGGCTCATCCGCGATCAGCAGTTTTGGGCGCAATGCGATGGCCATTGCGATCACCACCCGTTGTCGCTGCCCGCCTGACAACTCGTGCGGGTAACGCGTCAAAGGGAACTTATCTTGCGGCAGTTCGCACCGTTCTAGCGTCTCGGCCGCGCGTTTCAGCGCCTCAGACTTTGTGACGCGTTCATGAATACGGATCGTTTCAGCCACTTGCTGGCCAATCGTTTGCAAAGGGTTTAACGCGGTCATCGGCTCTTGGAATACCATTCCAACGCTTTTCCCTCGCATGGCGCAAAGCGATGCTTCGTCAGCGTCCAAGACGTTCAAGCCATCCAGCTCAATCGTGCCACGAGATGTTGCACCGTCTGGTAAAAGTTGCATCACAGAGAACGCAGTAAGCGATTTGCCTGAACCACTTTCACCGATGATTCCACAGACCTGGCCCGGTGAAATCTCAATTGACACGGCTTCAAGGATTGACGTTCCATTGATGGATAAATTCAAATCTTGGATACGTAGGATGCTCATCATCGCGCCCTCCGAATCTTGGGATCAAGCAGATCACGCAAGCCGTCACCTGCAAGGTTTAAGCCAAGGACAGTGAGTAGGATTGCGAAGCCGGGGAAAAACGCGAGATGTGGTGATGTGTAGATCAGGGTCTGGCTTTCGGCCAGCATGCGCCCCCAGCTCGGGATTGGTGGTTGCGCGCCAAGGCCCACATAGCTTAGCCCCGCTTCGGCCAGAATGCCGAGAGAGAATTGAATAGTGCCTTGAACGATCAGAAGGTTGGTGATGTTCGGCAAAATGTGTTCCGCCGAAATTCTGGGCTGTCCTTTGCCGGCCACTCGCGCAGATAAGATAAAGTCACGCTGCCAAAGCGGCAATGCCGCGGCACGGCTGAGTCGGGCAAATACGGGTATGTTAAAAATACCAATGGCGATGATCGCGTTCACAGCCGATGGCCCAAAAATCGCAGTGATCATGATAGCTATCAACAACGACGGAAATGCAAAAACCAGATCGTTGCCCCGCATGATGATTTCGTCCAGCCAACCGCCATGGCGCGCAGCAGCGGCAAGCCCGAGCGGCACGCCCAAGCCCATTCCAATCCCGACCGCAATAAATGCCACCGCGATAGAGGTTTGAGCCCCCACCATGATCATCGAGAACGTGTCTCGCCCGAAATGATCCGTGCCAAACCAATGTGCGGCCGAGGGTGTTTGCAGCTTGTTTCCGATTTCCAGCGCAGTGACGTCATGCGGCGTCCAAATCAGTGAAACAAGCGTGCCAATGACAAAGACCGCAGTCAACCCAAGGCCGATCACCATGTTGCGTGAGCGTAGTGCACTGTGAAGGAAGCCGTTCTCGGTCATATTAGCTCCGAACCCTTAGGCGTGGATCGACCCACGCATAGGCGATATCAACAAAGAAGTTCACCAGAATGACTGCAAAGACCAGCAGCATGACAACGCTTTCAACAACAATAAGATCGCGTTGCGTGATGGCCTGAAACACTAGCCGCCCGAGACCAGGCAAAAAGAAAACGTTTTCGATAATAATTGCACCGGCGAGCAGGAATGAAAATTGAAGGCCAATGATCGTCAAAACTGGGATCATTGCGTTGCGCAGCGCGTGGCGCCACAACACTTGCCGACGTGTTAGCCCCTTGGCGCGGGCTGTGCGCATGTAGTCTTCTGAAAGTGTGTCCAACAACGATGATCGCATCACGCGGGACAAGATCGAAGCCTGCGGCAAAGCCAACGCAATCGCAGGCAGGGTCAGGGCTTTCATCGCTGGGAAAATGCCTGCATCCCAGCCCGGGAACCCACCGGCTGAAAACCAACGTAGATTGATGGCAAACAGAATGACCATCAGGATCGCAAACCAGAAATTGGGTATTGCGACGCCTAACTGCGTCGCACCCATTACGGTAATGTCAGTGACTGATCCTCTGCGGGCCGCCGCCAAAATCCCAACCGGGAACGCGACAACAACCGTAAGCATCAATGCATACAATGCCAGCGGCAGCGACACCTGCAACCTGTCCGACACAATGTCAGACACCGGTGTACGGTAGGTGTAGGACGTGCCCATGTCGCCACCAAGGAGACCACCAACCCAACCTAGATACCGTTGAGCCAGCGATTGATCGAGCCCCAGTTCCACCCGCAGGGCCTGAATGGTGTCAGGCTGCGCATTAATGCCCAACATGAAACTAGCTGGATCACCAGGAACAATTTCAATGCAGGCAAAGATGACCAGGCTCGCCACGATCAGTGAGAGGCACAGCGAACCTAGTCGTTTCGTTACATACGTGAGCATTTAGACGCAGATCAATCGGACCAAGAAACCGCAGTCAGGTCAATGGCCTGCGTTGGCGCGTCTTCCCAAATGCCAGTGAGTTTGGCATTTACGACAGAGGTCAGGGCCAGCTGGAACAGGTAGCCATTCACGTAATCCTCAGAGATGATGGTTTGCGCCTGCCTCAACAATTCAGAGCGTGTTGCAGGATCATTTTCAACACCCAATGCTTCGATCAGATCTTGAAATTCCGCGTTGTCATACTGAAAATAGTATTCTGGACGCGCATAGATTCCAATATCCATCGGTTCTGTATGGCTTACGATGGTTAGGCCAAAGTCATACCCACGGAACGCCTGCTCCAACCACTGTGCCCATTCGAGGTTTGAAATTTCCGTCTCGATGCCAATCTCGCGCAACTGGGCTGCGATGATCTCACCGCCACGGCGTGCATATGAGGGCGGTGGCAATTTCAACGTCGTCGTGAAACCATCTGGATAACCTGCCTCAGCCAACAGCGCCTTGGCCGCTTCCGGATCAAACGGCGCGTTGCCGGTCAGATCAACGTAGTCTGGGTTATGCGGCGCAAAGTGCGTCCCGATTGGCGTGCCGTAGCCAAACATTGCGCCATCGATGATTGCCTGACGGTCAATCGCCATGGACACGGCTCTGCGTACACGGACGTCATCGAATGGCTCCAATTTGTTGTTGATCGCAAGTATGGTTTCACCCTCGGTGTTGCCTGACAAAACGGTAAAGCGAGGATCAGCTTCGAATTGGGCCAGGTTCTCTGGTGCTGGATAGCTGTAGAATGCGTCAACATCTTCGGCCATCACGGCCGCAAATGCAGCGGTCGGTTCTGAAATGTACTTAAACGTTGCGCTTTCCAGTGCGGCAGGTGTTCCCCAATAGCTATCGTTGCGGACCAAAGAGATGCTGTCGCCCTGACGCCATTCTGAGAACTTGAACGCGCCTGTTCCCACCGGGTTGTTTTTGATGTCTGCAATGCTTTCTGGCGCAACGATCACAGCATCGCCCCAAGCCATATTGAATAAGAAGTTACCCTGTGGCGCGGAAAGCGTGACCTTCACCGTGGTCGCGTCAACGGCTTCTACGCTTTCGATACCATTAAACAGTGCTTTTTGGGCATTGGTGGAATCCTCTGCGCGTGCACGGTCCAATGAGAAGACGACGTCGCTCGCTTCGAATGATGTTCCATCATGGAACGTAACGCCGCTATGCAGCTTAAAGGTGTAGACTGTGCCATCTTCAGAAATGTCCCAGCTTTTCGCCAGACCTGGAAGAACAGCGCCATCTGACCCGAAGCGTGTCAGCCCTTCGAAGATGTTTGAGTAGACCACTTGGTCAATAGCGCCTGCAGCAGCAGATGTTGGATCCAGATGCGGTGGTTCAAGCTGTAGACCAATGGTTACATCTGTTTTCGCCGCATAGGCTGACGTTGCGATGAGCAGCGCAGCGCTTGATAGCAAGATTGATTTCATTGTTTGGTTCCCCGTCATGTTTTTCCTGGCCTACGTTTTAGCGGCCTTCGTTAAATTTCTTGGCCTAAGCGCTTATGCTCAGCAGAGCTGTCTTAAGGCTCATCTCAGTGTACTTTTTTCAACTACTGTGGCAATACCGTAGCTCTACGGTATCATCCTGCAATGGAAAACTTGACCCAACTTGCATTTGACTCCGGGCCTACTGTCGTCGTTTTGACCAAAAACAGGATCATTCGGGGTGCTGTCAGAAAAATAAGACCACGCATCAAATTGTAAGCATAACATAAATGTACGTGTTCAACAATTGGCGCCACTTTGGTGGAGCGACAAGGTTCAGCTTGAAATTGAGGCGTGATTAGCAGACAGATCTATGTCTGTATCGCAATCCTAACCTCTAACTGGAACGCCATTTGGACTGGACTTTCGTTTTGCCGTAAGCCTACGTCTGATGCTGTCAGGCACGTACTCAAGCAAGTTCATGATGACAGTTCCTTTTCAGGACAATGGCATACGGCGTTCGGCCATAGTTACAAACCAACTGCAGCCAACCGGGATTACATCGTCGTTAAATTCATAAGATGGATTATGGAGATCAGCGCTGTCTCCGTTTCCAACGAATAAATATGCTCCAGGCCGCTCAAGTAACATTTCAGAAAAATCCTCTCCACCCATCGATGGTTCAAAATTGCGGTGTGCTACCCCACAAACAGACAGAGCTATTTCCGCCGCAAAATCCGCTTGGCGCTCATGATTTACCAATGGTGGCGGACCAGACATGTGAGTTACCTCTGCCACAGCACCGTAACCATCTGCTGTAGACTTTGTCAGAGCATCTATCCGAGCGCGTACGAAGCTCTGAACATCTTTCTCAAAGGTTCTTACAGTGCCACGTAAACGAACTGTGTTGGGTATAACATTATATGTATCAGTTTCGGTACGAAAACCGCAAACAGATACCACGATATTTTCCAAAGGATTAATATTGCGAGATGCAATCGACTGAAGCGCAACCACGATCTGTGCCGCTACTAATGTGCTGTCCACACTTTTATGCGGCATTGCGCCATGCCCACCTTTTCCATGTACAATTATTTCAAATTTATCAGGACAGGCCATTTGCGGACCTGTACGCACAGCAAATTCACCAATAGGAAGTCCCGGCATATTATGCATTCCATAAATTTCTTCGACGTTCCACTTATCCATTAGTCCAGCATCAATCATTGCACGAGCGCCACCACCACCCTCCTCCGCAGGCTGGAATGCTAGCACAATCTTACCGTCGAAATTGCGGGTTTCTGCCAAATATTTTGCAGCGCCTAGCAGCATAGAGGTATGCCCGTCATGACCACAGGCATGCATTTTTCCCGGTATGGTTGACGCGTGTGGCAAATCATTGACTTCTTGAATGGGCAAGGCATCCATATCAGCGCGAAATCCTATGGAACGCCCAGAAGTATTATTTTGACCATGGATTACTCCAACTACACCCGTTCCACCAAAACCGGTCACTATTTCATCAACTCCAAATTCTTTGAGTTTGGAGGCAACGAAAGCTGCCGTACGATACTCTTCAAAGCGTAGCTCTGGATGCGCATGCAGATCACGGCGCCAAGTCGATATTTCCTCAAACATTTCGGAAAAGCGATTTAAAATTGCCACCATTTTCTCCATCGGCCCAACAATAAAAATCAGTTCAGCTGCCATCTAAGGTAACAGCAAACTAAGTTTGTGAAAGAGCAAAACTACAACCCTTGCCTTTTGCTATAATAATTGTGCAAGAATATGATAAAAAAAGGGTGCTGTCAGACGAATGAGAACTCGCATCGAAGTATTGGCGCTGCCTGAATCTATGCGCTCAATAATTGGCGCCACTAAACGAGCGTAGCGGCGTGATTGAGGTGAATTGCGAGGGTTTTTCATCCCTAAACGCCATAGACCAAGGTTATTCGCTTTAACGAAGCTAAACTGGAAAACGAACACCAAGGGCCACAGCCAAGCGGATGATCTCAGGGCTTGTTTTAAAGTACCTGAATAGAGAGTGTTTTGTCATACGGAGCGGCTACGAAACAGCCCGCTCCGTCTCAAGCTCGTTTTGTCTGACAGTGCCCACGTAATACATAACCGCCAAGCGGATGATTTTGGGAGACGTTTTAAAATGTTTGAATGGATTATGTGCTGTCATCAACCAGAATTAAGGATTAGCCGCTTGCCCGTCAAG
>Ga0209601_1002062_pt1 | contig 12887 bp, 10 predicted proteins | sample COGITO_mtgs_1104_4_FD_184796 | JGI IMG/M metagenome (GOLD analysis project Ga0209601, IMG submission 184796) | Pelagic marine microbial communities from North Sea - COGITO_mtgs_110426 (SPAdes) (version 2) | ecosystem: Environmental > Aquatic > Marine > Epipelagic ...
GAAAAAGCATTGCCTTACCAATTTGTATGGCAATGCTTTTTTCTTGCACTAACGATTCTAAAAAAGTAAGAGATTTTTTAGCTGAAAAAAACCTACCTATTGCAATAGCTAAAGATGCACATCACGTCTACAAGGATTCTGGGAGAATAACTTCTAAGCTAACAACATCTCTAATGAATGATTTTAGCAACAGAAAAATACACCCTTATAATGAATTTCCACAGGGAGTAAAAATTATAAATTTTGAAAAAAATGGATTAGATTCTACCACTGTCATTGGAGATTATGCCTTAACTTATTCAAAAACCTCCATATCTGAGTTAAAAGGAAATGTAGTGGTGATAAATCATACAGATGCCTCTAGATTAGAAACAGATCAATTATTTTGGGATCAGAAAAATAAATATTTTTTTACTGAAAGAAGTTTTGTATTAGCAAAAATGAATGATACTGTCATAGGTGTTGGTTTTGAATCTAAGGAAAATTTAAAAAAGTATGTTGCAAAAAAAACCAAAGGTAATTTACTAACTAACGAAAATGAATTATGAATAAATTTTGGAAATTTTTACAGTATGGATACCTAATTATTGCTGTTATTTTTTTAATTGAAGCAATATTTGCGTGGAAAGATGATATAAATAAAGCATTATTTATGTTAGGTTTTTCTATCTTTATCTTATTAATATTCTTCTTTAAAAGAAAATTTAGAAAAAAAATAGAGAAGAAAAATAAACTTTAAATGAAGATTGATATCGTCATCATTCTTATTTCTATTATATCTTCTGCTTTTTTCTCTGGAATGGAAATTGCATTTGTTTCAGCCAATAAACTTCATATTGAACTTGAAAAAAAACGAAAAGGATTTTTACCGGATGTACTAGGTAAATTAACAAGTAATTCTTCAAAATTTATTACGACAATGTTAGTTGGTAACAACATAGCATTAGTAATATATAGTTACTTTATGGGTAAGGTAATTGTTGGGTACCTAGAGATAAGTAGCATTCTAATACAAACGCTAATTTCTACAATCTTAATCCTAATTACAGCAGAGTTTCTTCCAAAAGCAATTTTTAGAGTATATGCTAACGAGACATTAAAAATTTTTGCTTTACCTGCGTATGCCTTTTATCTGCTGTTATACGTTGTCTCCTTTTTTATCAATACAATTTCAGATTTCTTTCTAAAACTTCTTTTTAGAACCGATAAAGATTATCAGCAAACAGAATTTAGTAAAGAAGAATTAGGAGATTATATTTCCGAACAAATAGAAAATGGTAATGGTAATGAAGAGGAAATAGATTCTGAAATACAAATTTTTCAGAATGCCTTAGAGTTTCAAAAAGTTAAAGCCAGAGAAATTATGGTTCCAAGAACTGAGATTTTAGCCATTGAAATTCATGAACCAGTGTCAAAGCTTAGTGATAGTTTTATAGATAGTGGGTATTCTAAAATTTTGGTGTATAAGACCTCATCGGACGATATTATTGGTCATGTAAATGCTTTTGAATTGTTTAAAAAACCAAAGACTATAAAATCAATTTTACTACCTGTAGAAATTGTTCCAGAGTCTATGATGATAAGTGATGTTTTAAATAGTTTGATGAAGAAAAGAAAAAGTATAGCTGTGGTAGTTGATGAATACGGAGGTACATCCGGAATGATTACAGTAGAAGATATTGTAGAAGAGCTCTTTGGCGAAATTGAGGATGAACATGATGTACAAGAGTTAACAGATGTGAAAATTAGTGATTCAAAGTTTAAGTTATCGGCTAGATTAGAAATAGATTACTTAAATGAAGAGTATAACTTATCTATACCTAAAGAAGAAGCTTATGAAACTTTGGGAGGTTATATCATAGATCACACAGAAAATATTCCTGAAAAGGGTGAGGTATTAAATATGATGAACTTTAAAATTACAATACTAAAAGTTAGTTCTTCTAAAATAGAAGAAATTCAACTTGAAATTGTAGATAGAGAATAGAATTAAAACACCGCTTTACTTTTTATTTTTAAATTAAATACTGATACTTCTGGTTGCTTATTTACTCGGCAAATTGTATATTCGCCCATTCAAATTAAATTATTGATTTTATGGCAATTTTATCAAAAATAAGAGATCGTTCAATTGCATTAATAGCTGTTATTGGTTTAGCTTTATTTGCGTTTGTGTTGGATCCATCCACACTAACTGAATTCTTTGATTCTTCAAAAATAAATGAAGTAGGTGAAGTAGATGGAGAAACTATCTCCAGACAAGAATATGCCGAGGCATTGGATACCTATAAAACAAGAAGTAATAATAATATTTCTAACATGCAGGCTGCAAGAACAGTTTGGGAAAGTATTTTAAAAGACAAAATATACTCTAGTCAACTTGAGAGTGCTGGTGTTACTGTAGGAGAAACAGATGTGTTAAATACCATTATAAATTCACCTTCAATTCAGCAAAACCCTCAATTTTTAAATAAAGCAGGGTTATTTGATAAAGATAGTTTTTTGCAATTTTTGAAAGATACTAAAGAAAGTGAAGACCAAAATCTTTGGTCTGCTTGGAGTAGTTATTTTACTGAGGTAGGTTCCAACTTAAAAAGAGACACCTACAATAATTTGATAAAAGCTGGTCTAGGAGCTTCACTTAAGGAAGGAGAATTAGCTTACCAAGAAGACAATGCCCTACTTAGTGCAGATGTTGTATACATTCCTTTTTCAAGTATACCAGACAGTTTAGTTTCTGTGACAAATAGCGAAGTAGAATCTTACATTAATGACAATCCTTCTGCCTATAAAGTTGAGGCTTCTAGAGATTTAGCTTATGTTCAGTTTGATATTTCTCCAACTGATGAGGATAAAGAAGATATTAGAAATAATGTAGCATCTTATCTAGAGGATAGAGAAGATGTTAATAAAGCTACAGCACAAAAAATAACGATATTAGGATTAAAAAACACTTCTGATTATAATTTATTTTTCGAAGAAAATAGTTCAGATATTCCTAATCAAGAGGCTTTTCTGATGAAAAATGACTTGCCAAAAGCCGTTGCTGATCAGATTATAGAAGGAAAAGTAACAAATACTTTTGGACCATACGAAGATAATAATTTCTTCAAAATATCTAAAATTACCGAAGTTTATTCAAGACCAGACTCTGTGAAAGCAAGTGGTATTTTTATACCTTATATTGGTTCTCAAGGGGCTACAGCTGCTACCACAAAAACAGAAGAACAAGCTAAGGCGTCTATAGACAGTATATACAAACTAGTTCGTAGAAGTAAAAAGAAATTTGCTCAGATAGCAAGTGAAATTAATACTGATATAAGTAAAGATAAAGGTGGAGATATAGGCTGGAGTTCACACGGTAATTCCTTCAATTCACCTAGATTTGACGTTAGTTTAGCAGACTTTTTATTTAACAATAAAACAGGAAAAGTAGGTGTCGTAAAATCACAGTTTGGTTTTCACGTGTTAAGAATTGATGAACGTAGAAATATTCAAAAAGGGGTAAAGCTTGTTTCTTTTGGTAGAGAAATCATCGCTTCACAAGAGACTGAAAACACTGCTTTCCAAAATGCTGAAAAATTTGCATTAGAGATATCTGCTAAAGGGAATAACTATTATGATGTTGTTAAAGAGATGTCCTATCAAACAAGACCTGCTGTAGGCCTAAGAATAATGGATGAAAGAGTGCCTGGTTTATTAGATACACAAAGACAAATTATTACATGGGCTTTTGGAAGTGATACCAAAGTTGGTTCCATCCAAAGATTTGACATTAACAATGGTTATGTTGTAGCTTTTCTTACTAATAAAACAGAAAAAGGCTTAGTAAAATCGTCTAAGGCTATAAATACAGTAAAACCAATTTTATTAAAACAGAAAAAAGCAACTTTAATAGAAGCTAAAATGAATGGGGCATCTTTAAATGATATAGCTACTTCAAATAATGTATCTATAACAAAAATTGATAATACTTCCATGAAGTCTCCCTCAATTACAGGTGTTGGTTCTGAACCAAAAATTGTTGGAGCTATGTATTATGCTAAAGAAAACAAATTGTACAACAGAGTAGTTGGTAACAGAGGTGTTTTTGCGTTTGTTGTTTCAAAAAAAGAAAATGCAACTGCATTACCTAACTATGAGTCGTACAGACAACGTCTAGACTTAGAGGTTAAAAATAAAACAGTTCAAATATTTGATGCTTTAAAGAAAACATCTGATATCCAAGATAACAGAGCCGGTTTTCATGGTGTCCAATAATTATTTTACACATCAACAATAAAAAAGCCGCTAAATACTTAGCGGCTTTTTTATTGTTGAATAAAATGAATATTAACCATTCATAGAAATCAAGAATTCTTCATTGTTTTTTGAAAACTTAACTTTTTCATTTATAAATTCCATAGCTTCTATTGGATTCATATCAGCTAAATACTTTCTTAAAATCCACATTCTTTGAACATTTTTAGAGTCAAGTAAAAGATCATCTCTACGAGTACTTGATTTAATTAGATCTATGGCTGGATAAATTCTTCTATTAGAGATATTCCTATCTAGTTGTAATTCCATATTACCAGTACCTTTAAATTCCTCAAAAATAACTTCATCCATTTTTGAGCCGGTTTCTGTAAGAGCAGTTGCAATAATCGTTAAAGATCCGCCATTTTCTATATTTCTAGCTGCACCAAAGAAACGCTTCGGTTTGTGCAAGGCATTTGCGTCTATACCCCCAGATAATATTTTTCCTGAAGCTGGGGCAACTGTGTTGTAAGCTCTGGCTAAACGAGTTATAGAGTCTAATAAAATTACTACATCATGACCACATTCAACTAATCGTTTAGCTTTCTCTAATACAATATTAGCAACCTTAACGTGTTTATCTGCTGGTTCATCAAAAGTAGATGCTACCACTTCACCACGAACACTTCTTTGCATGTCTGTAACTTCTTCAGGACGTTCATCAATTAGTAATACTATTTGATATACTTCTGGATGATTAGCCGCTATAGCATTAGCAACATCTTTAAGTAGCATGGTCTTACCAGTTTTTGGTTGTGCTACAATCATTCCACGCTGACCTTTTCCTATTGGTGAAAATAAATCAATAATTCTAGTAGATAAAGAACTCCCTTTTTCAGCCAAATTAAATTTTTGTTCTGGAAATAATGGCGTAAGATGTTCAAAAGAAACTCGATCTCTAACTATGTTTGGGTTTAAACCATTAATTTTTGAAACTCGGATTAAAGGAAAATATTTTTCACCCTCTTTTGGAGGTCTTACATTACCCCTAACGGTATCTCCAGTCTTTAATCCAAATAATTTAATTTGAGATTGAGACACATAGATATCATCAGGTGATGATAAATAATTATAATCAGAAGATCGCAGGAAGCCATATCCATCAGACATCATTTCTAAAACACCTTCACTTTCAATAATTCCATCGAATTCAAAATCTGGATCTTTGTATTTATTACCATTATTTGAGTTTCGTTGGTTTTGGTTTTTTTGGTTTCTGTTGTTATTATGATGTGGTTTCTGTTTTTTATGAACTGGTTTTGCCTTGTTTTGAGCAGATTTATCTTCGTTTGAAGAGTTCTTGTCATCTGTACCAGTTGTTGAAGACTTTTTTTCTGCTCCGTCTGTTTTGTGAACAGGCTTTTTATGTTGTTTTTCAGCAGGTTTATCTGTAGAGGTGTCTGCATTTGGTGCAGGTTTTTTTTCTACAACCTCCGAAATTGGTTTTGGTAAATCTTCTACGATGCTTTCTTCAGCGACCCCCTTTTTTGCAACTCTTTTTCTTTTAGGTTTGTTTACCCTAGGTTTTGGATTTTCAGACGTTTTTTCCTCTTTAATAGGAGTTGCAGCTTGTATATCTAAGATTTGATAAACTAAGTCTAGTTTTTTTAGTTGGCTAGTTTTAGATAAACCAATAGATTTTGCAATTTGTTGAAGCTCAGCAAGAGTTTTTGCTTTTAGTTCTGATATTTCGAACATAAATGTTAATTTATATTATAATTCTTAATTAGTGTAAGAATTTGTTATTAAGTGTTTTTGATTTAATGTGTGTTGTATAAAGTACTATACAATAAGTAGAGTGGTTAATGGAGCAAATATATACAATTATTTTATATGTTTATGTTTCTTTATGAAAAAATAAAATGATAATTTTGTAGTACGTTTAAGATAAATGATACAAAGAATACAATCAATTTACTTACTGATAGTTATTTTCCTTTCAATAGGAGCTACCTTTTTTTTAAAACTATGGGTAGTAGCAGACAATGAGGTATTTGTATTTGACTTACTTTCAAAAGAGCCTATATTATACAAATTGGTACCGGTTTCTTTTATTATTTCAGCTTTGTTAGCTTTTATTGCAATTTTTCGTTTCAATGATAGACAACAACAATTTGTGTTGGGGCGTATTATAATTTTGATCAATCTCTTTTTATTAGGAATATTGATTTATTTGTCTCTAAATATACCTGGAGAAATTTTTTCTGAGAAAGGTATTGGGATGTTCATACCATCTATTGTTATTTTATTTGCTGTATTGGCAAATAAAGCAATTAGGAAGGATGAAAATCTTGTAAAATCTGTAGATAGATTGCGATAGACCTATTATTTAATTATATTAATGCGATAAACCAGAGCAACAGCTCTGGTTTTTTTGTTTCAATTTTAATTTTAAAAAACGTATTCTTTTTATTAAATAGTATATTTAACTCCCCATTTATGGGGATAAGAAAATTTCATCATTTAAAGGTATTGTGAGATACTATATAACCAATTACTTTTGTATTAGATTATGGAAGAAAAAATAAAAGTTCATATAGCAGACGATCATAAAATACTTATTGAAGGTATTATTGCTGTTATTAATACTGAAGAAGATATTTATGTTGAAGGATATTCACTCACTGGAAAAGAGGTAACAGAATGGGCACAAAATAATACTGCTGATATTTTAATTTTGGATATTAATATGCCAGAACTAGATGGAATAGAAGTATTGAAGTTCTTTAAGAAAAATGCGATAAAAATTAAAACTATCATCCTTTCTAGTTATGATGATGTAAAGTTAGTAGAAGAAATGATTGCTTTAGGTGCAGATGGTTATATTTCTAAAGATAGTGCTGGAGAACATATAGTAGATGCTATTAAAGCAGTTCATTCAGGCGAACAATTTTTTAGTAATGCAATTAAAGATGAATTGCTTAAAGTTTTTACAGGTAAAACAGTAAAACCTAAAAAAAGACCTCAGAGTACCATCTCTAACATCCTAACTACTAGAGAAATTGAAGTTTTAAAATTAATATCTCAAGAACATAGTTCACCTGAAATAGCAAGAATATTAAATATAAGCCAAAGTACAGTAGATACGTACAGAAAAAACTTATTAAAAAAAACAAACGTAAAAAATTCAGTAGGATTGGCAATGTACGCAGTTAAGAATAAAATAGTGTAAGTAAAAAATAATTACACACTTACATACATGATAAAAATTCCCCCAACTTCGTATGTTGTTTAAAAAATATTACTATCATAATGTAACATAAAAATTTAAATAAAAACCCTTAAAACCATAATCATGAAAAATTTACCCCCATTAATTTTTGCATTAGTTATTTCCCTTGTCTTTTCATCATGTTCTCAAGAAGAAACCTCTTTCTTAGAAGAACCAAGTACAGAATTATTTGGAAAAGTTGTCTTAAGTAGAGATGCCTCTGGTGCCTATACAATGGATTTAGAAACTAATAATAATGTTTCCTCAACTATTAGTAGTAATAACAAAGCAAATAGTTTGGATATAGATCTTTTTAGTGAGATTGGCGCTTCAGAACAACATATATCAGAAACAATGTCTATTGGTTCAGAAGATCGTTTCTCAGTAAACCTCAACAACACTATCACTAACCGAACATCTAAATTAACAATTTTTGATAAAGATATCCAATTTTCAAAAACAGAAGAGGAAGATCACCTAACCTCTTATAGTGTGGTAGATAATGGAGACAATACCTACGATTTAAATTTTACAGTAGATGCTTCTATTGAAGTAGATTTCACACAAGATGAAGCAACTGGAGATTACATCATACACTTAGAGCCTGGAAATGGAAGTCAATCGGACTACACAGTTACCTTTGAAAAAGAAGAAGGTGAAAATTTACACATTGCCTTTATAAATTATTATTCATCAGACAGTAGTAGAACCACTTCAATAACTAGGAGAAGACCAGAGGTTGATATTGAGGATTAAGTGAGGTAAATTTAATCTAGATCAATATCTATCAAAAAAAGATATTTTATAAAACTTATGCCCTAAGATTTGTTTTCTCATGAATAAAAGTATTCTAATTTTATTAAGTATATTGTTTGTTTTTTTGTTGAGTATTTCTTTACAAGCAAAAACATTTTTTATTAAAAACAAGGAAGTTTTTTACACAAAAACTTCCTTGTTGCTTACACAAGATGTTACAGATTCTATCTTACACAAAGAATATGAGAAAGCGAAACTATTATATGAAAGCGATAACCATGTTGAGAGTTTACGAAAAGCACTTTACTTAAATGAACAAATTAAAAACAGCAAAAATATTCGTCTCCAATTCAAAATTACATTCTTAATTGCAGATATTTACAGAAAAAATAGAGAGCATAAAAAATCCATACCTTATTATAAGAAGTCTTTGGAACAGCTAGAGAGTGTTTTATTAGATGGGTTAAAAATCGATTTTAATCAGCGAAAAATTTTAATTGAAAATTTTTTTAGGTTGGGGGCTCAATATCAATTACTTCGAAAAAATGACAGTGCTATTTTTTATTATAATAAGTTACTAGAACTAAACTTTTTAGATAATGAAACATTAGATTTTAAAGCCAAAACGTACTCTAATTTATCAGGAATTTATCAGTATGATACCACCATGTTAAATCATTATGACAAAGCTATAGAATTTGCAGAAAAAGCCATTGCTATTCATCAAAATAAAAAGAATAGAATAAGCCAAGCCTCTGCTATTAATAATCTTGCCAATGTGTATTTATTGCAAGGTGATTTTGAAAAATCCAAAAAAAAATATTTTGAAGGAATCAGGCTTATTAAAAGAGATACCTCCAACAGAGCCATTAAAGTGAAGGCTAGTTTGTACAATAATTTATCCTGGGCCATGAGACAATTAAAAGAGTACAAAGCCTATGATTATCAAGAAACTGCCTATGATATGAAGGACGAACTTCGAGATATAGAAACTCAAGAGATGTTAGAGCGTGTAACAGGTGAGTATAATGTAGATGTGGTTAGGAAAGAAGGAAAAATTCAAAAACAAAAAGCTCAAAACCTTACCTGGATTATTGGCATTAGTAGTTTTTCTATCATTTTATTGTTAGCTTTTTTATTAAACCAGTACAAACTTCGGCAAAAAACCTTAAGCTTGCAGTTATCTAAGCAAGAACTGTTGCAACAACAAAAACTAGAAAAAGTTCGAACAGAGGCTCAAATTAGAATTTTAAATGCGACACTAGATGGTAAACAAACAGAACGTAAGCAGATTGCAGAAACACTTCACGATAATGTTAGTGCTTTATTATCTTCAGCAAATTTACATTTACAGGCTTGTAAAAAAATATTTACAGGCTCAATACCTCCAGAGGTAGATAAGTCTCAAGATATTATTCATGAGGCTTCCCAGAAAATCAGAGATCTATCTCACACATTGGTTTCTTCGGTCTTATTAAAATTTGGTTTGGCTTATGCTATTAAAGATATGGCAGAAAAATTTTCTAACTCACAATTAGAGATTGTTTTTCAAACACAAAATATTCAGCGATATGATCAAGATTTTGAAATAAAATTACATAATATCATACAGGAGCTTGTTAACAATGCAATCAAACACAGCAACGCTTCTATCGCAGAAATTAATCTTGTAGAAAAGCGTAAAAAAATATTACTTACCATTAAAGATAATGGAAAAGGTTTTGATACTTCAAAAATGTCACATAAAGACGGCTTAGGAATCAATCAAATAGATGCTAGAATTCACATGATGAGTGGAAAATTTATTATAGATTCTCAGAAAGGTAAAGGAACAAAAATTAGTGTAGAGCTTCCAGTTTACATGAAAAGGAGTGCTATGATTTCTTAGCTAGTTCTATAATTTCTAACTTCTTAATTTCTCCTTTGTCTAGCTCAAAACGTAACATAGTACGAACCGCGTGAAATCCATATTTACCAGCTGCACCTGGGTTTAAGTGTAAAATATTTAGCTTCTTATCGTATTGTACTTTTAAAATATGAGAATGACCGCAAATAAAAATGGAAGGCTTTATTTTTTTTAAATCTTCACGAACTCTTTTATGGTATTTGTTTGGGTATCCTCCAATATGAGTCATCCAAACGGTCATTTCTTCAATTCTAAATTTATTGTCTAATGGAAATTGAGCTCGAGCATCATTCCCATCAATATTCCCATAAACAGCCCTTAAAGGTTTTATTTTATTTATGGTATCTGTAACATCTAAATTTCCAATATCACCAGCATGCCAAACCTCATCAGCCTGTTTTACAAATTTTAGAATTTGATCGTCAATAAAGCTATGAGTATCTGATAATAATAGGATTTTCTTCACCTAACGAAATTACAAATAACAAAATAAATTTCGTAGTTTTAGAGACTTATATAAACTACTTTTTTTGAGATATTTTATAGAATTTTCATACAAAGGAACTAATTATCATGGTTGGCAAATACAACCGAATGCTATTTCTGTTCAAGAACAACTTACCAAAGCTATCAATACCATCACTCAAGAGACTATTCAGCTTGTTGGGGCTGGTAGAACTGATGCCGGAGTTCATGCACTGCAAATGTTTGCTCATTTTGATGTAGAAAAAAAATTAACAAATAATGATGTTCATAAATTCAACTCTATTTTACCCAATGATATTGTAATTAAGTCTTTGAAAATGGAGTTGGATACTTCACACGCTAGATTTGATGCAGTAAGTAGAAGTTATGAATATAGAATTCTATTGGTTAGAGATCCTTTCTATTTGGAAACTACTTGGCAATTATATCAAAAAAAGTTAGAAATTGATATCATGAATAAAGCTGCTGAAATTTTATTTGAATATGAAGATTTTGAAAGTTTTTCAAAAGTTAAAACGGATGTCAAAACGTTTAATTGTTCCATTACAAAAGCTACATGGGTTCTTCAAGGAGATCAATTGACTTTTCACATAACAGCAAATAGATTCCTAAGAAATATGGTCAGAGCCATTGTTGGAACTTTAATTGAAGTAGGTATGGGTAAAATTAGTTTAGCAGATTTTAGAAAAATAATTGAAAGTAAAAATAGGAGTGAGGCTGGTTTGTCTGTTCCGGCTAGAGGATTATTTTTAACAGAAGTTTGTTACTAAAAATAAAATGAACAATTTAATTTTACATTTTAAACAAAAACTATAATTAGGTATAATGGCAGAAAAAATATCAGGAAAAGCTTTTGATATAAAAATTTTTTTAAGATTAATGAGTTTTGCTAAAGGGTATAAACTCAAGTTTTCTATTGCCGCTATTTCTACCATTAGTCTAGCTTTCGTGTCGGCCTTAAACCCATATATTATTGGTGAGACTGTAAATGATTTTGTAATTAACCAAGATATTTCTAATCTAGTATTTTACATTAAAATATTACTTACAATTGTTTTTACAGAAGTTCTTTTGCAATTTTTGTTTATATATTATGCTAATTGGGTAGGACAGCATATTATTAGAGATATTAGAGCAACAGTTTTTAGGAATATCAACAGTTTTAAAATGTCCTATTTTGATACCACTTCCGTAGGAAAATTAGTAACTAGAGTTGTGTCAGATATAGAAACTATAGCTAATTTTTTCACACAAGGTGTTTTTATGATTATTAGCGACATATTAAAAATGTTAGTGGTTATAGTTGTCATGTTTGTTATGAATTGGAAATTAGCTTTGGTTGCATTGGCTGTTTTACCAATTCTAGTGTATGCTACAAAAGTATTTCAAGTAGCAATTAAAGCTACCTTTCAAGATGTTAGAAATGAAATAGCTAATTTAAACGGATTTGTTCAAGAGCGAGTTACTGGAATGAAAATCTTACAACTGTTCACAAGAGAAAATATAGAGTATCAAAACTTTAAAAAAATTAACAATAATCATAAAAAAGCACATATTAAAACGGTTTGGTACTATTCTATCTTTTTTCCAATTGCTGAAATACTCTCATCTTTTGCTATTGGGTTAATTGTATGGTTTGGAGGGTATCAAATATTAGAGGGGTTTACCACTTTGGGAGCAGTCATAGCCTTCATTAAAATGTCGCAAATGTTATTTAGACCCCTTCGTCAGATTGCTGATAAATTCAATCAGTTACAAATGGGAATTGTCTCCGGAGAACGAGTTTTTAAGATCATAGATACAAAAAGCTATATCCGTAAAGAAGGACAAATTGATGCTTCAAATATCCAAGGAAATATTAATTTTAGTAATGTTAGATTTAGTTATATACAAGATGAAGAGGTCTTAAAAGGGGTGTCTTTAAAAGTAAATAAAGGTCAAACTGTTGCTATAGTTGGTGCTACAGGAGCAGGAAAGTCTACGATTATTAATTTGATAAATCGATTTTATGAAATAGATAGCGGTACAATATCTATAGATTCCATTTCAGTAGAAGACTACGAATTATCTTCTTTAAGAAATCAAATAGCTATTGTTTTACAAGATGTTTTTCTTTTTTCAGACTCCATTCTAAATAACATCACTTTAAAAAACTCTTTAATTACAGAGAGTCAGGTAATCGATGCAGCTAAAAAAATTGGTATTCACGATTTTATTATGACTCTTCCT
>Ga0209601_1002085_pt1 | contig 12791 bp, 9 predicted proteins | sample COGITO_mtgs_1104_4_FD_184796 | JGI IMG/M metagenome (GOLD analysis project Ga0209601, IMG submission 184796) | Pelagic marine microbial communities from North Sea - COGITO_mtgs_110426 (SPAdes) (version 2) | ecosystem: Environmental > Aquatic > Marine > Epipelagic ...
GTTATTTTTAGAGGTATCAATGTTGACTATTTTGATCCAACTACCAAGTTAGATAGTGATGAAAAAAAATTATTAAAAAAATGGGAAATAGAAAAAGATAAAAAAATAATTCTTTTACCTGGAAGATTAACAGGATGGAAAGGACAAGAAGTTTTTATAGAGGCAATTAATTTAGTTAATATTGAACTTGGGTATGAAGCTTTTTATGCTGTGATACTTGGAAGTGATCAAGGGAGAGATTTATATAAAAAAAAACTTATCAGACTTACAGAGCAGTATAGATTAATTAATCAGGTAAAGTTTATTGATCATTGTAAAGATATGGCTTTAGCTTACAAAGTTTCAGATATAGTGGTGTCAGCATCAATTGAGCCAGAGGCTTTTGGAAGAGTTGCTGTTGAAGCTCAATCAATGGAAAAGCCTATAATTGCAAGTAATATTGGTGGCTCTAATGAAACAGTAATAGATGAAAAAACAGGTTTTTTATTTGAGTCTAACAATGCGAAATCATTAAGCCAAAAAATTTTAAAAATACTTTCTATGGATGAAGCGTCATTAAATTCAATAGGTAGAGAAGGTAGAAAAAACATAATTCAAAAATTTAATGTTGAAAAAATGTGCTTTTCTACTTATTCAGAGTATAAAAGAATATTAAATTAAATGCCTATAATTACATTACCCGATGGAAATAATTTATCATTTCCAGACAAAGTTACAGGTCTAGATGTAGCTGAAAAAATTAGTAAGTCACTTGCTAAACAAGCAATGGTTATAAGTATTGATGGCGATCTAAAAGATTTAGATTTTTTAATAGAAAAAGATTGTTCAATTAAAATTTTTACATCAAAAAACCCTGAGGGCTTAGAAACTATAAGACATGATACAGCTCATATTTTAGCTATGGCTGTTCAAGAATTATTTCCTGGAACACAAGTAACTATTGGTCCAGTTATTGAAAATGGCTTTTATTACGATTTTGCTAGAAAAGAACCTTTTACTGAAGATGATTTGGAACAAATTGAAAATAAGATGAAAGAAATTGTAGATAGAAATGAAATTACAAAAAGAGAAGTTTGGGAAAGAAATAAAGCTATCTCACATTTTAAAGAAAAAGGAGAAACCTATAAAGCAGAATTGATTGAAGCAATTCCAGAAAATGAGGATGTGTCTATTTATTTTCATGGTGATTGGCATGACTTATGTAGAGGGCCCCATCTTTCTTCAACAGGTAAAATTGGAAAATTTTTTAAACTTACTAAAGTTTCAGGAGCCTATTGGAGAGGAGACTCTAACAATGAAATGTTGCAAAGAATATATGGAACAAGCTGGGCAACCCAAAAAGATTTAGATGAATATTTAAAAAGAATTGAAGAAGCTGAAAAAAGAGATCATCGAAAACTTGGAAAAGAAATGGATTTATTTCATTTTAGAGAAGAAAGTCCAGGGTCTGTATTTTGGCATGAAAGAGGATGGGCTTTATTTCAAAAATTAATTAATTATATGAGAGGCAGACAGGATGCAGCAGGATATAAAGAAGTAAATACGCCAGAGATATTAGATAGACAATTGTGGGAAAAATCTGGTCATTGGGAAAAATATGGAGAAAATATGTACACATCTGAAACACCAGATGAAAAAGTATTTGCAATTAAACCCATGAATTGTCCTGGACATATTCAAGTATTTAACCAAGGTTTAAAAAGCTATAGAGATCTCCCTTTACGAATTACAGAATTTGGAAAAGTACATCGTTATGAACCATCAGGAGCTTTGCATGGTCTATTAAGGGTGAGAGCATTTACACAGGATGACGCTCATATATTCTGTTCCGAAGATCAAATTACAAGTGAATGTTTAGAGGTTACTAATTTGATTTTGGATATTTATAAAGATTTAGGTTTTGAAAATGTAATTCTTAAATATGCTGACAGACCAGAAGTAAGAGTTGGGGAAGATGAAGTTTGGGATAAAGCTGAAGCTTCTTTACTTGAAGCGGTTAAAGCATCCAAGTTAGAATATACTATTAATAAAGGTGAGGGTGCATTTTATGGTCCAAAAATCGAGTTTGTATTAAGAGACGCAATTGGTAGAGATTGGCAGTGTGGAACTTTACAAGTTGATTTAAACTTACCAGGAAGATTGGATGCTTCTTATGTTGATAAAGATGGAACTAAAAAAGTACCTGTTATGCTTCATCGAGCTTTATTTGGATCTTTAGAAAGATTTATAGGAATTCTTATTGAAAACTATGCTGGAAAATTTCCTTTTTGGATCTCTCCATTACAAACAGTTGTAATACCAATATCAGAAGAATTTGATGATTATGCCATTGAAGTGTCAAAAAAAATTAAACAAGTAGGCATAAGTTCAAACGTTGATTTAAAAAAACATAATTTAAATTACAAAATAAGAGATCATTCATTAGCAAAAATACCTCTTTTATTAATTTGTGGTAAAAAAGAAGTTGACTCTAACTCTGTAACGATTAGAAGATTGGACTCGAACAAACAAGAAAATATGGATTTAAATTTATTCTTAAAAACTTTCTCTGCTTTAAACAAAGCATCCTCAAACTAAGTGGCAGATTTTAAACAAAATTACTTTCAAAGAAGAACAAAAGACAGAGGTCCTAGATCTAATAATAGAATCTCGTCTCCTGATGTACAGGTTATAGCAAGTGATGGTGAAAACCTTGGTGTGATGAATACTAATGAGGCAATTTCAATGGCAAAAAATCAAGGATTAGATTTAATAGAGATAGCTGCCAACGCAAACCCACCTGTTTGTAAAATTATGGATATGGGTAAGTTTAAATATGACGCCCAAAAGAAAGCAAATATTGCTAAGAAAAAACAAAAAATTGTTTTATTAAAAGAAATTAAAATGAGACCTGTTACAGAAACACATGATTATGATTTTAAGGTTAAAAATGCAAAAAAATTTATAGCTAAGGGAGATAAAGTAAAATTTACCGTTAGATTTAAAGGTCGTGAACTACAGCACTCTCACCTAGGAAAAGAATTGATGGATAAGATCAAAGAAGACATGAAGGATATTGGTAAGGTAGAATTGCACCCTAAGTTTGATGGTAAGCAAATGATCATGGTAATTCAGCCTTTATAGGCCTTAATATAGGTTGTAAATTTATATCAATCTTTGTATAACACCGCAGAATTATGCCAAAACTAAAAACAAAAAGCTCAGCTAAAAAAAGATTTAAGATATCTGCAACGGGCAAAGTAATGACAGCCCAGGCTGGTAAAAGACATGGTATGATTAAAAGAACGAATTCTCAAATTAGAAAATTAAGAGGCACAACAACTATGTCAAAACAAGATGGCAAAATTGTTAAATCATACATGCCTTACAGTTTAAGAGGTTAATAATGGCAAGAGTAAAAAGAGGCGTAACTAGCAAAGCAAAACATAAAAAAGTTTTAAAAGCTGTCAAAGGCCAATGGGGCAGAAGAAAAAATACTATCAGAGTTGCAAAGCAAGCTATGGAAAAGGCGATGCAGTATGCTTACAGAGATAGAAGAAATAAAAAAAGAGATTTCAAATCTCTATGGATACAAAGAATTAATGCTGGTGTTAGAGCTGAAGGTTTGACTTATTCTAAATTTATCAATGGTCTTGGAAAATGTGGAATCACAATTGATAGAAAAATTCTAGCTGAAATTGCTTACGATAGCCCAGAGGCATTTAAAACAATTGTACAAAAAGCTCAATCAGCTTTAAATTAATCTTCGCTATTGTTTTTATTTCTTAACGAAATAATCTATCAATATGTCAGACATAAAAAATATTAAAAATGACTATTTAGCCAAACTTAATAATAATTTAAGTTTAGAAGAAATTAATCAAATCAAGACAGAGTTATTTGGGAAAAATGGTTTGGTTTCTACTCAATTCAAAAATATTGGATCTATACCAGAGGTAGATAGAAAAAAATTTGCATCAGATCTAAATCAAATCAAGGATGAGTTGCAAAATTTAATTACTAACAAAATTAATGAAATTGAATCAAAAAAAATAAATGAAAAATTAGAAAAAGAAAAAATTGATGTAACTCTTCCTGAACGATCATTTATTAGAGGTAAAATTCATCCTGTTTCACAAACTATAGATGAAATTTCATCAATCTTTTCTGAAATAGGTTTTAGTGTTGAGGAGGGTCCAGATATTGAAAATGAATATAATAATTTTACTGCCTTAAACACTCCTGACAATCATCCAGCGAGAGATATGCATGACACATTTTATCTTGATGAAAATAAAGAAATTTTACTAAGAACTCATACATCGCCAGTTCAAATTAGAACTATGTTGAAAGACAAGCCTCCATTTAAGATCATTGCACCTGGAAGAACTTATAGATCCGATAGTGATCAAACACATGCACCAATGTTTCATCAAGTAGAAGGATTACATATAGACAAAAATATTAACATGGGTCACTTAAAAGGTTGTTTAAATTATTTTATTAAAGAATTTTTTGAAGTTGAAAAAATTAAAATGAGATTTAGGCCAAGTCATTTTCCATTTACTGAACCTTCAGCGGAGGTAGATATTGGTTATGAAATTAAAGATGGAAAAATAGTTATCGGAGAAGGTGACCAATGGCTTGAAATTTTAGGTTGTGGAATGGTCCATCCTAATGTTTTAAAAAATGTCAAAGTTGATCCGTCAAAGTATCAAGGGTATGCGTTTGGGATTGGGATTGATAGATTAGCAATGCTTAAATATGGTATTAATGACTTAAGAGCTTTCTTTGATTGTGATTATAGATGGTTAAATCATTTTGGTTTTGATCCTTTGGATGTACCAACAAATTATAGAGGTTTGAGCCGATGAAAATCACATTTGATTGGTTAAAAGATCATTTAGATACAAAATTAAATGAAGAAAAACTTCTAGAACAGTTAACGAATGTTGGGCTGGAAGTTGAAAGCGTAGAAAACTTGTATGAAGGTCTTGATTTATTCAAAGTAGCAAAAATTATAAAGACTGAAAAACATCCAAATGCAGATCGGCTTAAAGTTTGTGATGTTGATGTTGGAGAAAAAGAATTAAAAAAAGTTGTATGTGGTGCACCGAATGCAAGAGAGGGATTAATTACAATATACGCTCCTCCTGGAGCGGTAGTTCCAAAAAATAAAGTAAAGTTAGTTGTTGCTAAGATTAGAGATGTTACTTCATATGGGATGCTTTGTTCTGAATCTGAATTAAATTTATCGGATGAAAGTGATGGAATTACAGAATTATCATCAAAAAAATATGAAAAGAGTATTGGAAAAAGTTATTTTTCAAAATCAAATTCAAATCTTATAGATTTATCAATTACACCTAATAGGTCAGACTGTCTAGGTGTTAGAGGAATAGCTAGAGATCTTGCTGCATCAGGTTTTGGAAAACTAAAAAATTTTAAACAAAAAAAAATTAAGTCGAATACTAAGCAAACTTTAAAAGTAAAAATTAATAAAGAAAAAAATCAAGCATGTAGTTCTTTTGGTAGTTGTTTAATTACTAATGTAAAAAATACTGAAAGTCCCAAATGGCTAAAAGATAAATTGGTTTCAATAGGGCAAAAGCCAATTTCAGCAATAGTTGATATTACTAATTATGTAATGCTTGATATAAATCGACCGTTGCACGCTTATGATGCTGATAAAATTGAAAAAGGCATTGTAGTTAGAAATTCAAAATTGGGTGAAGAATTCATAGCTCTAGATAATAAAAGTTATAAATTAGAAGATGGAATGTGTGTAATTAGTGATGGCAAGGGTGTATTGGGATTAGGTGGAATTATTGGAGGAACAAGATCTGGTACAGAATTTGATACTAAAAATATTTTATTAGAGTCAGCTTATTTTGATCCCAGATCTATTAGAAGCACATCAAAAAAACTAAACTTAGATACAGATGCAAAGTTTAGATTTGAAAGAGGTATTGATCCATTATCCATTGAAGATGGTTTAAATAAAGCAGCATTATTAATTAGAGAGATTTGTGGTGGAGAAATTAGTAAAATTGATATTCAGAGAATTGAAATAAACAAAACTAAAACTATTAAATTTGATCCTAATTTATTTGAAAAAATAACTGGTTTTAAAATTGCAATTAAAGAAACGTTTAAAATCTTAGAAGATCTTGGTTTTAAAATTAAAAAAGAAAAAAATCATTTAAAATTAACCATTCCAACATGGAGACCAGATATTTCACAAGAAATAGATATTGTTGAAGAGTTAGTTAGAATAACTGGCTATGATAAGATTAAAATTATCGATCCAATTAAAGAAAGAACTAAATCTACTTTAACTCAATCACAAAAATTATTTCATTTCTTACAAAGAGCAATTGCTTCAAAAGGTTATTTAGAAGCTATAACATGGTCATTTACTGACTCAAACTATAATGATCATTTTAAAGACAAATATAAAGAAATTAAAATTGTTAATCCAATAAGTTCAGAGCTAGGAGTGTTGAGAAACTCAATATTTTCAAATTTAATAATGTATATGAATAAGAATTTAGACAGAGGTTTCAAAGATTTATCAATATTTGAAATAGGTCCTGTTTTTACTGGTTCTAATCCAGGTGAACAAAATACTGTAGTCTGTGGTTTGTCAGCAGGTAAAAAATCAAGATTGTCATGGATTGAAAAAGAGAGAAATGTTGATTTGTTTGATGTTAAAAGAGATGTAGTTCAAACTTTAGTTGAAGCAGGCTACAACGCAGATAAATTTTTTATAGATAGTGAAACTCCAAATTATTACCATCCAGGTAAGTCAGGTAGATTGTTTTTAAATAGAGGTAAAGATCAAGTTGCAGCTTATTTTGGAGAAATACATCCAAATATTTTAAAAAAGATAGATATTAAAACAGAGTCTTTGGTAGGTTTTGAAATTTTTTTAGATAATTTAAAGTTACCAAAAAAAACACTAAATGATCAAAAAACTAAATTCGAAGTCTCAGATTATCAAAAATCTGAGAGAGACTTTGCATTTATAGTTGCTAAAGAGGTAAAAGCTCAGGATTTAATTAATGCTGTTTCAAGCGTAGATCAAAAATTAATTAGTAATATTAAAGTTTTTGATGTTTACGAGGGTGAAAATATTCCAGAAAATCAAAAATCAATAGCAATTAGTGTAACCATACAGTCTACTGAAAAGACATTGAATGATAATGATCTAGAAAACATAAATAATTTAATAATAAAAACAGTTGAAAGTAAAACTGGCGCTAAGATACGTTCTTAAAGCAAATGAGCAATATTGATAATATTAGAAATTTTGCGATTATTGCTCATATTGATCATGGTAAATCCACAATAGCAGATAGGATAATTCATAGTTGTGGCGGACTTACTGAAAGAGAAATGAAAGCTCAAGTTCTTGACTCAATGGATATTGAGCGTGAAAGAGGCATTACAATTAAAGCTCAAACAGTAAAACTTAATTATAAAGCAAAAGATGGCAAAAATTATATTTTAAATATTATAGATACCCCGGGACATGTAGATTTTAGTTATGAAGTTAGTAGATCTCTTTATGCTTGCGAGGGTTCAATTTTAATTGTTGATAGCACGCAAGGAGTAGAAGCTCAAACTCTTGCAAACGTTTATCAGGCTCTTGATATTAATCATGAAATTGTTCCAGTTTTAAATAAAGTAGATCTACCGGCATCAGATTTAGATAGAACAAAAACACAAATTGAAGAAGTAATAGGTATTGATACAGAGGGAGCAATTCCTTGTTCAGGAAAAACAGGTGAGGGTATAGAAGATATTTTAGAGCAAATTATTAAAGTTTTACCTAGCCCCAAAGGCGAGAGTTTAGGTGATTTAAAATGTTTATTGGTTGATAGTTGGTACGACACATATTTAGGAGTTGTCATTCTTGTTAGAGTTATTGACGGTAAAATTTCAAAAAATATGAAAATTAAAATGATGTCTACTAATCAAGAGTATATTATTGAAAAAGTTGGTGTTTTTACTCCAAAAGCAACAGATATTAATGAATTAAATGCTGGAGAAATAGGTTTTATAACAACTGGAATAAAAGTTTTATCAGAAACAAAAGTTGGTGACACAATATGTGATGCTGCTAAACCTTTAAAAGAAGCACTGCCAGGTTTTAAACCAAGTAAACCTGTAGTTTTTTGTGGATTGTTTCCAGTAGATAGCTCTGAATATCAAAAATTAAAAGATGGTTTAGCTAAATTACAATTAAATGATGCAAGTTTTTCATTTGAGCCTGAGTCATCTTCAGCTTTGGGATTAGGGTTTAGATGTGGGTTTTTAGGATTACTTCATTTAGAAATTGTCACAGAAAGATTAGAAAGAGAATTTGACGTAAACTTGCTAACAACAACCCCGGGAGTTGTATACAAAGTTCATATGAATAATGGAGATATGATTGATCTACATAATCCATCAAGTTTACCAGATCCAACATTAATTAAATTAATTGAAGAACCATGGATAAAAGCAACAATAATTACTCCAGATGAATATTTGGGTTCAATAATAAAAATGTGCCAGGATAAAAGAGGAGTACAAACTAATTTAAGTTATTCTGGAAATAGAGCGGTCGTAAATTATGAATTGCCTTTAAATGAAGTTGTTTTTGATTTTAATGATCGTTTAAAATCAATGACTAGTGGGTATGCTAGTTTTGATTATGAAATAATTGAACATAGAGAAGGTGATTTAGTAAAACTTGGAATTTTAGTTAATGCAGAACCAGTTGATGCGTTAGCGATGATGATCCATAAAGATTTTGCTCAAAGAACAGGAAGAGAAGTTTGTGAAAAATTAAAAGATCTAATTCCAAGACATAATTTTATGATACCAGTTCAAGCTGCAATTGGTGGCAAGATAATAGCAAGAGAAACTATTAAAGGTTTTAAAAAAGATGTTTTAACTAAAATTCATGGTGGAGGAGCGACAGACAGAAAAAGAAAGCTTCTTGAAAAACAAAAAAAAGGTAAGGCTAGATCAAAACAATTTGGACGAGTAGAAATTCCTCAAGAGGCTTTTATTGGTGTTCTCAAGATTTCAAAAGAAAAATAAATTGGAGAGGTGGCCGAGTGGTTGAAGGCGCACGCTTGGAAAGCGTGTAAAGGAGCAATCCTTTCATGGGTTCGAATCCCATTCTCTCCGCCATTAAATAAGCCTTGATTTATTGGTCTAATTAGCTTTTTTTCACTTATTTTAACAAAGATAAATCAGCATTTTTTTTAAAAAATGTTATAATTTTTTTTTCCAAAAATTTAAAAAATGACAAATAAAAATACATATCAAGCAGACTCTATAAAAGTTTTAAAAGGTCTTGAAGCCGTTAGAAAAAGACCAGGAATGTATATTGGAGATACAGATGATGGAACCGGCTTACATCATATGGTTTATGAAGTTGTTGATAACTCTATAGATGAAGCTTTAGCAGGTCATTGTAAAAATATTAATGTGAGAATTAATTCAGAGGGAACCATTACAGTTAATGATGATGGTAGAGGAATTCCTGTTGATATGCACAAAGGAGAAAAAAAATCAGCTGCAGAAGTTATAATGACACAACTTCATGCTGGTGGTAAGTTTGATCATGACTCATATAAAGTTTCAGGTGGACTTCATGGAGTTGGAGTTTCTGTTGTTAATGCCCTGTCTGAGTCTTTACAATTAGAGATAAACAGAGATGGAAAGAAACATTTTATAGAATTTAAAAATGGTGAAGCAAAAGCACCATTGAAAGTTACAGGAAAATCTAAAGAAACTGGAACTCAAATAACATTTTTGCCATCAAAAGAAATTTTTTCTTCTATAAAATTTAGTGCAAATATTCTTATTAAAAGAATGAGAGAGTTGGCTTTCTTAAACAAAGGTATTAAAATTATTTTTACAGACGCTAGTTTAAAAAAAGAAAAAGTAACTGAATTTAAATTTGATGGTGGTGTACTTGAGTTTGTAGATTTTCTAGATGAAAAAAGAGAAAAACTACAAAATAAAAATGGAAATGATTTATTTAAAAAACCAATTTATATAGAAGGAAAAAAAGATAATATCGAGCTCGAATGTTCACTAAAATGGAACGCAAGTTATGCAGAAGATATTTTTCCTTATACAAATAATATTTACCAGAAAGACGGTGGAACACATTTATTAGGTTTTAGAAGTGCATTAACAAGAGTTATTAATAAATATGCAAATGAACACAATCTTCTTAAAAAAAATAAATTAGCAATATCAGGAGACGATATTAAAGAGGGATTAACTTGTGTGATATCTGCAAAAATTCCAGATCCAAAATTTTCATCGCAAACAAAAGATAAGTTAGTTTCATCCGAAGTAAGAATGATTGTAGAAACTGTTGTAAATGAAAAACTGTCGATATGGTTTGATCAAAATCCATCAGTTGCAAAAATAATTTTGGCAAAAGTTATTCAAGCAGCAATGGCAAGAGATGTAGCAAGAAAAGCTAGAGAAAATGTGAGAAGAAAAGGTGCGTTAGAGTTAAGTGGTCTTCCCGGAAAATTAGCAGATTGCCAAATAGGAAAGCAAGAAGGTACAGAATTGTTTATTGTAGAGGGTGATTCAGCGGGTGGTTCAGCCAAACAAGGTAGAAACAGATCTAATCAAGCTGTTTTGCCTCTAAGAGGAAAAATTTTAAATACGTATGTTGAAGAATTAGCAGTTAAAAAGAATGGCAATGGCGACAGCTCTGAGCAACAAAGAACAAAGGCTTTGTCAAAAATGATTTCATCTAATGAAATAGTTACTTTGATTAATGCATTAGGACTAGATCCAAAAGTACAAGAAATAGATTTAAAAGATCTTAGGTATGGAAAAATTATTATTATGACGGATGCTGATGTAGATGGGTCTCACATTAGAGCACTTCTATTAACATTTTTTAATAACAAACCATTCAATAAATTAATTGAAAACGGACATGTATATTTGGCTCAACCTCCGTTATTTAAAATCAATAAAGGGTCAAAAGGAATTTACATTAAAGATGAAAAAGAATTAGAAGATTATATCGTTAATAATAATAAAGAATTAAAAAAAATAAAAAGAGGATCTAAAGAATTTATAAAAGAATTAGATTTAGAAAAATCAAAAATGAATATACAAAGGTTTAAAGGATTAGGTGAGATGAACCCAGAAGAGTTATGGAGTACAACACTTGATCCAGAAACAAGAAATCTATTACAGGTACAGTATTCTAAAGATCTCAAGAAAGATCAAAGTTTAATACATACTTTAATGGGAAATGATGTTGCTTTAAGAAAAGATTTTATAATTTCTAATGCAATAAATGTACAAAATCTTGATATCTAATAATGAAGTTCTTTGAAACTTCAAAATATCACTTCTTTAAAAAATCAACTTATATAAGCTTAAGATGGATTGGTATTATTGGCCAATTAATTTCAGTTAACTTTGTTTATTTTTTTTTGAATTTTAAATTTGATTTTGTCACTTCAAATTTAGTTATTTTTTTTGGTATTTTAAGTAATTTATTTTTAATTTATATATATAAAAAAACACAATTATCAGATAGATCAGCTTTTATTTTTTTGGTAATAGATATATTGCAATTAGGTGCCTTACTTTATCTAACTGGAGGTATTACCAATCCATTTGTAATTTTTTTATTAATTCCGAGTATCTTTTCTTCTTCAAATTTAAGTTTAAAAACAAATACTTTATTAGTAACCTTAACAGCAATTATGATAGTTTCCATTTGTAATTTTTTTATTAATTCCAAGTATCTTTTCTTCTTCAAATTTAAGTTTAAGAACAAATACTTTATTAGTAACCTTAACAGCAATTACGATAGTTTTTTTGACTTTTTATCATCACGATTTACCAATGCCTATTAAAAGTGATCTTCATAATAATCATTATTATTACTATTCTATTCCGACGGCATTGATTATTGCTTTAATTTTTTTAAATTATTTAGCCATGTCATTTGGAACACAGTCTAGATTAAGAAGAGAAGCATTATCAAAAATGGAAGAAGTCATGGCTTCTGAACATGAACTTTTATCTTTAGGTGGTCAAGCCGCAGCTGCAGCCCATTCACTTGGAACGCCTTTGTCTACAATTAAGATTATCGCTCATGATCTGGAAAAACAATTTCATGATCAAGAAGATGTGAAAAAGGATATAGAGTTATTATCTAGCCAGGTAGAAAGATGTAATGAAATTTTAAAACGTTTAACATTAAATCCTGTAGAGGAAGATGAATTTATAGATAAAGATCTTACAATGAGGGATTATTTAAGCGAAATTATTTTATCATTTAAGGAGATTAGCAAAAAAAAATTTATTTTTAATTTTGATCAATTCTCAAATGTAAAAAAGATAACAAAATCAATAGAAATTGTTTATGGTTTACGAAACTTTATTGGTAATGCCAATAAATTCTCTAAAAACTCTATTTATATAAATTTAAAAAGTGACAGCGAGTTTACAGAAATTACAATCGAAGATGATGGAAATGGATATCCAAAAGATGTTTTGTCAAAAATTGGGGAACCATATTTAAGATCAAATGATCCTATTGATAAATCAAAAACAGGCTTGGGACTTGGTTTGTTTATTGGAAAAACACTTTTAGAAAAAAATTTTGCTTCAATCAATTGTAGAAATTCGAAAACAAGAACTGGTGCAGAAGTTATTATTAAATGGAATAATAAAGATTTATTTAATATTTAATGAAATTTTCTTTTAGTTTCGAATAAAGAGCTTAATTGAGATATCATTACGTCTCCTAGTTCATT
>Ga0209601_1002119_pt1 | contig 12607 bp, 5 predicted proteins | sample COGITO_mtgs_1104_4_FD_184796 | JGI IMG/M metagenome (GOLD analysis project Ga0209601, IMG submission 184796) | Pelagic marine microbial communities from North Sea - COGITO_mtgs_110426 (SPAdes) (version 2) | ecosystem: Environmental > Aquatic > Marine > Epipelagic ...
TCTTCCCATAAGTCCAGTATTTTTTTTAATATTCAAAAGACCATTTTCAATATCTTTATTAGAAATACTAAAATCTTTCAACAAAGAAATTACTTTAACAACTCCATTTATATTTTTATTTTGAAAATCACCTGATAAATCAGTTTTGAATTTTTTTTGATCATCAGCTAGAAAAATATCTGTTTCAATTGTATGAGCTTTATTTTCAAAAATTGGATAGGTTTCTTTTTGAAATTCACTGATTACAATTGGAATATCTTTTTTGATTATGCCAGCTTTTTCATTTGCAATATCTATTAAATTATTACCTAAAAATTCTTTATGGTCTAATCCAATATTTGTAATAAGAGAAACCAGAGGATTTAAAATATTTGTAGAATCTAATCTTCCTCCTAAACCGGTTTCGATAACAGCAATATCTACATTAGATTTTGCAAAATAATCAAAAGCCATAGCAACAGTCATTTCAAAAAATGAAATTTTGTTTTTTTTTAAAAACTCAATGTTTTTTGTTACAAAATCTGAAACAAAATCTTTATCAATAAGATTTCCATTCAATTTAATTCGTTCACGAAAATCGACTAAATGAGGTGAAGTATATAATCCAACTTTTAATCCAGATTCTTGTAAAATTGATGATAACATATGAGATGATGAACCTTTTCCGTTAGTTCCAGCAACATGTATGGACTTGAAAGTATTTTGAGGATTATTTAAATAATTACAAGTTTTTAAAATAGGGTCTAAACTAACTTTATATTTAAAAACACCTTCAATTTGATAAACAGGTAGTTGGTTGAAAAGCCAATTAACTGTTTGCTTATAATCCATTAGTTTTAAAGAACAAAATCTCTAAGAAGCATAAATGTTCCATATCCAGATAAAAACCCGATTAAAGCCAGGATAGCAATTTTTTTCAAATACCAGAAAAAATCAATTTTTTCCATACCCATTGCAACAACTCCTGCTGCAGAACCAATAATAAGCATACTTCCACCTGTTCCAGCTGAAAAAGCTAATGCATGCCATAAAGGATCATCGAGAACATTAGGGAACATTCCCATTGAAGCAGCAACCAATGGTACATTATCAATTATTGCAGACAAAAACCCAAACAATATCATTAATACGTCAGTGTTGGGAAATAATTCAGTTAAATATCCAGCAAAATTAAAAAGAATTCCAAGCGACTCTAATGCTCCTACTGCTAATAATATTCCTAAAAAGAATAAAATACTAGGAAGCTCAATTTTAGAGAGTGATTTATGTACTGGACTGTGATGAGCAACAGCATCATTTTCTGAATCAACATTAGAAATATTAATTTTTTTATTTGACAATATTTCAGCAATAGTAGCCACAAAAGCCAGCGAAAGCATCATTCCAACATAAGGAGGAAGATGAGTAATTACTTTAAAAAAGGGAACAAATAAAATAGAGCCTAATCCTAAAAAAAGCATTTTGTTTCCATAAGGACTACTGTCTTCGTTAATTTCAGTTACTTCTAATTCCCCTTTAAAAATATTAAATCTAGAAGCTATTAAAAACGGAACTACCATGCACACTAAAGATGGAATGATCAAATACTTTACTAGATTAACTTCACTTACTTTATTACCAATCCATAACATTGTTGTAGTAATGTCTCCAATAGGTGACCAAGCTCCTCCAGCATTAGCGGCAATAATTATTAAACCAGCATACCATAATTTTAAGGATCTTACTTTTACAAGTTTTTGAAGTAAGGTTATAAGAACAATAGTGGCAGTAAGGTTATCAATTATGGCAGAAAGAATGAAGGCTAATGCACCAAAAATCCATAAGATTTTTACTTTACTTCTTGTCTTAATAACCTGTTTAATTCCTAAAAATCCATCAAAGTAATCAATTATTTCAACGATTGTCATTGCACCTAAAAGGAAAATTAAAATTTCAGCTGTTTTTCCCAAATGATGTAAAAGAACTTCTTCAATGTGAGTTGGCTCAAGCTTTAATAATTCTAAATTAATATCGTAAACATCAAGATGATTTAGAGCAATAAGTGCCCAAAGAATACCCATCATAGCCAAAGCTGGAATAAGTTTGTCAATTTTAATTGAATGTTCAAGAGTTATTAAAACATAACCTAAAACAAATACTGAAATAATAAGGATTTCCATATAAAAAATTTAGAGTCTAAAAATATTAAAAAAAACAATACAAATTGATATTGATGAATAATCAATAAAACGCATTAAAAATGTGAAATAAATAATTTAAACTCATATAATTATTAAGTTAGCATTTATTGATGGATAGACTTAAAATCACTATAAGAAATATTTTTTAAACTGTATCTTTACTAGTTCCAATTGATATTTTATGCTACCTAAAAAACAAGGACTTTATTCTCCGGAATTTGAACATGATAACTGTGGGGCTGGTTTTATTTGTAGTCTTAAAGGCGAAAAGACTAATAATATAATTCCAAAAGCTCTTAATATTTTAACATGTTTAGAACACAGGGGGGCTGTAAGCTCAGATGGTAAAACTGGTGATGGGGCTGGTATTTTGATTGAAATTCCACATAATTACTTTGTGAAACAATGCGAATTTGATCTGCCCAAACCTTTTGATTATGCTGTAGGAATGGTTTTTCTCCCTCAAAAAATTAATCAATTAAATTATTGTGTTGATGTTTTTGAAAAAGAAATTCAAAAACAAGGATTAAACATTTTAGGGTGGAGAAATGTTCCTGTCAACTCTAAAGTAGTTGGCTCAATCGCAGCTAAAACTCAACCTATAATTAGACAAGTTTTTATTGAAAAAGATGATAAATTATCGGAGTCAGATTTTAACACTAAACTATATATTTCAAGAAAAATAGCAGAAAACGAAATTTACAACAGTTCATTATCTCAAAAAAATTATTTTTATTTTTCAAGTCTGCATAACCGTACTCTTATTTACAAAGGATTACTAATCCCTGAGGATATTGATAGATTTTATTTAGATTTAAAAGATCCTGATCTTGTAACACGGTTAGCACTAGTTCATCAAAGATTCTCAACAAATACTTTTCCTACATGGGATCTTGCCCAGCCTTTTAGATACATGTGTCACAACGGTGAAATAAACACAATAAAAGGTAATGTAACTAGAATGAATGCCAGGGAAGAATTGATGAAAAATGAATTTATTGGAGAGGATTTAAAAAAAATATTTCCAACAATTTTAAAAGGAAAGTCTGATTCTGCCCAAATGGATATGGTTGTAGAATTATTACTAACAACTGGCAGATCTCTTCCTGAAGTTATGATGATGATGGTTCCTGAAGCTTGGGAAAAGCATAAATCAATGTCTGATGATAAAAAAGCATTTTACGAATTTAATTCAAGTATAATGGAGCCTTGGGATGGTCCAGCATCTATTCCATTTACCGATGGTAAATATATTGGTGCTTTACTTGATAGAAATGGATTAAGACCATCAAGATATACAGTAACTAAAGATGGATATGTTGTAATGTCATCTGAAACAGGAGTTGTTGAAATTCAACCAGAAAATATTGAATCACATGGTAGACTTGAACCTGGTAAAATGTTTCTAGTTGACATGACTGAGGGAAGAATTATTGAGGACGAAGAGATAAAAAATAGTATTGTTTCTAAACATCCTTATAGAAAATGGGTAAACGACAATGTACTTCCCTTAAAAGAAGTTCCATATACAGGAAATAAAACTCCAAATGAAAAGTTAGATTTTGAAACAAGACTAAGAATTTTTGGTTATACTCAAGAAGATCTCAAAACTTTAATTTTACCAATGTGTACATCTGGAAAAGAGGCTATTGGTTCAATGGGTACTGACACACCACTTGCTGTTCTTTCAACAAAACCACAATTATTATTTAATTACTTCAAACAATTATTTGCTCAGGTAACCAACCCCCCACTTGATGGAATTAGAGAAGAAATTGTTACAGATACTGGCCTTGGTATTGGAAGTGATTTCAATATTTTTGACATAGTTCCTGATCATTGTAAGAAATTAAAAATAAATAATCCTATTATTTCTAACGAAGACTTAGACAAAATAAAGTTTATTAAAAATAAAAACTTTAAAACTGCCTCAGTTAGTGCATTGTATGATGTTATTAAAGGTCACAATGGAATTGAAGAGGCGTTAGATAAAATGGTTGATGATGTGAATTCATTTGTTGACCAAGGTTATAATATTATAATAATTAGTGATCGCGGGATTTCAAAAGACAGGGGTGCAATCCCAATTCTTTTAGCGTGTTCAAATGTTCATCATGTTTTAATGAAAGCCAAAAAAAGATCTAAATTTGGAATTGTAATTGAATCATCTGAACCCAGAGAACCTCATCACTTTTCAATGCTATTTGGTTATGGAGCTAGTGCAATTAATCCATATCTAGTTAATGAAATTATAGAGCACCATCACAAAAATGATTTTTTTGGAAAACAATCTTTGAAAGATTCGATTAATAATTACAATAAAGCGATTGATAAGGGTATTTTGAAAGTAATGAATAAAATCGGAATATCAACCCTTCATTCTTATAGAGGAGCTCAAATTTTTGAAGCCTTAGGATTAAGAGAAAGTTTTACTGAAAAATATTTTTCAAATACACCTACAAGAATAGAAGGTATTGGTCTTTACAGTTTAGAAAAAGAACTTTCATCTAGGCATTTAGAAGCCTTTACAAATAAAAATAAGTTTGTCAGTTTAGAAATTGGAGGTAATTACAGGTGGAGAAGAAATGGTGAAGCTCACATGTTGAATCCATCAACAATTTCAAAACTTCAACAAGCTGTAAAAGAAGATAAGTACGATACCTATAAAGTTTATTCTGATTTAATTAACGAGCAAAGCAAGCAATTAATGACATTAAGAGGAATGTTCAAACTTGTTGATTTTGATCCAATTCCGATTGAAGAAGTAGAGCCTTGGACTGAAATTGTAAAAAGATTCAAAACTGGCGCAATGTCTTACGGGTCTATTAGTAAAGAAGCACACGAAAATCTTGCAATTGCAATGAATAGTATTGGTGGCAAAAGTAACTCTGGAGAAGGTGGCGAGGATTCCAACAGATATAAAAAAGAAAAAAATGGTGTTTGGAAAAATAGTGCTATAAAACAAGTGGCATCCGGAAGATTTGGAGTAAGCTCACACTATTTAAGTACTGCAAAAGAGATTCAAATAAAGATGGCGCAAGGAGCTAAACCTGGAGAAGGAGGGCAACTGCCTGGTCCAAAAGTAAATCCAATGATCGCTGAAGTTAGAAATTCAACTCCATACGTTGGATTAATTTCTCCCCCACCCCATCACGATATTTACTCTATTGAAGATTTATCTCAATTAATATATGATTTAAAAAATGCTAATAGAGAAGCAAGAATTAATGTAAAATTAGTATCTGAAGTTGGTGTGGGTACTATTGCAGCTGGTGTTGCAAAAGCAAAAGCCGATGTAATACTAATTTCTGGATTTGATGGTGGAACAGGAGCATCCCCACTTACTTCATTAAAGCATGCTGGCTTACCTTGGGAACTAGGAATTGCTGAAGCTCAACAAACTTTAGTAATGAACAATCTTAGAGGAAGAGTTGTTATGGAGTGTGATGGTCAACTTAAAACAGGAAGAGATGTTGCTATCGCCTGTTTGTTAGGAGCAGAAGAATTTGGATTTTCGACAGCCCCACTTGTTGCATCAGGTTGTATTATGATGAGAGCTTGCCATTTAAATACATGTCCGGTGGGAATTGCGACTCAAGATCCTGAGTTAAGAAAAAACTTTAAAGGAAAACCAGAGCATGTAATCAATTTCATGTATTTTGTTGCTCAGGAATTAAGAGAAATCATGTCTAAACTTGGTTTTAGAACTGTAGATGAAATGGTAGGACAAAGTCAAAAAATTAATATGGAAGATGCTGTGAAGAATTACAAAACAAAGGGAATTAATTTATCCAAGATTTTGTACAAGCCTGATGTTCCTAAAAACACTCCATTAAAAAATAATACTAAACAAGATCATAATTTAGAAAATGTATTAGATTTTACAATATTAAAAGAAGCCAAGTTAGCAATTGAAAAGAAAGTTAAGATGAGTCTTTCTTATGAAATTAAAAATACAGATAGAACCGTAGGAACTATTGTTAGTAATGAAATTTCTAAATTATATGGAGCTAAAGGTCTTCCTAAAGACACATTAAAACTAAATTTCAAAGGAGCAGCTGGACAAAGTTTTGGTGCTTTTGGAGCTCATGGGCTAACACTAACAGTCAGTGGTAATACTAATGATTATTTTGGAAAAGGTCTTTCAGGATCCAAAATCATAGTAAAAGTTCCAAAAGAGGCTAGTTTTAAATCTGAAGAAAATGTAATAACTGGTAATGTGGCATTGTACGGGGCCACTGCTGGCGAGGCTTATATAAATGGGATAGCTGGAGAAAGATTCTGTGTTAGAAATTCTGGTGCGACTGCGGTAGTTGAGGGAGTAGGAGATCACGGCTGTGAATATATGACTGGAGGAACTGCAATTATTCTAGGAGATATTGGAAGAAATTTTGCAGCAGGAATGAGCGGAGGTGTAGCTTATATTTACAAATCAAAAAAGTATGATAAAAGAAATTTTAATCAAGAAATGATTGAATTTGAAAACCCTTCAAATCAAGACTTAGATTTAGTAAAAAAATTAATTGAAAATCATTTTACATATACATCAAGTAAGATAGCGGAAAGGTTTTTAAATAATTGGGAAAAAGAGTCTAAGAATATAATAAAAATTATGCCAACAGAGTATAAATTAGCACTAGAGAAAATGGCAAAAGAAAAAATTACAGAAATAATCAAATAGTTGCTATGGGTAAATTAAAAGGTTTTATAGAATTTGAAAGAACTGAGGAAGGATTAGTTCCTGTAAAAAAGAGAGTTAAAAATTATAAAGAATTTACTTTAAAACCCTCAGATGAAAAATTAAAAGAACAAGGTGGAAGATGTATGGATTGTGGTGTTCCATTTTGCCATAGTGGATGTCCTTTAGGAAATTTAATTCCTGATTTTAATGATGCAGTTTACAATAATGAATGGGAAAAAGCTTTGTACATATTACATTCGACCAATAATTTTCCTGAATTCACCGGACGACTTTGTCCAGCCCCATGTGAAGCAGCATGTGTTTTAGGAATTATTAATCCACCCGTTTCAATTGAAATGATTGAAAAGTATATAGTTGAAAGAGGTTTTGAAGAAGGTTGGATAAAAGCTAATCCTCCTTCAAATAGAACAGGAAAGAAAATCGCAGTTGTTGGATCTGGTCCAGCTGGTTTGGCAGCGGCACAACAATTAAATAAAGCTGGCCACTATGTTGATGTATATGAACGAGATTCTAAAATTGGTGGTTTATTGAGGTATGGTATCCCTGATTTTAAAATGGAAAAGAATATTATTGATCGGAGACTATCTATTCTTGAAGAAGAGGGAATTAATTTTTTTACTGACAAAGAAGTTGGAAAAAACTATTCTGTTGAAAATTTAAAAAAATATGATTCAATAGTACTTTGTGGTGGAGCAACAATTAAAAGAAACTTACCAATAAAAGGATCGGATTTAGATGGTGTTAAACAAGCTATGGATTTTTTAAAACTTCAAAATGAAGTTGTAGACGGCTTAAATACAGCTTCTGAACCTTTAAACGCCAAAGATAAAAATGTAATAGTTATTGGAGGCGGTGATACTGGCTCGGATTGTATTGGAACCTCTAATCGTCAGGAAGCTAAATCTGTTACAAATTTTGAGATAATGTCAAAACCAAGTGAAAACAGAACAAATGAAAATCCTTGGCCCTATTGGCCATTCAAGCTAAAGACGACTTCATCACATGAAGAAGGCATTCACAGAGAATGGAGTATACTTACAAAAGAATTTATTGGTGATGAAAACGGAAAAGTAAAAAGTCTTAAAACTATTGAAGTTGAGTGGATTAAAAAAGAAGGAGAGAGACCAAAATTAAAAGAAATTGAAGGATCAGAAAAATTATGGCCTTGTGATTTAGCATTACTTGCTTTAGGTTTTACAGGTCACGAACCTGATTTAATTGATAAACTAAATTTAGAAACTAATACCAGTAATCAGATAGTAACTAATATGTATCAAACTAGTGTTTCTAATATATTTTCAGCTGGAGATATGAGAAGAGGACAGTCTTTAATTGTTTGGGCAATTTCAGAGGGAAGGGAAGCAGCTTACCAAGTTGACAAATATCTAATGGGGCATTCTAAGCTAGAAACAAAAGAAACAGGAGATTTACCTACTGTTAGTTAAAATCTAATTGAAAAAATTCCAAACTAGTCCAAATCTTATTAAAAAATCTCTATAAGGATAAGATGGAGAGGAATAAAAATTATTTCCAGTTGTTGATGAGTTTATATGTTCTGCTTTAAAATACAATCTTGTTTGTTGGATTTTTGCATTCACAAAAATATCTATCATAGGAAATCCCCCAATTTGCTTTTCAGACTGAATGTGAAATGAACTAACTAAAGGATTATATTCATTAGCATAGAATTTTGAAAAATATTTAAAAGAGATGCCTGTTTGAAGGTACATTGCCTTTTTAAACACATTATTTGAATAATAAAAAGTATTTCTAGTTATAAAGTCAGGTAAATTTAAAACTTTTTTGTCCTGATTTACTGATTGATAAACAATTGAGTTATCTAAAGCAAATTTTCCAAATCTAATTTCTTTTTGCCATTTAAATTTTAAATATTTTAAAGTATTTAAATATTGATTGACATTAGGAATCAAATTAGTATCTCCTTCATTATTAATAGTATCATTATTTAATAATTCAAAATAGGTTAAATTATCTATCAAACGGTAGTCTAAACTTAATGATCCAAATGAATTGGAATTGAGTATTAAAAATAAATTTTTGATCTTTAACAGATTCAATTCTTTGTCCCAGCCAATATCATTGTATGCGCTGTCAAATAACTCAAAATTAAAACCAGGGTGCTTACTAATAATATCCAAACCAATTGAATAATTAAAATTTGAATAATTATTAGAATCCAGTTTAAAATTAATAAGATCTCCAATTCTAGTTCCAAATAAATTTTTTGAGAATTTTCCGCTTATTTTATGATTGAAAATTGATTTTTTTAAAGAAAAAGAAAGTAAATTTTCATTTTCTTTAAATCCCTTATAATTTGTGCTTAACGCATTTGTTTTATAATTATAATTATAGTTTAAATAGGAGACCGTTATATTTCCAAAAAACTTAGATTTTAAATTTGTATATAAAGTATTCGAAATAGTCTTAAGTTCTGTTTTGTCTGAAATTGAAATAGAGGAAGAACCATAATAATCAGTTGGCTCAGCTTGCTCAAACGAGTTATACATAGTTTCATATTCAAAGACATGACCTAAAGAAAATGTATTTGAGTTTTTTAGTTTAAACAACAAGATGTTTTGATCAAAAAAATATCGTTTATTTAAAAAATAATTAGTTGCATTTTCAAATTTTACTGAAAGCTTAGATCTTTCGGAAAACAAATTATCTTCTGATTCGAAATTTAAAATAGAAGCATTTGTTAATCCACCATTCTCTCTGTTTTCTATGTTTTGACTCACATAATGTGTTCTTAAACTATACTTCTCATTTTTTGAATTATAGTTAGAGGAAAAAACAAATTGCTTTAGGCCTGACAATATATTTTGGTAGTTACCTAGTGACCTCATCCCTTTAAAACCAATAGAAAAATTAAAATTTTCAGATGTATTTGTAGAAAATAATACATCGGTAAACTGACCTTGTTTCATAACTGATTTAAATAAAAGTTCAGTTAAGGGAGTAGGGACATAATAATAATTAACCTTGTTAGATTTTAAATATATGTCCTGTTTTGAAGTAAAACTAAAAGCTGGTAATGAAGAGTTTTGAAAATTTGAAGTGAGTGAATTATATGTTTGACCTAAATTTGAAAACTTTAATTTCTCAAGATTATCATTTCTTAAAAAATTAAATTTATAAAATTTTTTAATAGTTAATGAAGTGTCTACATATGTTGTATCACTATGATTTTTAAATATCAAATACTGCTTTATGGATGCTAAATTTTTTTTAGCTATTGAATCTTTTTCAAGACCAACAGTATTCCTAAAAGAATCAATTAAATTTGATTCCTGACAAAGCGAAGTGTTGACTGAGAATAATAAGATAAAAAAAAAGTAATATAACTTCATACTTTATATTTGACTCAAAGTTATTCATTTCATTTCATTTATTTTTTTAATTATTTCTTAAATTTATTTAAAGTCATATATGCTTATTAATTCATATTCAAAATATATCGAATGCGGAACAGATGAAGTTGGTAGAGGATGTTTGGCTGGTCCAGTAACCGCGGCAGCAGTAATATTACCAAAAGACTTTAAAAACCAAGAACTAAATGACTCAAAAAAACTTTCAGAATCAAAAAGAAATGATTTAAAAAAAATAATAATTGAAAAGGCAATAGATTATTCAATAGTTCATGTACCTGTACAAATAATAGAGGAAATCAATATTTTAAACGCTTCAATTTTAGCTATGAATAAAGCTGTTGAAAATTTAAAAATTGTTCCCGAATTTGTAATTGTCGATGGAAATAGATTTAATTCAAAAAGTAAAATACCGTTTAAATGTATTATAAAAGGAGATGCTAAATACATGAATATAGCTGCTGCTTCAATACTTGCAAAAACATCAAGAGATGAATTAATGCTTTCACTATCAAAAAAATTTCCGTCATATCAATGGGACAAAAACAAAGGATATCCGACTAAACATCATAGAATGGCTATATCAAAATATGGCATAACTAAACATCACAGAAAAAAATTTAAGTTGTTATAAATTAAAAAAAAATTGTTCATTACTTTTACTTTATAATTTTTATGAAAAAGAAAATATTATTAATACTGACATTTATATTTATTGGATGTCAAAATGAAAAAAAATATACTAGTCTAATTGATTTTGTTCCAACTAATCCATTAATACTTATCAAATACCATTCGAGTAGTAATGCTGAAAGATTTAGTCAAAATTTTAATAATCTCATTAATGTAAAAATTGATTCAATTTTAAGAGATTATGGGAAAGATGAAGTGCTAATTAGTTATCACAAAATAGGAAAGAAAAAAATTGTTCCTATTTATTTCACAAAGTCCAATAATAAAAATATCCGCTCCGCCGAAGTTATCGATTCAATTTTATATGATGGTTCAATTATTAAAAAAATAGGAAATAAAAAAAAGTATAAATTCGTAACCAAAAAAAATAATATTAACATTGAGTCTGAAAGTAAATTACTTGTTGAGAATTCAATAAGAAAATCAAATCTTGTTTTTAAAGAAAAATCAAGCGATTTAAAAAAACTTTACAATATTTCAAGTTCAGAAATTGCACTTTTCATTTCAAATAATTTTAAAAGTTACATTGAAAATGAAGAGCTTCTTAGCTTATTTAATATAACTAAATTATCAAATTGGATTCAATACGATATTGATTTAAATCAAAACGGATTAACCTTAAACGGTTTAGCATTTCAAAACGATTCAATTCCTAAAGAAATTTCCTATTTAAATGGAATAAAATCTAGTAAAAGTAATTTTACTAACATAATTCCTAATAATTTTTCAGATTTTCAAAGAATTGGTTTTAATTATTATAAGTACCTGGAAAATTTTGAAAAAAACGAATCAATAAAAAAAATAAATGCACTTAAAAAGGACTCTATTTTGTTTGAAATCAATGAATTTGGACTTTTAAAAAATAAACTTGATTCAATACTTCTAGTTAATTTTGAAGATAAATTATTTTTAAATAATGAGATTATAAAAAATAGTGAAGACAGTTATAATTATAGAAGTTATAAAGTACACAAGTTAAGAAATCCCATTATTGACTATAGATACTTGAAATTTATAAATTATAAATTAAAACAAAATTACGCTAGTGTTATTGAAGATAAACTAGTTATTAGTAAATCTGAAAATAGTTTAGAAAAATTAATTATAAATATTTCAAATTCATCAACTATCATAAATGAAAACAAGTTTAATCAGGCTTTTAAAGAAATTCCAGAAAAAAGTAATTATTTAAAAGTTTATGACTTAAAAAATTCGAAAATAAAAACTTTAGAATCAATCAATATTTCTAAAGAGAAATTCCCATACTTAATCAATCATATAAGATTAGATGATAATATAATTTACAACTCATTTAGTACTGTAAAATCTGTCGAAGAAAATAAAAAAAATGGAATAAACTTAGACTTTAGTTTTAAAATAGATAACCCCATAAACTTAACTCCCAAATTTGTTACGAACTACATAACAAAGAAAAAAGAAATTATAACACAGGACATAAACAACATATTATACCTAATATCTTTAGATGGCAAATTAATTTGGAAAGAAAATATAGGCTCTAGAATTATTGGAGAAATTTATCAGGTTGATCTTTACAAAAATGGCAGGTTACAATATGCTTTCAATACTGAAAATAATTTTCAAATAATTGATAAGAATGGAAATCTGGTTAAAAAAATAAA
>Ga0209601_1002127_pt1 | contig 12549 bp, 10 predicted proteins | sample COGITO_mtgs_1104_4_FD_184796 | JGI IMG/M metagenome (GOLD analysis project Ga0209601, IMG submission 184796) | Pelagic marine microbial communities from North Sea - COGITO_mtgs_110426 (SPAdes) (version 2) | ecosystem: Environmental > Aquatic > Marine > Epipelagic ...
AATCAATATCTTAGGATCGGCCAGTACCGCTCTGGCAATGGCAATACGCTGTCGTTGACCACCAGAAAGTTTTACGCCCCGCTCTCCTATTAAGGTATCCAAGCCTTCCTCGAACCGATCGCTAAATTCATTCACATAGGCTGCTTTTACAGCAGCTTGCACTTGTTCTTCAGTAGAATCGGGTCTAGGGAATATGATATTGTCTCGAATGGATCCTTCAAATAAAAAGTCGTCTTGCAATACAACGCCTAAATGCTGCCTATAACTGTCCAAAGTACATTTTGACAAGTCGTAGCCATCAATTGTAATTGTGCCCGAATCTGGGCTTAAAAACGATGAAACTAGGCCTGCAATGGTACTTTTGCCTGAACCAGACGAGCCGACCAAGGCAGTAACCGATCCGCTTGGAGCATCGATTGAAATGTTGTGCAGCACCTCTTTGTCTTCTTCATAAGCAAAGGAAACGTCATTGAATTTTATGTTTCCATGTATTTCGGTTGGCAATGTTTCTGTGCGATTGGGGTTATCGTGCTCCGAATCCATATTCATCAACTCCTCTGTTCGATCCAGCCCTGCAAAACCATCGGTGAGCTGCGTTCCTATGTTACTCATTTGCACAATGGGCGCTATCATAAATCCTAGGTAGAGGGTAAAGGCAAGAAAATCTCCAAAAGTCATTTCGTCCTGCATTATCAAATAACCACCAATGCCCATAATACCGGCTGATGCCAATCCCAGCAAGAAGGTCGCCGAACTCGTTACAAACGCGGTAGACGTCAAACTCTTTTTTATGTTCAAGAACAGTTTATCCACCCCTGTTTCAAAAGAATCGATCTCTTGCTGCTCAGCATTAAACCCTTTAATCACTCGAACTCCGTTTAGGGTTTCAGTCAAACGACCAGTTACTTCTGCATTGATTACTCTACGTTCTTTAAAGATGGGGCGAATGAATGCAAAAGCTTTCATTGCTATAAAACCAAACAAAGCCACTGGAATCAGCACCAAAGCGGTCATCATAGGGTTAATCTTAATCAATAGAAACAAGGAAATTACTGCCGTAATTGTTCCGCCAACCAATTGCACCAATCCAGTACCTACCAAATTCCGAACGCCTTCTACGTCGGTCATGATACGAGAAACCAATTCTCCCGACTTACTGTTGTCAAAGAAATTGACTGGTAAGCCCAAAACTTTCTTTTGAACCTGTGCCCTTAATTCAGCAATTAACAACTGCGCCTCGACGCTCAACAATCGCGTTAATAGAAAGGACGTAATTGCCTGAACTACAATAGCTGAAGCAACTGCAATAATTATCCATTGGAGTTTATCAAAATCGTTATTTACAATAACGTCATCCATTAAATATTTGGATGCTCCCGGCAAAACTAAACTGGCCAATCGAGAGATTATGATGAGCAGCAATCCCACCAAAAGCAAGTTCTTTCTGGGCCAAATAATGGTTTTGAATACGCTGCCAATGGTAACCTTGCCTTTGCTCATGATCTTTGATTTTGGGAACGCAAAAGTATGATAGTAGCTGATTGTGAGTTACTAGTTAGCACTTATTAGGTTTATGATTAGTAATTCGTTTATAGTTAGTAGCGACTATTCTCTAGATTGCCGTTCCAAGTTAATTAGGTCCTTCCCAACGGGGAAGGTGGCGAAGCATGAGCCGCCTGCTTGTCGGCATACAGGGAAGGGGTTTCCAACCTACTCACCTTATCCCTTCCGTTTCCTCAAAAGCGGAACACCTTCCGCGCAGGGAAGGACGCGTAGAAGGCCGCTTTTAAATTTCTAAAATTTTACCCGCGAAATAAAACTCAAGCCAACGAGGCTTTCACCTTTGTACAAAGCCACAAAGGTGAATCAAAATGCTTTTTAAGGTTTTAAGAGCTGGGTGTAACCCCCAATTTCTAGCCGTCATTCCGTAAGATTAGATGAGTCAATTGAAGAATGAACTTGAAACGAACACTCTATGCGCAATCTCGATATTAATTGATGCAGGAATCAATAGCAATTAGATGCTGCACAGCGATTTCACAAAAATCGCAATGTCAATTTGGTTCTATTCCGCTTCCTGAATGACGTTAGGTTTTATAATTTCCACCAAAGTAGTAAGGTGGCACTTCTAACTAATAACTACTAACTAACCCCTACCTTCGCACTATGCGTCTCGATAAATTTACATGGACAATGCGCCTATTCAAAACCCGCTCGATTGCAGCTGCTGCTTGCAACAAAGACAAAGTAAAACTGAACGAGCATTTTTCAAAACCAGGAAAGACAGTTAGTATTGGTGATACAGTTTCCATCAAAGAAAATCCGATTTGGCGCACTTTTAAAGTGCATTCAATTCCAAAATCGCGTGTTGGTGCAAAGTTGGTTCAAGATAACATCCAAGAAATTACTTCTGCTGAAGACAAGGCCATATTAGAAGAACAAAAGCTCTTCAATCAACAACAAAAGAATTTTGGTTGGGAAGGTCGACCCACAAAAAAAGACAGACGAAATATTGAGAAAATGAAAGGTTAACTAACTAAATTAACTCAATCCACTCAAGTATGCGCTGTACCCATCTTTAAAGGCAACACCATTATCGATTCGTTTTTTATTCAGTTTCTCAAATTCCACCAAAGCCCACAGAATAAACTCCTTTAAAAACAAAACATCTTTTGCGTCAGTTTCTGAAGCATAACTGCTGATCAAGTCTTCTAATGGAGAAACTTTATTCAATGCATCTGCATACTCCTTGTTCTTCGCATCGTCGTACAACTCAAAGCTGGATTCTTCAAAAAACCAAGCTAACAAAGGATCGTAAGGGTCGTTTTCATCTTCGTGTTTCAGTTTCTCAATCTTGGGGAAAGTTTGAAGAAATAAGGTTTTCGCTGCAGAGCCAATCAATCGCTCGGCAACAAAACTTGACCCCTCCTGCTCTCCTTCGTATACCAACTCTACCTTTCCGGTAATCGCTGGAATCATTCCTACGATGTCAGAAAAACGAACAGTAGTTTCTTTTTCTCCATTTTGCAGACAACGGTGTTCGGCTGTACTCAACAAGTTCTCGTAGGCGGTAATACTCATACGAGCACTAATTCCACTTTTTACGTCTACATATTCACTGGTTCTAGCCTCAAATCCAATTTGCTCGACTAAATCCTTAGCCAAATTTGGAACGTGAATTTTTGCGCTTCTATTTTCCTGCAAACTGGCTTCCTGAGCCGTAATTGTTTTAGCCGTTTCAATATCCTTTGGATAATGCGTCAAAATCTGAGAACCGATTCTGTCCTTCAACGGCGTCACAATGCTTCCTCTATTGGTGTAATCCTCTGGGTTTGCTGTAAATATGAACTGCAAATCCAATGGCATTCTCAACTTAAAGCCTCTAATTTGAATATCCCCTTCTTCCAAAATATTAAACAAGGCAACTTGAATACGTGCTTGTAAATCAGGCAATTCGTTAATCACGAAAATGCAGCGGTTCGCTCTTGGAATCATTCCAAAGTGAATCACGCGCTCATCGGCATAACTCAATTTCATATTGGCGGCTTTAATTGGATCAATATCTCCAATCAAATCTGAAATGGTTACATCTGGAGTTGCAAGTTTTTCGTAAAACCTATCGTCTCTGTGTAACCAAGCAATTGGAGTTTTATCGCCATGTACTTCAATTTGTTCTATTGCAAATCGACTCAATGGTTTCAGTGGATCATCATTCACTTCTGAACCTTCGATAAATGGAATGTACTCATCCAATAATCCAATCATTAAACGAGCTAATCTAGTTTTTGCTTGACCACGCAAACCAAGTAGGTTGATATTATGCTCTGATAGAATTGCCCTTTCCAATTGCGGAATAACGGTAGTATCGTAACCGTGAATTCCTTCAAAAGATGATTTTCCTTCCTTTAAGTTAGCAATCAGATTAGCACGTAATTCCTCTTTGATGCTTTTTGATTGGTATCCTGATTTCTTTAATTCGCCTAATGTTTTTGGAAAAGTAGCCATTATTTTATTCGTTTTTTTCTGTTGTTTTCGTAATCGTGAAATATCATTTCACCCAATCCTTTTAATCCCGTATAAAATGCTTTTCCTTTATTCGAAAGCGTGAATTTGTCAATAAACGACATTAGATACGGGTCTTGCGCTATCATAAATGTTGTGATAGGAATGTGTCGTTTTCTTGCCTGAGCCGCCATCGTGTAGCACTTTTCTGTGATAAATGGATCTAAGCCATTACTGTTTTTATAGTAAGTACCATCGGGCATATTCAAGCAACTTGGTTTGCCGTCGGTAATCATAAAAATTTGTTTGTTGGTATTTCTTTTTCTTCTCAGTAAATCCATTGCCAATTCTAAACCAGCCACCGTATTGGTATGATATGGTCCAACTTGCAAGTAGGGCAAATCCTTAACTTTTATTGGCCAAGCATCGTTTCCAAACACCAGAATATCTAAGGTGTCTTTTGGGTATCTAGTGGTAATTAATTCCGCCAAGGCCATCGCCACTTTTTTGGCAGGAGTAATTCTGTCCTCACCGTAAAGAATCATACTGTGGCTTATGTCAATCATGAGCACGGTACTCATTTGAGACTTGTGGTGCGTCTCCTCTACTACCAAATCGTTTTCGGTAAGGTTAAAATTCCCAACACCGTGATTCACTTGGGCATTCTTTAAACTCTCCGTAATGGATATTTGCTCCAAACTATCGCCAAATTGAAAAGCTCTCAAATCTCCAGTATGCTCATCCCCTTGACCCTTAACTTTCGTTTTGTGATTGCCCGAGCCTTGCTTTTTGATTTTTCCAAACAATTGCTCCAATGCATTTTTTCGAATGGCACGTTCGGTTTTGGCGGTAATTCCCATTCCGGAAGCGCCGTCTGGATCTATGCGTTCTTGGATATAACCTTTCTTTTTAAGATCTTCTTCAAAATCGTCAAGAGTGTAGTCTTCGTTGGTCAGTTTGTATTCCTTATCGAGTTGACGCATCCAATCCATCGCCTCATCATAGTCGCCAGAGGTATGTGTGATTAACTCCTGAAAAATCTCTAGGAGTTTATCAAAAAGTGGTTTTTCTTCTGCCTCAAAAAGGCTGAATTCAAACCCTGATTTCATTGTTTTTTTCGATTTATTTTTATCCATGCTAGTTGCCGAAAGTACCGAAAAGACAAGGAGCAAATGAGATGGTTCAGTATATTTAAGAAAGATTAGGTTCCTTAACACTTTAAACCAAAAGGACGATTGCGGTCCTTATTCTGCAATAGTTTCTGCTTTGCGGTTTGCAGTATCCTTCCTCTAGCAATTTTTGATTTTATTCTTACTCACCCAGCGGATATTTTTAGGTCCAAACCGTATTAAATGAAGGCCTTTAAAACAAAAAACAGCGAAACCGATGTTATGGTCAATACTTAAGAAAATTGAACGACGGTAAGTTCGAGGTGGTCATACTGCGCGCTCCAAAAATTACTGCTGATACAGTAGCTTCGGAGGATCCAAAATCCGCATATGAAGTAATATCGGCAAAGTCAGCTAATATACAGTTCAAGAAACCGCAGTTATTGCAATTAGATGGTGAGCTCATAGACAGCTACAAAGAACTCCAAATCGAAATAATTCCCCAAGCAATTAATGTAATAACCTAGGCTAATCTTTTCATGCAATTAGTTACCAGAATTCAATAAATTAGCTGCCGTGCAAAATCTAATAAAATCGAAGTACGTTAATTACATAGCGTTGGCATTCGTTCCCGCTTTACTGTTTATTAGCTGCAACACAACCCGAGTCGTGAAACCACTTGCAAAAGGCGAAACTCGCGTTGCAGTAGATCTAGGAGGTCCAGTTGTGGGCTTCCCAATTCCTATGAGTAGTATCTCTGCCGCTTATGGAGCTTCTGAAAAATTGAGCGTATTTGGCGGTTTTCACGCCACTACTTTAGCCTATAACGCCTTGCAATTTGATGCCGGCGTCAACTACAGTTTATTAGAAACCAATAAATGGAAACCGGGTATCTCGGGCAGTTTAATTTTGAATCCAATAATTGATTTGAGGGTCGGTAATTCAAGCATATTTCCAGAAACAGCGTTTAATTTTTACTGGTTATTAAAGGATAGACACGTGCCTTTTATTGGCTTAACCAATTGGTACGATATAGCCAAAGGCGCTGTCGAGTTAGAAAAAGGAAAACTCATGCACCCTGCCTTGTATCTGGGATACAATTACGAAGGGGCCAAATGGATTTTTGGAATTGAAGCCAAATGGCTCAACTTCAACAAAACGCTTATGATTCCTCAGGTAGAACATACATCAATCGGTGGAAAAGGTGCTGCTGGTGTTTATTTTAAAGCCGCTTATCGCATTTTCAAAAAGTAATGAGAGTAATTTTATACCTATCTTCTTTTTTTATGACGCTGAGTTTCTTCAGTTGTAAAAACGATGTTGCTTCTGCCCTTTTAAAAGGCGAGCAGGTGGAATATAAATTTACCAATGCTGAATTATCCGAACGATTTGTTGATGAAGGTTTGGTAAGTCAATTTAGCCTTATATCCAATAACGCTGGATCAGAAGCGAAAATCGAAGCACTGTACATTGGCAGTCAAGACCGCATTAAAACAGATACAATAATTCTGTATTTGCACGGAAACAGTCCCAGTATGAATGATTACTGGCAATTAACTGTAGACCTAGCAAATGTTGGCGGGAAGCATAACTATGGGGTTATGATGTTCGATTATAGGGGTTTTGGGAATTCTGAAGGACAAAGTGAATCGATTGAAGATTTAGTTGCCGATGCGGAAGCTTGCATTACTTGGCTCGAAGCAAGGGGTTTAACCAAAGACCGACTCGCAGTCTATGGCTACAGTTTAGGTGCAATGCCTGCTGCTCATTTGGCGGCGGAACCGAGCGTTTTAGAAATTGAAAAAGTAGTTCTTGATGCACCACAAACAACCAGTACAAAGCTGCTTCAAGATGCAACAGGTCTAAGTCTGAGCGGTTCCACCGTTACATCATTCGACTATAATATTCCCTTAGTCACCCAAGATTATGACAATTATTTATTGTGGATTCACGGTACCGAGGACAAAACGGCAAGTTTCGAAAACTTCAAATACGTTTACGATAGATACGATAATCCAAAAAAATCTTCGGCAGAATTAGAGGGAGTTGGACACAGCACGGCTATTGAAATGGGGTTTCCTGCGTATGAAGCGATGATGTTAAAATTTATTCGCCAATAAATCATGTCCAATAAAGGATTAATCATTCCAGAACGTGCCAGAAAGATTGGGGATTTTACCGTTGGTCGAATTTTACCCTTTCGAAAAAAACGCAGTGTAGGTCCTTTTGTATTTATAGACCACATGGGTCCAAAACAAATTTCAGATGGTTCATACATGGGAGTCGATCAACACCCGCATATTGGATTAAGCACACTTACCTATCTTTTTCATGGAGCAGTTGAACATAAAGATAGTTCAGGAGTGCATCAAATTATTAAAGCAGGTGATGTTGGTTTTATGACTGCTGGAGCTGGAGTTACACATACCGAGCGCACTCCTGAATATTTAAAAACACCACAAGGTTATTTGATGCACGGCTATCAAATTTGGGTCGCACTTCCAAAAGAAAAAGAGGAAATGGAGCCACGATTCGATTTTCTCTCGTCAAGCGATATTCCGTTTTGGAAAGAAGGAAATATTGATTGCAGGCTCATTGCTGGTAGTGGTTTTGGAAGAAGCTCTCCACTACCCGTCCATTCCGAATTGTTTATGATTGAGATGCAAGCTTCTCAAGTCTCCACGTTGAATATTGGTAAAAACTTGAAAGGTGAATTAGGGCTTTTAATCGTATCCGGAGAAGTTTCGTGCGGTAATGAAACTGTGGAAGCCGGCAATATGCTGGTAACTGAAAATGCCGAGGAAAGCTCCTTTTTAATTTCAAAAGACAGTCATGTTCTATTATTTGGCGGTTTACCTTTTCCAGAAGAGCGATTTATTTTTTGGAATTTCTGTTCTACTTCTAAGCTAAGACTGGAGAAAGCCAAAGAAGATTGGGCAAACAAGCGCTTTCCGAAGATTTCAGGAGACGATACTTATATTCCTTTGCCATAACACAATTGAGATCCTTTTAATGGAATGATACCCCGAAGCAATTTCAGGGTAAAAACAAGTGGGTTGTGGACACAACTAATAACCGTCATGCTGTCCGAAAATTTCGGTATCAGAAGCTCACTGTAATTAGCATTCACCAGACAAAGTCTGAATTGCAGTCTGGACATAATTTTCAATATCCAAGCCTCCATTCACCCTACCTTCCAACCTTCCTTCTACCTTTGCAAATGATATGAAATTCGATTCTTACACCATAAGCTCTGAAATAAAAATTAATTTAGAGCAATTGGGCTTTAAAAGGCCCACCGATATTCAGTTTAAAGCAATTCCCAATATCCTCAATGGTGAAGACGTTTTAGCGGTTGCACAAACAGGAACTGGAAAAACTGCCGCATTTGCCATACCCATTATCCACAAGGTTCAAGAGAATAAACGCTTCAAAAAAGACTTGGGCATTCAGGCCTTGGTTATGGTTCCTACACGCGAGCTAGCATTGCAAATTACTAAAGTATTTCACGAGCTGGCAAGGAACACAAAAGTGCGCACCATAAGTATTTACGGAGGTGTTGAGCAAGAAACGCAACAAGAGTCGCTAGAACGAGGAATTGATATTTTAGTGGCAACACCAGGCAGAATGTTCGACTTTCTAAATCAAAAAAGCATTGATTTACGAAACCTAAAAACCTTAATTCTTGACGAAGCCGACCAAATGCTCGCTTTAGGATTTTACAAAGACATTAAGGACGTCTTGCATAATATTCCGGCTGACCGACAAACCTTGTTCTTTTCAGCAACCATTAATGAAGAAATAAAAAAGCTTGCCTACTCCTTGGTAACCAACCCAATTCGCATTCAACTCTCTCCAAAAGATCCCGTTTCTAAAAATGTATCGCATGCCTTGGCATTTATTGAAATGGACGATAAACGTTTCTTTTTGGAACGTTACATCAAAGATTTTGAAGCATTGAAAATCCTGGTTTTTGTGCGTACTAAGGTCCGTGCAGAACGGGTAAAAGCCGCTATGGAGCGCGTTAACCTTTCTATAGAATGTATGCACGGCGATGTGGAACAAAACGAACGTATTGAAATCCTAAACCGATTTAAAAACAATGACACGAAAGTTTTAATTACTACCGATGTCAATGCCCGAGGTATAGATATCCCAAATGTAGATTTGGTGATCAACTACGATATGCCTGATGTGGCTGAAAATTACGTCCATCGTATTGGCCGAACGGGCCGAGGAAGGGCAAAAGGAACGGCTGTTTCTTTTTGCGCGAAGGAAGAACGCGATTATTTAGAAGCCATCGAAAATTATACTGGAGTAAAAATTACAAGAATTGAAATTGATAAAGGTGAAAAAGAAGCTACTATTCTTTTCTCTGATGATGGAAAAGACGATTGGAAATCACTGATTGATCAAAACGAAACGTTTGAGAAAAAACGTAAGAAGAAAAAGAAAAAAAGTTGATTCGACCGCGTTTTTCACTTACTAACAATAAAAGCATACCTTTGCCGCCAATTCAACTTGGAAGCATTTTCCAAGATTCATTTTCCAAAGAACAAAAAACAAGAAGTTCTAACAAAGGGAAATCAAGGGACATTCAATAACAAGCGCAGTTAGCGTACGTCTCCAAATAATCAAAACAAATTTCTTATCGAGCTAGTACAGCGCAGTACTCTCTCAAACAACAAAAAGCTCCTACCCTATTTTGGTATGAGCAAAAATTTATATGAATAATTCAAATTTCAAAAAAGACAAACCAAAAAAGCGTTTTAACAACGCAAGTGAAAACGGAAACAGAAGTCGACCAAGCAACTCAAATGGGAAACCAGGGTTTAAAAAAGACAGAAGAGCCCGACCTAAAAAAGCAAAACAAGTTTCTAACCTAGACCCTAACCTACTTTCAAGAAAAGCAGTGCAAACTGAAGTAAAAGATTTTAGAGCAGAAAGAACAATTGATGATTTGCCGATAAACAATAAGCTAAAAGTACTGCTTACAGCTAAAGGTTTTGAACGCCCTTCAGAAATTCAAGACAAAACACTAGAAAGTTTATTAGAAGGAAGAGATCTTTTGGGCATTGCTCAAACGGGAACTGGAAAAACGGGTGCGTTTTTGATTCCAATGATTGAAAAAATGGTTCAGCACAACATTCAAAACAGAACCTATGCTTTAATTATGGCTCCGACAAGAGAATTGGCTACACAAATTCAAGATGAATTTAAAACCATGACCAAAGGGCTGAACTTGCATAGTTCATGTTTTATTGGAGGAACTAATATCAATACAGACTTTAGAAATCTGAGAAGAACACCGCATGTAATTATTGCGACTCCTGGACGATTATTAGACCTTGTAAACCGTCGTGCATTTAAGCTAGACAATGTCCATACCTTGGTATTGGACGAGTTTGACAGAATGTTGGACATGGGTTTTATTAACGATGTAAAGAAAACGTTGCAGTTAATGAAAAGCAGAAAACACACTTTGCTATTTTCGGCAACCTTAGACAAAAAACAAGAGGGCTTTATCAAAGAAATATTGAACAACCCGGTAAGAGTTAAAGTGAGTAACGGCGAAACAACTGGAGACCACATTGATCAAGAAGTGATTCGCATTGCTGCAGGTGAAGATAAATTCAAAATCTTAACCGATCTTATGGAAGATCAGCAAATGGATAAGCTACTGATATTTGAAGAAGCTAAATTCAAAGTAAAAAAACTGACTTCTATGCTAAATAGCAAAGGCATAAAAGCTGATGAAATACATGGAAACAAAACACAGAACGCTAGACAGAATGCATTGAATAAATTCAAGCAAGGAAAAGTTCGCGTATTGGTTGCAACTGATGTAGCTGCTCGTGGATTGGATGTTTCTGATGTAACCCACGTAATTAACTATCAATTGCCTATGACCTTCGATAGTTACATTCACCGAATTGGTAGAACTGGTCGAGCTGGAAAAGCTGGAAAAGCCTACACTTTCGTTGATGTGAAGTAATTAGAATTATTAAAGATGTCAAAAGCCTGTTCATTCCCGAATCTATTCGAGTTGAACAGGCTTTTTTTTGGTAGTGTTGTAGAATTATGTGGGAAATGTGAGGAATACACTCGCTAGCCGTCATTCTACGCCACCGCGTTTTTTTTTAGTTGATTACCAAGAGCTAAACTTTTTAATGCTGTCTGCCGTATTAATTGCTGGGTAATCTGTACAAGCTTCTTTAAGCTGTATATAAGCTCAGTTGTATTATCGCTTGACGAGGACGCACACTTTACAAAAGTTTTCTGCGATACGAAGTCAAACATTTATTTTGGAATACGGACAGATTCTGGAGCTACTAGACGCAAAGGAGGAAGGTTTTATAAGCTAAATGCAAATGGAGAACCTATTTATTGTAACTATTTTATAGAGAACCCAACAGATAATAAAAATGTCAGCCCTAGTCAAATAATTGAATTCCAGAATATGCATTACTATCTAAGAGATAATGGGGTTTACAAAATTGATTTATCAAATGGGAATGAGACCTTGGTACAACAGTTTAAATCAATAGAACAAATTGACGCAAGGGGTAAAAACTTAACTGCTATTCTTGGTAGAACATCTCTTGTTTATGATGACGAATTGGATATTGGACGACTGGACTCGGAGTTTAATACATATTGGGAGAATGAATATAAAGTTGATCATAGAGTATGGAGTAGAGCTGTAATAGCTGATTTAGATTTTGGAGGCGTATACATGGTGAGAGAGGAAACAAACTCAGGAAAATTCAGAGCCGTAGTTGTTAAAACCGATTGCAATGGCAACATGGATAAATGGGAGGAATGTACTTTGGGAGAAGAAGAACAGGAGGTTAAATCCAATCCAATTAAATTATTTCCAAATCCAGCTAATAACGAAATAACGCTACAAACCAATTTAACAGGTGAATATGCCATTTATTCAGTTGATGGACAAGAATTAAAAGGGGGAGAGGTTAGTGGTGAACTTACTGCAATTGGGATTGAAGAACTTATTAGCGGCGCTTACGTTTTACAATTTCGAGGAACAGTAATAAATTCAACGGTTAAGTTCCTTAAACGTTAGCAGTGTGTCTGGAAACAAGTGTATTGCAAACTGACTAAAAGGAATTTGCCAATACTCTTGTGTGCGTCGAGCAGGTTCACAAATTTGGTTCTTGGGGGTATACTCGCTAACAATTCGATATATCCACCGGTAGATATATCCGCCTTATGGCAAACACAAATATATTTAATCCAAAAGGCTTTTATTCTGTTAGTAATTCACTTTTCATCTTCACTATATTTATTAAAAAATATATTACAAATTAACAATCAATACTTTAACTGCTTTTAAACGTTTGCAAACTTTTACTTACGACTACAAATCATTAATCAACGCCTTACCCTTTTTTACTGCCACACATTTGTCCTGTCAATT
>Ga0209601_1002157_pt1 | contig 12445 bp, 10 predicted proteins | sample COGITO_mtgs_1104_4_FD_184796 | JGI IMG/M metagenome (GOLD analysis project Ga0209601, IMG submission 184796) | Pelagic marine microbial communities from North Sea - COGITO_mtgs_110426 (SPAdes) (version 2) | ecosystem: Environmental > Aquatic > Marine > Epipelagic ...
GCCGCTTGAGGAGTAGGGGAACCTGTCCCTTACGGATTTTATCGCTGTAGAAGGGGCCGAGCCAATTCCTAAAAAAACTGTAAGCAAATCGTAGGTCTCGCTTTCGCTTTCGAAAATGTACTCACCGTTTGTTTCTTTGGGAAATGGTACGTTTTCAACCACCTCGTAATCAGCGTTTGTTCTAAAGTGAAACTCACTCTGAACTGGTAGAAACTCGTACTCCTGATCTGGTAATCCGAAATAGGTGTCGTCGTCACGAAGCTCTGCACGTAGCTTTAAAACCTCGTGCCTACCCTCGTACTGAATAGAGTATATTCTAAACTTACCACCCTCAAAGTAGATTATGTCCTCAAACTTAATCCCTCTAAAGTACCGGCAGCGGATCTCGGCCTTAATCTTACCTGTCCGTTGTTCTTGAATGTTGTCCTCGGAAGCGCCAGCAGACGGCGTTCCTATGTACTTAAACTCGGCGCCGACATCCTTTTTTATTAGCGACACAGTCTTAGACTTTTCACCGGATTCTGTGTTGACCACAAAAGACTCCCTGTAAAAGGAAATCTTATTCTTCATGTTGCCTGCGGTGAGTACTGCCATCAGTATCGTCTTACGGACGCCAACAATCGCTGGACCCCCTCTTTTATTTCAGTGGTAATGCCGCCTACGTACTCGGCCTCTCGGTGCGCGTCATAATGAGCCACAAGCATGAGTGCTGCTTGGGTAAACTGCTTTGGAAGATCCTTTACGTTCTCCCCTCCTGTTAAAACAATCTTATACAGGTCGTAATCCTGGTCCTCGTTGAGATCGTCGGGAGCCTCTGCTCCTGTGAAGTCAATCTGGATTGGGTACCCTGTATTTCTAACCTTTGCCTTAGCGTCTGTGTAGGCCACGTAGTTTCCTGACGTGTCCAGGTAGTCGATATCGTCTATGGTATAAGATCCTGTGACGTTACGAAGTGTTTGGATTTCGTTTGCGTCAAAGCGATCCATATATACCGTCACCGTTGACAGCTTGGCGGCGTCTCCTGACTGAAGAGCGTAGGTCGAGTCCTCGTGCAAAGCGGGCGTGCTAGAACAGAACACACGATTGGTCGTCGTGAGCATATAGTCCATCGATGCTTCGAGGTATGAGTTGATCAAATCGTCAGCCTCCCCTTGCTCATAACGCAAGTGGCCACGAACAATGGACAAAGGAACTAGGTCTTCTGCGTAGTAATTCTGGGTGACGATTGTTTTCATTTCTTTGGTTTAAAAAAAGGGGACGACCGCAACAGCCGCCCCCCTTTCATTCGATTGATATATCTTATACAGTGAATCCGTCGAATCCGTCGTGATTCAAGATCTCTACGTCTCGGTAGACGTTAGCGATGATTCGAGTTACTCCGTGATCCGCATCAGTGTAAGGGTCAATAATCAAGTTTAATCCACCCCAGGTTCCTGTTACAACTTGCTCTTTGTCGAACATGAAGAAGTCGTCACCATTGCCTCCCATTTGAGAAGAGACAAACGTATTGTATCCCATTACGTTCGGGCTCTTAGCTTCTCCAGCAAACAACATGCCTGAACCAGCGTCATGGCTCAAGGCACGCAAGGTGCGGTAAGCAGTTGGACCAGCCAAAGCAACCACGTTCTCCAGAGGTACATCGCGGCCCATCAAAGCAGCCTCCAAATCGAGAGGATTCATTGTACCAGCGACATAAGGCTCAATAGTTCCAGGAGTAGACGCATTCTTCAAAACACCACTGTTAGCGTCACCCAAGATGGCGGCAATGATGTCAGCGTTAAACTTCTTCGCTACTGCGTCACGGATGTCTTTCGCGAGGAAAGCGCCCATGTCGTCAGCAGACTGAGCCAACATCTGATCAGTCACCTGTGTGTGAGCTGAGTATCGAGTTGGGTTCAACGTTCGAGAAGAGAACGTAGTGTTGTTGATGCCTTGAGCAGCGGCTTCGTTGGGCTTGCCTGCTGTTGCAGCAGTTCCTTGAACCTGAAACACAACATCACCAGTCAAATTGCCCAAGTTACGGACGCCCATTTGAGCGGCTAGGTCGTTTGGCTTGAACGCCTCTGCAATTCCGTTGTCAACCTTTCCGATTGTACCCCCAAAGGCTACGGATTCGTCGACGCCGGATCCAACGCTTGACGTTCCGAGAGCGGCACGCTGAATGAACGAAGGGATGCAGATGCCGCCCGCTACGTTTACTTTTGCGTTTGAGAACTCGTTACGAGCCTCTTGGTTCATCTCTGCTTCTAGGCCAGTTAATTTGCCCTGAGCAGCTTCCTTTACCATCTTGCCGAAGCTAAATTGCTTGGCAGTGCGGGCCTCTGAATCGCCGAGGCCCTGGACGAACGCCGGAGCGTTCTTCTTGTTTTCTTTTCCCATAGTGGAATTTTGTTTGTTTGATTTATTATTACGAGCCTCGGTTGGCTCCTTTTTTTCTGTGTTAAACGCCTGTGAATATGGATGCGGCAAAATTGCTGGATCTACTAATTCGTCTACTCGCTCTTCGCCCTCTTCCTCTTCCTCTTCTTCCTCTTCTTCCTCTTCTTCCTCTTCTTCCTCTTCTTCGTCTTCTTCGCGTCCCTCTTCTTGCTCCTCTTCTTCGTCTTCGGCTCGCTCTTCCTCTTCCTCTTCCTCTTCTTCGTCTTCGTCTTTTACGCCATCGTAATCAGAGTCAACGCCAGGAGGCCGTGTCTCAGCTTTTTCTTCCTCTTCTTCCTCTTCATTCTCCATGTATCCTTTTTCTTCTTCCTCTTCTTCTTCAAGTTTTCGAAGCTCTGCTTCTACGCCCTCGTCGAGAAACGCCTCCATTGCCCGCAAAGCAACCTCCGTTGTTGGGTAGGCGCCCTGGGTGGTCGGTGATACGTCAAACAGGGTTTCCACCTCGTTTATTACACGGAGGTTTACCCCGTCTTCCCGTCGCTCCCACGAATCGTCGGAGATTGTGAACCCAAAGCTAGACGTAGATACGTTACCCATGCGAATGTTCTCCTCCAAGTCCTTGGCGTAGCTTTGGCTTCCGAGTTCAAATCGATACTTGAGACCCTTGTCATCGACTTCCAGTTCCAAACCGCGACCCACGCGGGCCAGGGGCATATTCCAGTCGTGATTGAACAGGGCGACAGTGTTAGTCATGTCAGCACCGTCAAAAGCACCACGTGCAATTCGCTCGGCAAACCGTCCGCCAATAACAGTCTCGTCTTCAAATCGAGCGGCATATCCCTCAACGACTGTTTTTCCGTCCTTTTCAGAGCGGATCTCAAAGTCGGAGTTCAGTGACCTCTTTTCTAAGTTTTCCATTATTGGTTTTCTATTTTGTTTATAGTCTTTTCACACCAGGATTTCATGCTGTCGCCGCCCCAGGCAGCGTACATGATTGATCCGCAAATATCTTTTCCTTTCGCGTCAGTGAACTTTCCCTGATCATAAGTCTTAGCTCGTGACAAAAAAGAGAAGGTACGCTTCAATGTAGACAGGGTCAGCTTTTCGCCTGTAGATAACTGCCGAGCACGAGTCCAACCCACGCTGGTTCCACAGCTTGTGCCTTTCTCCTCCTTGTGCTTCAAGGCAGCTTTGGCGCGATTTTTAGCAGCCTGTGGATATCCTCCGTAGGTTGCCATTACACTAAGTCAATAACTACTGAGGCAGCAATAGCCGATGTCAATGCAGCAGCGTTTGTTCCTGAGGCGTAACCATATGTGATTTGCCAGACACCCTTGCCGACGCGCTGTTGAAACGTGTCTGTGTCTTCTGCTGCCGAACCTGCGGCTGTCACTAAGGTGTCAACGACCGCAGACAGGGACGCAATATCTGTTGCGTCGTAAAGCTTGATCGCGTTAGCAATCTCGTTAACCGCCGCTGTCTTATGGGCTGTGGTGACGGTTGACTGCTGAATGTACGCGCTGTGAGTTGTAGAGATTTCTATCTTCACTCCGTCAGAACCCACAGCCGCTGTGGATCCTTTTGTTCGCACGTTGTTTACTTCAAAGTAATGTGTGGGCATGTTATTCGTTGTTTTCGTCTTCTTCTAGGTTCATTTTCGCTTGGTTATCAACCCCGTCAGAACCCTGCTCATCCCCTTTAGAAACCACAGCGCTAGCGTAATCAGACATAGAAGAAAGCGGTATTTGATTAAGTTGTATATGGTGGTTGTCACCGCCTTGAACTGGCGCCAAACCTTCCTTAGACCTGACCTCATTGATCGATAGGACTCCATCAGATAAGAGGGAGTGATAGTAGCTGGACCTGGAGGCGGAGTCTGCACGCAACATTGAGTCGATGTCGAACCTACAGGAAAGGTTGTTGTCTTTTCGTAACACCTTCCGTTCGACTTCAAGCTCGATCCTCCGCACCCAGGGCAATATTGTTCCCTGGAAGAATTGTAGTGTTTGTTGTTCATAGTTGTCGTATGAGGAGTTGCCCTCCATTCCAATTATAGCCGGAGGCACCTGAAAGAATCTCGCTATTTCTTCAGCGGTGTGCTTTTTTACCTCCACGAACTGTAACTGCTCTAAAGGCACAGAGAGCGGTTGGTAAGCAAAACCACCCCCCAAGATGGCTACTTTGTGAGCGTTTTTCTTGCCCATGAACTCTTGCCTCCAACGCTCGCTGGCCTCCCTCATCTGGTCTATAGTAAGTGGCTCCTTTGTTGTAAGGATTCCGCCAAGCATACCGCCGTTTTCAAAAAATGTACTGCCGAAGTTTTGTATCGACTTAGCGGTGTTGAGGTTTTGAAGCTGTATATTAGTTGGGTTCTTGCCCCGGAAGGCTTTAATCTCCAGGATTTGATCCTGCGGGATTGGACTAGGGGAACCCGTGTACGTGTACCACCGACTGCCATCGGGCTCAACCTTTGATTGAACCTCTGTTGCTGGAAGCCAGTAAATCTCATCGTCCAAAAGAAGGGCCGTTCCTACACCGTAAAGCAGAGCGTCGCTAACGATCATCTGCCAGAACTCATAAGCACCCATCATCGGGTTTGGTTCGACGGCCATCAAACGACTTACGGGGTGAGAGGGGAGCGGTCGGCGGATTCCATCCTTGTCAACCCGCTCTACCGTGATCCCCATGGAGGCAATCGTGTCTGATATCTTGCTTACGCAAGCGTATACAGCCGAGAGTGTAAGCGTGTCTACGCCCGAATTTAAGGTAGAGTCACTGACGATGGTGCTTAACCAGCCGGTGTGAGCTTGTGTTGGAAAGATAGGCGCAGCGGCCCGTTCATCCTTGTTTAAGCCGAAAATACGTTGGAATAGGTTCCGTTCCTTAGACATTGGCGCAAAGGTAATGAACAGCACGCCCTACTGAACGAATTTTTTCCTACATTCCCACAACGGACATGAAGAACTCGAAATCAGGCGCTGCATCCTCCTCTTCAAACGTCAACATTTCGCCTATCGCCATGATTGCAGCGACAACGCCGTCAATTTTGTCTCCAGATTTTGACTTATCTACCTTTATGTTTCCGCTAGGGTCTAATTTTAAGAAAACATTGCTCATCATCCATCGCAAAACCTCATCCCCGCCGTGATGCAGTTTGCCCTCTAGCGCCAACTTTTCGTAAAACTTAGAGGGGAAAGACATGGAAGCGTAGCCTTGGCCAAAAGGGTCGCAGGGCACACCGTCGCCCTCAAGGTCTCTGATTAAGCTTAATGAATTCCACCTGTCGTAGGCCACTCCCTTAATGTTATATTTCTCTGCTAGGTTGTTTGGGTCGTATTGAACCTTCCCGTCCATCACATAATGACCGCTAACCATCCTGCGTATAACATTGTAATCTGTTACGTTGCCCGGTGTCACAATCACGTTGTCGTACTCTTCTATGCGGGCGTAGATGTGAGCCTCGTCTTTCTCCAGCCTACGCTGAACAGCGCGTTCTGGCAGGAAGTAGTAGTTCTCTAACTGCACACCGTTGTCTGGATCACCAACAGCTACGCTGAACGCGGTTATGTCGTCTGTAGCAGCGAGGTCAAGACCCATGTATGCGTCCACTTTGTCAGAAGAGACATCGATTGGCTTGTTTATGTTTGAATCACACATCCACAAGTCATCCTCGATCCATATATCTTGAGCACCAACAAAGAGGTTGCAGTGCTTTACCATGAACTCAGTGATCGTTCTGCCTCCATAAAGCTTTGCATTCCTGCACTGCTTCTCTAAGTATTCGATGTTTATCGAAGCACCCAGTCCTGGGTTGGCCTTTTTCCAGGCCTCAGGGTCGTCCCATTCGTCGCCGTCGTCTTTATCTATTTCGTAGCACAAAAACAATAAACTGTCATTGTCTATCGAGCCGTCTAGAACTTTCTTGCCTCCTTTTACAAACTCTGTAGCCACTCCGTCGAGCACAAATCCAGCCGTAGAAATCGCTAGCATAAGTGGGGACTTACGCGAACCCATGGATGAGGCCAGAACACGATACAATTCTCCGTCCTTCATGGCGTGCATCTCATCCACACACCCGATGTTTAGGCTGAGACCGTCCAGCGTGTTGGCGTCTGACGATATCGGCTTGATCGTACAGTCCTTTGGGCCATGGATTTCTTGTCTGTTTGCCGTAAAACGCTTGGCCAGCGCAGGGGATTTTTTTACACACCTGCGGATCTCGTCGAACACCTCCTTCGCTTGATCCCGCTTAGTGGCCGCTGTAACAAATTGACCAGCTCCGTCATCATCGAGCACAGACATCGCGAGTATTATGGCCGCTGCAAGCTGTGATTTCCCCGATTTACGAGCTACAAAAAAATGAGCGGTAGTAAAACGCCGCTTTTCTGAGTCGTCTTTATGCACCCAACCAAACAGTTGGCCAATGAAAGCTACCTGCCAGTCAGAGAGAATAAACTTCTTTCCAGCCCACTCACCTCTCGTGTGGACACAAACGGTCTCTATGAACGTGATGTACTTAGCAGCAACTTCTACGTCAAATACCCAAGGAAAATCATCGTCACCGACCCTTTCTAGATCATTTGTAAACCTTTCGTAGGCTTTTACGATGTATTTACCAGCCACAACGGAACCGTCGAGCACTCCCTCGACATAGTCCCACATGCGGTTAAGCCTTTCTGTATTAGACAAGGTCGTCAATTTCGTCTCCCTCAGACCGCTTGCTGTTGGCGGCTGCGGCGTTTACTGCGGCGCCCATCATGCGGGCGCGGTCCATAGGCGAAAGCCCTAGTTTTGCAGAAAGCTTGCTCACTTCGCCCTGAACCTTTGACAATGCGGTCATTTTGCCGCTCACATTGGACGATCCGTTGTCATAAACCTGTACGATGTCTTCGATGGTCTGTATTTCACGAGACAACATAATGAACATAGAAAGGTTCTTTGCAAGCATCGTTATGGTGACAACGTCGACGCTCTCTAGAAGGCCTGTTTCGTCAAGATAATCTAAAACCATAGCAAACATTCGCTCACCTTCATGATCTAGGCTGACAATTGGCTTTAATTCTTCTGATTTTTTGACGTCAGAACGCAAAACCTTTGTTACTTCGTCTTTTGCGGGCGAAGTAGCCTCTCTCATCTTTTGTAACAACGTATTCTTGTTCGCCATATTGCGCTGTATTACTTTCCTTGACCTCGATATTTCTTTTTGTAATTTTTAGATCGCTTGTGCGATGAGGTCTTGTTCTTGGCGTGAACGCCTGGTCTTGAGACGAAACGCTCCTGCTTTACTTGTGTTAATATTTTTTTAGCCATTAGTAAACGCTGTAATACGTGTTCAAGTTAGAAAGAATAGCAGAACGTTCAGAGGACTTGTCACCGTCAAGCATAATGATCTCCTGTACGTTTCCAGCAAAGGAGTACGCTTGATTATTCCATGCGTTAAGGATTCTGTCTGTCTTCATGGCTCCATTCCTTGTGTAGTTATGATCACCAACCACGTCGTTCCTTTGTGCGGTGTTCACGTCAGAGGAGTCTCTTCTCACGTTAAGGATAAGCTGACCCATTTCATACCACCGTGTATTAGCGCCACCGTCACCGTATCCGTCATTATTGTTCTCCCCATTGTTTACCTCCAGGTATAATCTGTAGTCGTACAGCCAAACCCTACAATCATTTCCAGTTTGGGTTCCCCAAATCATACCGTGGTTATTATTATTTAAGGTTTTTTGAGCAACAAAGAACAAGTCGTACTCGTTAGAAGCGCTGAATTGCTCATCCATCACCATTCCTGCATCAATGGTCTCCAGGCAGGGCTTGCCGTTATCTGTAATGACAGACCCAGCAGACACAATCTGTGGCTTTCTGCTTGAGTACGAGGTGCTGCTTTCCCATGTGGCGTCATTACCATCGCCAGTAGAACCTCCCTTGGCTTGATCGTACCACTTCACTAGGTACCCATCGCCGCTACCACAGTGAGTCAAAAGGGCTGTAGTGTCGAGTTCGTAATTAGAATCAAACCCTATATCGGCCTCTACGTCGCTATCGTTTACAACCCTTATGGCCGCTCCACCATAGGTGTGATTAAGCAATCGAAGGCTGTAGGCCACGGATGTACCTCCAAACCCGTCTGCATCTCCGCTAACAAAGCCTGATGAACCAAGGTGGTTAGAGACAACAATTTTGGTTGAAAGAGGAGGCGTACCAGTAGACTGAACATTTAAAATAGTGTCAGCAGACTGAGATATAGAAGACGCGAGACTGGTGGACGTATAGACCGGCCCCTGCGTCCAGTCAGCTGCTGTGTCTGGGTCCGCGAAAGCCTTGTCAGAATAGTAGCTCGTTCTGGTTAAGGTCTGGCCTGAGGCTGGTAGCGCACCAATCTGCTCTTGAAACCGTCCTTGACCATCAGCCCTAGCCGTATAGTAGTATTCAATATCTTCTGTAGCCCCCGTTACTTTACTGGCAGATTCAGAATCAAATCTATTGTAATAAAGATTCGGCGTTGTATCTAGGAGTACGTTACCAGAAAGTGCTGGCAGGACGATATTGTTTGTTCCGAGTGTATCGCTTGTGAATATCCACGTTCCTGGATTGGTGTTGTTTATGTCATGACTAGTGGCACCTCCGTAACCAGAGGGTTGATTGATACCAACAAACCCTATCGAGCGCATACTCGTACCTAAAACAAACGAATTACCCTTGGTTACCGCTGGACCAGAGTTAAACCCATTCCAGTTCATGGCCCCACTGAAATATGCGTTACCGCCCGTCCTGAAGCCAGCAGATTCAATCGTCCCTATAACCTCTACCTCACCGTAAGACCTAAGCCCTTTTTGAAAAACAGCCTTGTTGTTAATCCTGCTCTCAAGGCTAAGTTCGTAATACCTTTTATCCAGGCGGATTATCTGATCGTTAGTATTAAAGAGCACATAGAGATAATCTGGCGTAGAGAAAAGACCAGAAGGCCATGCAAAGCCTTCCTGATTCCAACTAGGGTATTGAGAGCTAAAAGCTTGCTCTACGTATCCCTGATCAAGATGCAAAGGAATACCGTCGTCAGTATACGTAGACAGATCCCAAGCCGTAGAAAGCGTCGTAGTGTGAAGGTCGTGTCTTGTTCTTCCTGTAAAATAAGCTTTTGTTCCGTCTGTATTGAAACAAACGTTTACTACATATGCTTCGTTATTTCCATAACTAGCCCCTGTTACAGAGATTGTAACAGACTTAGACGAGTTATAAACAGCTGTAGATAAATCCCAGGCCGTAGATAAGTCAAAATGTGAAAACGTGTTAGGGTTGCCAGCTCTTCCGACATACATAATAGTGCCGTCAGGATTAAACGTAACCGAATACACGCCGTTCCCGTGAGGGGTAGACGACAAACTTAGATAAGCGGTTGCGTCAGCGGACATAGTAGACAGATCCCAAGCTGTGGTGCAGGTATATTCCTGAACCTCGTCTTTATTATCACCAGATACAAAGAACTTCTTTCCATAGGTAGCCGTGTCGTTAGGATCATTAGCAACGTGCATACCCGACAATGCCCCTTCAAACCCTGCGCCACCAATAGCCGCAGATCCAGCAAGGTCTACACTGGTCACTGTTGCCGTAGATGCAATAGAACTTAAATCCCAGGCTGTAGGTAAATCTACAGACTGAATGTCGTCGCGGCCAAGACCAACCATAAACAGCCTGGTCCCGTCTGGCTTAAAAAACAAATCTTTTGGGTGTCCTTCACCAAACGCAATCTCAACACCGCTTGTGCCAAAAGACCCTACACCAATAATTTGAGAAGGATCTGCCTTCCAGTTTTGAGGGATGTCTGTATCAATATAAGTAGAAGAAAGGCCATCAATCCCCACATCTCCTGGCTCCCACTCGCTATTCGTATTGTTCCACACTAAAGCCTGGCCGTTGGTTGGGGCGGTGGTAGTAGTGTCTACGTCCGTCAAGTCCCCTATTGACTGCGCTAAGGTTAAGTCTTCGTTAACCCACTTCGAGGTAGAGGAGTCGTATCTAAGTATTTGGTTATCTGCTAAAGCAGAGAGTTGCGTGTCTAAAAGCTCGTCAATCGTGTCTATAACGGGGGGAGGAGACCCGGCTGTGTTCCCGCTAGTTCCATATTGAGTGGCGAAATACAACTGACCACTGCCGTCTGTTTTTAAAAAGTAATTAGCGCTCCCGTCTGCATCGGGCAAGGAGTATTGATTATTTATCGTAAGGACACCTTCCTCTGTGATTTTAAAAACCTCATCATTTGCTCCGTTTTTAACAACAAAGGAGTTGTTTAAATTCGGATCATCGTTCGATTGATTTTCGTCAAGCTCAACGATAAGGTCGCCGTTGCTCTGAATCGTCAAAGGGCCAGCGGTAACACCTGCGTCAAGTGGGCGGATTAATTTGGTTTGAGAACCCGCAAAATAAAGATCACCGCCTACGGTGACGTCGGAGGAAGAAGCTAGCGAACCAACAGACAAGGAGTTAGACAGAGACAACAAAGTAACCCCGTTAACCTCTGAGCTCACTATGCCGTTACTAGCTAACAAAGGGAGACTGGCGTTAACCCATTCGTTTTCGCTAAAGTCGTATTTCAATATCTGACCCTCAGCAAGGCTGGTCACGTTCACGTCGGCTAGGTCCTGTATCCTAGACTCGGAAGACGGGTAGTAAACGACAGGTGTGCCCAAAGGAGGTGGTGTACCACCCGTGCCTGTAGAGGAAGAGGATTCTGATTCCGTGACCCTGATCAGGACGTTTGCTTCGTAGCCGTCTTCGTCGTAGTGCTCTAGATACAGATCTAAAGGCTTCAGGTGGTAATTAGTGACGGTTACAGTTGTTTCTCCGCCAAGGGTTTCTGTTTCGGTTAAAGCGTAGAGCGGACTGGCCTGGATAGCCAAAAACAAGGTGTCTGCAAGATTTGCTGCCTCCGTGTATGTGTTTGAATAACAAAAAATTGAAATCTCAAACGATTCATAGTCCGCAGTATTGAGGTCGTTTATGTCAAAACTGGATTGCTGTATGATAACCTCTGGGTTTTGCTCTGCTTGAAAACGAGACCCTACCGAACACCTTATATGGGAAAGTGCGTCGTTCGACGACAACGTGTCTTGCACAAGCTTAAAGACCGATTTGTGAGCCCTTAGTAAACTCATTTTTTATTTTTTTTTTATTCTTACGTTTTTCTTACTAGCCAATACGTCGCACTCTTGTTTGTACCAATCATATAGACTGCGAAGTTCTGACATTCCAAACTTTTTTAGTTGTTTGGAGCGGAGCATTACTTCATCAGACACACCTGGCTGCTCCTTATCCAGGGCCTTTCCAAACACCCACTGCTCGCCCTGGGAGTAGAGGTTGCAGCTTATACACTGCACGCGGATGTTCCACTGGTGATCCCACCGGGTATTCATGTGTCGGCGACTGGCGAAGTGGCCGGCCTGTAGCCTGGATACGTGATCTTCTTTTTGACACGTATAGCAACGCGCAAAGCCTTCTTTGTCGGCGGCAAGCCAGCGAACATACTTACTGCACCATTCGTCAACCTTCTTCTTCATCTGAGCGTGCGTGTACTTTTTTTGCGCTTTCGGCTTCCTGGTCTTGGTCCTCTTGTTTAACTGTTTGCTCGACTTAGAGTCCGTATGAGTGGTTGTTTTTCTTTTCATGGGCAAAGACCTGCTTCTAAAATCATATAAACTATCCGCTCATCATCTGTTTCTACAGAGATATCCATGTTTGAATCCACGCCTTCTAAAACCTCTATGTGGCATTCGTACTCGGCGGCCAGATCCGAAAGGTAGATCTTAAAACCCGACTTTTCAGAATCAGTCCACCCTAGACTGTTAATTAAAACCCTCTTCATTGCCAAACAGTTTTTTTCTCATGTATTTTACGCAGTCATCAAATGACGTAAACCTAACGCCGTTGGCTTCGTAAGATGCGCGGCGGGCATTGCAGCTGCGGCAGCTTCCTACGATGTTCGTCTTATCGTACCCGGATATTCCTTTATCCTCGCAGCGACTTAGCGGTATTACGTGGTCCGCTTCTGTTGCCTCTGTGACTCGGCTTAAGT
>Ga0209601_1002181_pt1 | contig 12363 bp, 11 predicted proteins | sample COGITO_mtgs_1104_4_FD_184796 | JGI IMG/M metagenome (GOLD analysis project Ga0209601, IMG submission 184796) | Pelagic marine microbial communities from North Sea - COGITO_mtgs_110426 (SPAdes) (version 2) | ecosystem: Environmental > Aquatic > Marine > Epipelagic ...
AATAACACAGGAAAAACATCATTAGCAGTAAGTGCAATAATAAATCAAAGAGAGTTTAATAAGAATTCAAAGTCAAGATATAATAAATATAATAAATTTACGTATTTTAAGCCTTGTATATATGTATCAATAGGTCAAAAGCGTTCAGAAGTAATAAGAATACAAAAGGTATTATCAAATTTTGATAGTGACTGATTTACATCAATAATATTTACAAGTTCAGATAATTTACCAATAATACAGTACTATGCACCATATACAGGATGTGTAATGGGAGAATGATTCATGAATAAAGGATACGACTGTGTATTAGTATTTGATGACTTATCTAAACACTCAGTAGCATATAGACAAATTACATTATTACTTAGAAGACCTCCAGGTAGAGAAGCTTTTCCAGGAGATGTGTTCTTCTTACATTCAAGATTATTAGAAAGATCTGCACAGTTATCATCTGATAACGGTGAAGGTACTTTAACATCATTACCAATAATAGAGACTTTATGTGGTGATGTTTCATCATATATACCTACAAATGTAATATCAATAACAGATGGACAGATATTCTTAAATAAAGAGTTATTAAACAGAGGTGTAATACCAGCAGTAGATTTAAACTTATCAGTTAGTAGAGTTGGTTCTTCTTCACAGTTTAAATTTATGGTATCAATGTCTAAGTTAATTAAAATGCAATTATCACTATATAGACAGTTTAAAGATGCTGAGTTATTAGGTAGTGGTGCAAGTGAATCTGTTAAAATATACGTAAACAGAGGTAAAAGATTAACACTTTTTTTTACACAACCATTATTTAGTACTACTAGTTACTTAAAGCAAGTAATTTACTTATATTGTTTAGGAGAGGGTTTTGCTGATAAGATAGATCTTAGATTAACTAAGTTTTTTTTAGCTTCAATTTTCAATATACAGTATTATAGTTATATATCAAAAAACAACTCAGTATTGTACTTAGATTTTTTTAGAGATATGAATATATGTGAGGATAACTTATCTATTGTAGATTATGATTTTATAAGTTCTAAATTATATAAGTTTATGTTCTCATTCACTTTATTTTTTCAAAGTATAATAGTACCTATAATAACAGAATTTAAAGATCAAAGCTATATTTGATCTTTAGTAGCAAATTATAAAGATTACTTTTAATATTTTACTAATGACTAATAATAATAGTATTTTAAATATAAGATTTATATTTTGTATATTGTTTTTTATAGAACTTAAATGATTAGTATGATATTCAAGTAATATTTATTTTTTTGTACTATTTCTACTACTTATATATTGTTTTTTTACATTTTTCTCAAATATAGTTGTATTCAAAGACTTTTTTTATGATTTAATACAATTAAATTACACTATATATTCTTTTTTTATTTTTAATAAAATAAAATATAGTTTAAAAACGCAACTAGTACATTATAATATATTATTTAAATTTTATGTGATCAAATATAGACAATTATTACATAAAAGATTAAAAACCTATTTATTTAGTCTAAATTATTTTATTCTTTATTTAAAATCTTGTTTCATAGCAAATTAATGCTAAAAAAAATAAATGTTACACTTAAAAAACAGGTACACAGAGTATAAGTCCTTGTTTAGTATTTCCTCATTTAATCATTTATATATAAATAGAATATTATTTAACATACGTAATAATATTAAATATATATTTTATTATCTATTAAAAAAAACAATATATTTAAAGTTGTTTTATTCATATAAAATAACAAAGAGTTTTAATACTGTTAATACTGTAAACAATGTAATACAACACTTACAGTATACTTACACAGGTATAGGAGTAGAGTGTATAAAACAATTATATAACTTATTTTATTCAAGGAGAAAACACTCAATAGTTTTAACAGAACAGGTACTAGTGAATAATAATACTTTATTCAGCACTAGTACTGTTAAAAAAAATTACGTCATAAGAAGATTAAATAATATATTAATTACGTATAAAAATTATATATTTATAATATATATTTGGTTATATAGTTTAAAGTTTCTAAAATTTTACAAATTAACATATAGTAACTCTAAAACACTTAGGTCTAGGTATACTGTATTACGTTCACCTCATAAGGATAAAAAATCGAGGGAGAGATTTAAAATAAATAAAATAAAAAAAAATATATTGTTACCTACATTTATATGCAACAATGTGCATGTAATTTTTGGAAGCTTAGTAAATGAAACAGTATTAATAAAAAGGTTAATTAACAAGAATGTTGTATAATAAAAAAGTAGGTAATATAACACAATATTACAATAACACAATAGTTTCTCATTTAGAGTCGTATAGTATGTTTTTTACCAAGTTATACCTAAATAAAACATCTTACTGTTTGATAACGTACCCTATATTTTACAAAAAAATATCTTTTTTTAGATTTAGTTGTTTAATCTTAAAGAAAAATAAGATGAAAAATAGATTAAATTTAAACCAAACTATAGTACTGGAAGGTATAATATCTAGGAAAAAAGTACTAATATCAGTACCTGTTTTTTCATTCTTAAATACTTTTAGCGCTTATTAATAACAAAATAAATATGTGTTTCAAACAGTTAGACTTTTTTATAACGTGGATTTAAGAAATACTGAATATAAATGAGTATTTTAAGATATAAAAATGAATTTCAAAAAATAATATTAATCCTAAGTAGTTTACTATTTTTTATAGTAAACTACTTATATTCAGAATTTGATACACTTAATACTGGTGGTTTCCAGTGATTGACAGAATTATACTTTTTTGATACTTTTATACTGCTAGGAGTAGATAGTATATCTGTATGTTTTCTGCTACTAGTAACATTAATAATACCTCTATGTTTGTTATTTAATTGATATACTACTAATAATTTAGAAGAACAGAAGTTATTTTTTAGTATACTGTTACTATTGGAGTTATTACTTATTTTAGTATTTATTGTGTTAGATTTATTAGCATTTTACGTAATTTTCGAATTTATATTAATACCATTTTATATAATAGTGGTTTTATATAAAGTAAGACATTATGTGCGTAATAATAAAAGTGAGAATAGGAAAATGCATGCATTTTTCTTATTATTTTTTTATACTATCTTTGGTTCACTAATAATGTTGTTAGGTATAATAATAATATATCTAAATACAGGTACTACAATGATACCATTACTATGATATATACCGTTTGATGGTTTTCTAGAGTACTTTTTATGAGTATTGTTTTTCATATCATTCAGTATAAAAATACCGATACTACCATTACATTTATGATTACCAGAAGCACACGTAGAATCACCAACAGAAGGTTCAGTTGTACTAGCTTCAATTTTATTGAAGATAGGTGCATATGGTATTATAAGGATATTGATACCTTTTTTTTACAATGCTACTATATATTTCAGTATTTTACTATGACTACTGTGTATTTTATCCGTAATATATACATCTATGTCTGCCTCAATACAAATAGATATAAAAAGAGTAATAGCGTATGCTTCTGTAGGACATATGAATATTGGTATACTAGGTTTAGTCTCAATGGAAATACATTCTATTACTGGTAGTTTAATACTTATGATTGCACATGGTTTAGCTTCAGGAGGACTGTTTTTTTCAATAGGTATTTTATATAATCGTTTTCATACGAAGCATTTTAAGTATTATAATGGTATTGTACAATTGATGCCTCTATTTTCAGTGTTCTTTTTTATATTTATAGTTTCTAATTTTAGTTTACCAGGTACTTTGAGTTTTATAGGAGAATTTTTAATATTTAAAAGCTTCTTTATAAAACAGATTTATTTTATACACGTATGTATATTTTTTTCAATATTGTTATCTAGTTTTTATTCTATTATTTTGTATAATAAAATATTATTTGCTAATTCTAACAGCGTATTACTTTATAAGGTCAAAGATATTAACATATTTGAATTTAGTATATTACTACCTTTAGTTATTTTAATAATATACTTGGGTTTTTCACCAGCAATTCTTATAGATTTACTACTAAGTGACCTAAATTATTATTTTATATATTTAATCAGTTAATAACATATTTATATAACGTAGTATGTCTTATTACAAAAGAAAACAGTTACCTATAAAAACTCTAAAAGAATACCTATTTAAGTACCGATATATAAGTGTTAGAAAACACTTCAGCTGAGTACTTTTCAAAAAACGATGGCTACCCTGACACTTAACCTGTATGTTAAACGCAACTAACCTTTTTTTAAAATGTACGCAGAAGTATATTACAAATATCCAAATATCACCAACATACTTCTTTTTTTATAAACTTAGGAGATTGTCTCGTATAAACAGATTTAAAAAAAAATGATATAAAATTAGATTTATGCGTAAGAAACGTTACTTATTTAATAGTATTGATAAGTTAAACTACTTATATAACTTACCAGTTGAAAAAGTACTAGCACAACAGCAACGCGTACTTTTAAACTATATAAAGATTTCTAAATGCTTACCTAAAATAAATAAAAACATATCATACTTTTATAATTACATACATAATATAAGTGCACACAAAAAGAAGATACGTAAGTGAATATACAGAAAACATTTTGGATTATTTATAAAAAGACGTCATATCAATTTACATTTTTATTACTTAAGTAAGCTTAAGAAATATACAGACTGCTTTTATGTAGTTAATAAGTTTATTTATTGGTACTCCTATTTGAATACAACTATTTTTAGAACTGTATTTTTACATAGTCTTAAGTATAATACTTATAAATCCTGATACACTAGTAACTTTTTAAATAATTACAATAATGTTGTCTCTGTACTAAAAACATATAACTACACAGGTAGTTATAGCAGTAATACTTTTTTAAAGAACAATACTTTTAGGAACACCTTCTTCAAGTATCTAACCAGAAAACAATATTTATTTAGTTATAACTTTTGATTTAGAATAGTAACTAAGAAACCAAGTGTAAAGATGTATAATAAGCAATTATTTAAAAAGTTAAATACTATAAATAATTTAAGATTAACATCTATAAAAAATCATACACATAATAGTTACGCATTTGATATATCTACATTATTTTATAATAAACTTAAAAACAGAAGGTATGTAGAGAACTTAGACGAAAAATACTACACATATATGAAAGAAATCATGTTATCTAAAGCATTATCTAAAAAAACTAACATAGACAATCATAAGACAAAACATAAAAATGTAAAAGGTATTTTACCTTTATTTATACCTAAAAATTATTACTATAATATATATTTTTTTTTTAATATTAATAAGACATTTTTAAGTAATAGGTTACATATGTTTTTTTTCAATGCTAACTTATTTAAGTGCAGTATTTTTATATTGAAAAGTAATAGTTATTATTTTTTTAAAGACTTTAGTACTAACTTATATAAGATGTTAGTATATAAAAAGGCACTTAAAGTAAAAAAACATTTATTATTTCACTTCAAACCAACGGGATTCCTTAAATTATGGTATATTCTAATCTACCGTTATAGACTAAATGCTAGATTGAGAAAACTAAAATTGATTAATACAGTAGCTAATAGTAGACATAAATACTTTAAATTATCTATGACGGATTGATACAATATGCTTAGTACTAAGATATTGAAAAATAAAGCGCATGTATTTAAACAATATAAATTAATATACAAAAGCTTATATAAACAATTTGTACCACATGCGAAGCGTAATGTGTATATGAATACAGTAATAAAACCATATTTCAAAAAACGCCACAACACCTTTATTAGGAACGTGAAAGCTAATTTACTACGTAAACATAAAAATTTAAATTTCACATTAACTGCGACATTACGTAAATATTTATTAAAAAGATATAAATATTTTTGTTATATTAAGCTAATAGATAAGCGTATTAAAATACGTAGACTATTTATTAAGCCTCGTTTTTTTGCAAGTAACAAAACGCCTACTGCGAATACTATATTTTTAAAAGACCAGTTACTTAAATATTGTAGTAGTGTTGTAAGTACTAACTCCGAGGATGCTAGTACAAACAAATACTTTCAATATGTAAATAAACCCTTAAAATATAAGGCTGCAAATACAACTAATGTATCTATTCCATATGTTTGATCTATGTATATAAAAAACACTAACTTAACAGTATATGTTATTAAACAACTAATTATTGCTTTGTTTAAACTAGTTAAATACAACAAGTACAAAAAAAAGTATAGAATAACTATAGATAGTAGCTTTGTAAATGACTTTTATAAAAACCTAAAACTATTTAACTTTTTTGAGTCAAAGGTAGAGTCTTTCACAGATGTACTAAGCATAAAGAAGAATATATATAAGACTAATAAACGCACTAAAGACATACGCAAATTAGACATGTATACAATACAAAGTAAAGTCTATAATTATATAAGTAATGTACAATTATCTTTGTTTTTTACAACAAGTGTATTAAAAAATAAATACAAATGTATATTTATGTGCTTAAAAAGTATGTTAATTACAAATTATATAACGGACGTATTTGCTACATATAAGAATCATATACTAATATACAAGTTAGTTGCGAATAAAGTTTTACTAGCAAAACTATCTGGGACAGTACCTAAACTACTAAATATCCTAGATATGAGTATTACAGATATCGTATATAAATAAAATAAATAAATTAATATAGTAAATGCTTATTAATAACAAACAATATAGCTTTAAGAAACTTTTGAAAGAAAAATCAAAGTTAGGAATATATTTACTAATAATGTTGTTAGATTATTTAAACATCTGGGTTCCTAGATTTTGCTATCACAAAAAATTAAGTACAAGTGGTAATTGTAGAATGTGTTTAGTAGAAGTAAAAGGCTCTTTAAAACCATTAGTATCCTGTTGCTCTATAATAAACAGTAACATGGTAGTGTATACAAACACAGGTTTTATACGTAGAAGTAGAGAGTACATAATGGAGTTTTTATTAATTAACCATCCTTTAGATTGCCCAATATGTGACCAAGCAGGAGAATGTGATTTACAAGATGTAGCCTTAATATATGGTTCAGATGATAGTAGATATAAATATAATAAGAAAGCAATATTAAATAAAAATATGGGAACTTTAATACAAACTAACATGAATAGATGCATTTATTGTACTAGATGTGTTAGGTATACATCTGAGTTAAATAACATCTTTTTATTTAATACTTTAGGTAGAGGTGGTTACAGTGAGATAGGTAACTACTATTTAGATGCACAAACACAAAATAATAACAGTTATATTAATGGTAATGTTATAGACTTATGTCCAGTTGGATTTTTTTACTTTCAAAATAACTACTAAATAATGGGAGCATTAACAGCAAAGCCTTACTCGTTTCGTAATAGAACATGGGAGTTAGTTAGTATAGAATCCATAGACATACTAGATAGTTTATGTAGTAACATCCGTATTGATACTAGAAATAATATTGTAGAGAGAGTATTACCAAAACCTAATGATAATTTAAATGAGGAATGAATAACTGATAAAATACGTTTTTGTTATGATGGTTTCAAAAAACAAAGAGTATCTTTTCCTTTTTACAAAATATTACATAATAATACAACATTTTTTATATTATGTAGTTGGTATGTATTATTTAATAAAATAAAAACTAACCACTTGTTAAATTATAACAATGATAACTTATTAAATAAATCTGTATGATCTTTTTATACAGGTCATTTAGTAGACATGTTTTCATTAAGTACTCTAAAAACATTGTCTTCAGTTCTAGGTATTAATACCATTAATATTAATTTAAATTTAAATATAGATCTAAGAAAATATTATTTATTTAATAATAATATAAAAACATTTGACTTTAACAATGTCTTTTTAATATTAGGTATGAATCCTAAAGTGGATTCACCAATACTTAATATGAAGTTGAGACAGATAAAGTATAAATATAAAAAACAAATAAATATTTGTTATATAGGTAATAAAATGATGTTAAATTATTCACTTACACATTTAGGTATTACTAGTAATACCTTAATGTCTTTACTATACGGTAAATCTTTTTTTTGTAAAATAATAAAAAAAATACATAATGTTATTTGTTTATATAGTATAGGTTTTAGTTTTTTAACAAATAATAATTTACCAGTAACTTTAGACTTATTATCTTGGTTTTTAAAAACCACTTTTATACATAATTACATTACATTATATGCAAGTGATGTATCTATTTATGAATTAGGTATGACTTCATACTATTATAATAAAAGTACATTTATAAACAAGCAACAAACAACTATGTTATACTTATTAGGTGTGGACTATAATAATATGTCAATAGATAATACAAAAAAATTTGTAATGTATCATGGTCATCATGCTAACATAGGTGTTGCAAATGCAAGTGTCATTATGCCTAGCAACTTGTACATAGAAAATACATGCTTCTTTATGAACTGTGAAGGTAGATTTATGGTTTCTAATGTTGCTATTACAAAAAAACAAAAAATAAACAATACAGAATCAGTACTATTTAATCTGTTTAGTTACTTATACAATAAAACTAAATTTAATATTCATATTAAACGACTTTTTATTTTGTTCTTTTATAAGACAAACTTTTTTTTTACTAAGTATAAGTATACAGTTAAGACATATCTTAACCTACTAAAACATATAGGTATTTGTGCAGTATATAGTAGTAATTCTGTATTTACTATTGCAAATACTTTTTATAATATGGATGTATTAAGTAAATCTTCATATTACTTAGTGCAGCTATATACACAAGAACAAAATTTAAATTTTTAGATTTTAATATATGCATCGAATATTTAAAACTATTTAATAATGTTTAATACTAATAATATAAACTTATTTATGATTTTTGATGCCTTTGAAAGTTATTGTATTATAATACAATAACAGATGTACGTACATTGATACTTACATCTAGTATGATACAAAAAACTAAGTACAATGTATATAAAAAAGAAGCTACAAAACACAATACAGATTGTATACAATACTATATATCCAATAGTAATAAAAATACAACTATAAGAAGAGCATATTCAACGTTTAGGAGTACAGGTCTTAAGTATCAAGTAAATAAAACAAATTGTAAGCCTATTATCTATGATTTAACGACTAAGTCAGAACAAGAAGTATCTAAAGCGGTCGTACATTTAAAACATAGTTCTAAGTATCAATAAAACAACGGTAATATAATTGATAATGAAGAATTATACTATAAAGACGGTGTAAATTATTGCTATTATAACGTCTTTGCACCAAGCAAAGAATCATTTATATTAAGACGTATTCCAGTCATAGACGATAGACACTTAATGGCTCATAGGTATTCTAAACAAAAATAACTTATTATATGTTATAATTTGACACCTAAAAAATTGGTTTATGTAAATACCTTTCTACATAAAGCATCTATTAAGAACAGTTTACTTATGTTAGATATGAAAGAGATAATATATATATACTCCGAAAAGACGCGTTTGTCCTATTTACAGTTTTATATCTTTCTTGAGGTAGATGATATTATTTTTAAAGGAGTAAATATGCAAGTCTTAAGTAACCTAAGTATAATAGCTTTAAAAAAAATAACTTTATACAACTAATGTATTTAAACATACTTTTTTTTATCATAAAGATATAACATTTGTACTTTATAATAGACTTAAAAAATATAAAATAAGAAAAATGAGTTACACTAATTATAAAAGCAGACATTATTTTAATAATATATTATTTACCCCATGACCTTTTTGTATAAGTATTTGTTTATTTAATATAATATATTTAACCATATTAATGGTTAATAAATATTATTTTTTGAGTACAACACTATCAATAGTAGTGTTGTTCTCCATTGTTTATTTAATGATTGAATCTATAAACGGTTGAGTCTTAGAAGTAGTAGAAGAATCTTTCTACGGAAAATACACAAAAAAATTAAGATCTGCATTACTATTTGGCTTTCTGCTATTTTTAATATCAGAAGCCATGTTATTTGGTTCTTTCTTTTGGGCGTATTTCGATCGCCTTTTTCACCTTTCTTATGTTACAGGTTTTTTATCAGTCCCTACAACGGTAGAGACAGTAAGATGATTTAAAGAGCCTTTATACGCGACTGTAGTCTTAATCGGTTCAGGTTGAAGTGCAAATTATTCTTATTATTTATTTGGTATAAATAATGTAAATAGTATTAAGAAAGCCTATATATATAGTATAATAACAAATTTATTAGGATGTATGTTTATGTATATACAATACATAGAGTATAATCACCTAAACTTTACAATATCAGATACTGTATACTGTAGTGTATTCTACGTATTAACAGGATTTCATGGTATACATGTAATAATAGGAAATTTATTACTATTTATACAGTACGTTATAAAATATAACTATAGAGATAATAAAACATTCGGTCTGTCTTTTGCAGTATTGTACTGACATTTTGTAGATATTATTTGAATATTTTTATTTTTCTTTGTTTATTTATTTAATAATATAGATTACTTAATGGTATCTAATAACTTTTTTTAATAATGGTAATTAACTTAACCTTAATATTATATATTTTATTATTTATTTCAGCAATTCTAATGATATTATCGAACAATCCAATATACTCAGTTTTTTTTTTAATATCAATCTTCATAAATACCGCTATAATATTTATATTGTTTAATGTGGATTTTTTAGGTATTTTACTGTTATTAGTATATGTTGGTGCGATAGCAATATTATTTCTATTCATAGTAATGATGTTAAATGTAAAGCAAGTAGATAACGAAAATAACACATATATAATAGTAGGTTTCAGTATATTTTTCATAATATGTGTGTTTTTTATATACTTATTATTTAAAATATACTTTACATATATACCCTTCTATTTGTTGTTTAACGTAAATGAGTTTTCATTTATAACATTCTCAAATTTTATGGATGTTACAACTAGTACAATGATTATAAAGAAAATAGGTATTTTCTTGTTTTTAGAGTATTACTACTTTTTGTTTTTTTCAGGATTATTGTTACTTATTTCTTTAATAGGTGCTATATTTCTAACGAATTACAAAAAAGGTTACTACACTAAGACACAGTATAACCAATGCTTCCGTAAAAGCAATTTATTTAACACTCAGGTTTTTTAATGATAAGTAAGACATTATTAAAAAGATTGTTTGTTTATAACATGCACATAGGACATTATGGAGCATACAATAGTAACTTAAACAATTACGTTTTAGGTAGACGATTAAACTATGTAATCTTAGATCTAAATAGTACACTAATACTTTTAAAAAAGGCGCTGCTGTTTTTAAAAGTATTAGCTTCACGTAATGGTTATTTGTTATTTTTTTACAGTAAATACACATACTTAAACCTAATGTTTAAGTGTGTGTTATTAAGTATAACTACAAAATGCACACAACCTATTATTACGAATAAGTGAATATATGGTTCAGTAAGTAATTACTTTTTTAGTTTTTTTTATTTAATCAGAGAAGTAACTACTAAATGAATGCGTAACACAAGTTTCTTATTTAACTACGGTAAGGATCAAAATAAATTTTATACGCATTCAGTAGAAGACAACACATATGTGTTTTTTGGGTACTTGTTTTTTACGAATGAAGTAGCTTTTAAAGGTGTTAACTTATTTGATAAAGTATCTACTTGATACAATAAATGAGTTAAACAGCAGAAGTCATACGATTTATGGGAGTATAAGAAAGCGGCACATACACATAGACTTTTTATAGAACAATTATGCTTAAATGATATTAATAATGCGTTTAAGCATAAAGAGATGATAAAATTTAAATACTTTTTTATAAAACTTTTTTTTTACATAAATAAAAAACATAAAGATTACTTTTTAGATGAGTACTATTTAAATGACTATTTAAATAGTAGATTACAATATTACTGACGTGTGCTATTATACTTCAAGTACTTTAATAACTATTTGAAAGTACCTGATGCATTGTTTTCTATTTTTCCAAATAATAATGACTTACCTTTAAATGAATTTTCTTCAGCAAATTTGGTGTCTATGGGTTTAGTAGATAGTACTTCATCTATAACCAATATAAATTACCCCATCATAAGTAATGATGACTCATTTATAATAGTATTGTTTTATTTTACACTTTTTTGTAACGTCTATTTAGAGAGTAAACTAAATATATATAACACTATAAGCAATAACACATCCAGAATAAATTAATACTGTACTAAAAAATGAATTTTAGAGTAGTAAAAGAAGCCTTACAACGATATAAAAATATACACAGTTTA
>Ga0209601_1002231_pt1 | contig 12208 bp, 6 predicted proteins | sample COGITO_mtgs_1104_4_FD_184796 | JGI IMG/M metagenome (GOLD analysis project Ga0209601, IMG submission 184796) | Pelagic marine microbial communities from North Sea - COGITO_mtgs_110426 (SPAdes) (version 2) | ecosystem: Environmental > Aquatic > Marine > Epipelagic ...
TCTGAACGCCCGCCAGAGATAGCTCCTTTAGAAACTCCTGGTGCAGAATAAACAATGTCGTCTAAGACGATTGCAATGTTACTTCCTTCTCGTGATGCTTTTCCGGTCATGTTCTCCCAGATTCGAGCTCCTTTAGTATCCATTTGCATAGAAACTGCCGGTTGACCTAATTGATCGTATGTATTGAAAGCATCAACGATTACACCTCCACTTAGGGGAGGAATACCGTCTCTATTCGATTTTAAAATATAAAGGTCAACTATTTCCGACCCCTCTTGCTCTTTACCCCAAGCAAATTCAATATAACGAAACTGTTGTGGCAATAATCTTCTAACTTCTGGAAGATCTAAATAGCCCATAACTGTGTTTCTATCTTTCTTAGCAAATTGAGCTAATATAGGTCCACCTGAATATCCATAACCTTTTACTAAGTCAAGAAGTGGGTTTCCTACTGCTATTGTTGCCGAGTCTTTAGCTTCAACATCTGCCAATAAATCATCAATTACAGAAGTCTCTGTTTTCGTTTGATTTTTTTGAATCCCTTTTTCTATTAATAGATTATTTGCTGCATAAAGGAAGTTTGTGAATTGATCGTTTTTAAAAGTTTCCCAAAACTCCAATTGAGCTGTACTTTGAAGTAATTTTTTTACTCGTTCAACATCTCGAGCACCTGGAAGTTCAACTAAAATTCTTCCTGAAGTACCTAAACGTTGGATGTTTGGTTGTGTAACACCAAATTTATCAATACGTTTTCTTAATACTTCGAAAGCAGATACAATAGACTCGTCAATTTTACGACGAACAATCGGACGAACTTGATCATCAGACATTTCAAAATTTATAACATCACTTAATGTTCTGTTCGCAAAAATATCTGGATTTGCTAATGAAACTACGCCTTTAATAGCTTGAAAAGCTGTAAAAAAGGACTCTACGTAGGGCTCATCTGAGCTTTTCTGTAAAATGTCAGCATCTTCAAGAGCTTTATTGAAGGTTGGATTTTTTGAATAATCCGTCAAACCTTTTAAAATATCCTTAACCGAAATCTGAAGAATTACATTAATCCCCCCTTTAAGGTCAAGTCCTTTGTTTAGTTCTTTCCCTTTGGCATCGTTGTATGATGTAATTCCATAAAGAGGTAGATTTCCAATAGAATCTAGATAATTGGTTTCGAATTGTTCTCTTAAAGAAACGTAATCAGCTTGATCTTCAGCAACTCTACTGATGGCGTAAGAAGATGCTTTATCTTCCTCGCTACTTGAAATGAAAGTAAACGAAAGTTGGTAGATACTTACGATTCCAAAAAGGATTCCAAAAACTTTTATTAGTCCGTTATTCTGCATTAGTTTGATTTTTAATCGTGTTAAAGGCGAGCAAATATAAAATATAAGCCATGATTTAACAACTTTATAGGATTGTTTTGTAGGCAAAAAACCGCCAAATAGGCGGTTTCTTAATATTTTGAGTCAATTTTTATAAATTACTAGATAAAGCGTCGTTCATTACACGAACGGCAACAGCACTTTTTTTGAATTTTTCTTGTTCAGAAGCATCCAACTGAATGTCCAAGATTTTTTCTACTCCATTTTCTCCAATTATACATGGAACACCTATACAAATATCATGTTCACCATATTCTCCTTCAAGAAATACAGAGCAAGGAATCATTCGTTTTTGATCGTTTATGATACTATCAACTAAATAGGCAACTGAAGCACCAGGTGCATACCACGCGGACGTTCCTAAAAGTTTGGTTAGTGTTGCTCCACCAACCATCGTAGCTGCCGCTACATCTTCTAATTCAGAAGTAGACAGGTGCTGGCTAACAGGTGTGCCGTTATAGCTAGCCAAACGAGTTAAAGGTATCATTGTAGTGTCTCCGTGACCTCCTATTACCATTCCTTGAATATCATTTGCAGGTTTATCTAAAGCTTTTGATAAATAAGTTTTGAAACGAGAACTATCTAATGCTCCACCCATTCCAATAATTCTATTTTTAGGAAGATCTGTTGCTTTGAGGGCTAAATAAGTCATCGTATCCATAGGGTTTGAAACAACAACAATAAATGCATCGGGTGAGTGAACTAAAACGCTTTCAGCTACAGACTTTACTATACCTGCATTAATTCCGATTAATTCTTCACGAGTCATTCCGGGTTTTCTTGGGATTCCTGAAGTTATTACAACCACATTACTTCCGGCAGTTTGAGTATAGTCGTTAGTTACTCCTGTGATTCGTGTATTGAAGCCTAAAGTTGTTGCAGTTTGTGAAAGATCCAATGCCTTCCCTTCTGCAAATCCTTCTTTAATGTCCAATAAAACAACCTCACTAGCGATTCTTTTAATTGCAATGTACTCGGCACATGATGCACCTACATTTCCAGCTCCTACTATGGTTACTTTCATAATTTATTTAGATTTTAATATAAAAATTGCGATGCTTTAATTAGACGTCAATGTTTGCATAAATAGCGTTTTTCTCAATAAATTCTCTTCGTGGCGGAACATCATCGCCCATAAGCATTGAGAAAACTCGATCTGCCTCACCACCATTGACGATTGTAACTTGACGCAGTGTTCTAAACTCTGGGTTCATGGTTGTATCCCACAATTGTTCTGCGTTCATTTCTCCAAGACCTTTGTAACGTTGAACAGAAGATCCTTGTCCAAAAGAATCCATCAATCCTTCTCGTTCTTGATCACTCCAAGCGTATTGCTTTTTAGCTCCTTTTTTAACTAAAAACAAAGGTGGGGTTGCAATATATACATATCCCGACTCAACCAATTCTCGCATGTAGCGGAAAAAGAAGGTAAGGATTAATGTAGATATATGACTCCCATCGACATCTGCATCACACATGATGACTACTTTGTGATAACGAAGTTTCTTAAGGTTCAATGCCTTACTATCTTCTTCAGTTCCAATAGTAACTCCAAGTGCAGTGTAAATATTTCTAATTTCTTCGTTTTCAAAAACCTTGTGTTGCATGGCTTTTTCAACATTTAAAATCTTACCTCTTAAAGGTAAGATGGCTTGAAAATTACGATCTCTTCCTTGTTTAGCTGTACCTCCTGCTGAATCTCCCTCAACCAAGAACACTTCACAAATTGCTGGATCTTGTTCAGAACAATCTGATAGTTTTCCTGGAAGTCCACCTCCACTCATTACAGTTTTACGCTGCACCATTTCACGAGCCTTTCGAGCTGCGTGACGTGCCTGAGCAGCCAAAATTACTTTTTGAACTATAATCTTCGCATCATTAGGGTGCTCTTCTAAATAGTTTTCAAGCATTTCAGATACTGCTTGCGAAACTGCAGAGGTAACATCTCTGTTTCCAAGTTTGGTTTTGGTTTGGCCTTCAAATTGAGGTTCAGCCACTTTAACAGATATAATGGCAGTTAATCCTTCTCTAAAGTCATCACCGCTGATCTCAAATTTTAGTTTATCTAATAATCCGGAACCATCGGCATACTTTTTAAGTGTAGAGGTTAATCCTCTTCTAAATCCAGCAAGGTGGGTTCCTCCTTCATGCGTATTGATGTTGTTTACATAAGAATGTAAATTTTCTGAATAAGATGTATTGTAAACCATTGCAACCTCAACAGGGATTCCGTTTTTTTCGCCTTCTATTGATATAACATCTTGAATAATTGCCTCACGAGATGAGTCTAGGAAGCGGATAAATTCTTTAAGACCTTCTTTTGAATGAAATACATCCTGAATGAATTCTCCTTTTTCGTCTTTGTTTCTATTATCTATGATGGTCAGTGTGATTCCTTTATTCAAATAAGAGAGCTCACGCATTCTATTTGCAAGGGTCTCATAGTTGTATTCTAATACCTGCTGAAAAATCTTAGGATCAGGTTTAAAGGTAACTACTGTTCCGCGCTTGTCGGAAGTTCCTATTTCTTTGACAGGAGCTACAGGCTTTCCTCTTTGGTATACTTGTTCATAAACTTTTCCTTCCAGATAAACTGTGGCGGTTAAAATTTCTGAAAGCGCATTAACACACGAAACACCTACTCCGTGTAAACCTCCAGAAACTTTATAAGAATCTTTATCAAATTTTCCTCCGGCTCCAATTTTAGTCATCACAACTTCCAAGGCAGAAACGCCTTCTTTTTTATGCATGCCCACTGGAATTCCACGACCGTTATCTTCGGTAGTAACCGAATTGTCTTCGTTGATGATTACAGAAATAGTATCACAATGACCTGCTAAGGCTTCATCGATAGAGTTATCTACCACCTCATAAACCAAGTGATGTAATCCGCGTACGCCAACATCTCCGATGTACATTGAAGGACGCATTCTAACGTGTTCCATCCCTTCTAAGGCCTGGATACTGTCTGCCGAATATTGTTGTTTTTTAGCTTCTTCGCTCATTGTTTGAATTAGTTATGAATTTGATGTTCATGAGTACTTTCAAATATACGAAAACAGCATAAGTTTTAAAGACAAATAAGGACTTCAAACCCTTGAAGTTATTAACATTTTGTGTAAAAAATATATCCTTACACAACTAAAAAACCCTTAGAATTTCTAAGGGTTTAATTTAATATGTGTTGAATTCTAATAAGCGTCATCATGTACCTTAGAAACAGCTCGGCCGCTCGGGTCGTTCATATTTTTAAATGCCTCGTCCCACTCTAAAGCAATCGGAGTGCTACAGGCTACCGATGGCACTGATGGCACACAGAGTGCTGCTGTTTCGCTTGGATAGTGCTCTTCAAAAATTGAGCGGTAATAAAATTCTTCTTTGTTTTGCGGAGTTTGCACTGGAAACTTAAAATGAGCGTTCTCCATTTGATCATCAGAAACGTTTTGTTCTACCACCTCTTTTAGTGTGTCAATCCAATCATAACCTACTCCATCAGAAAATTGTTCTTTTTGTCGCCACGCTACACTCTCTGGTAGGTACTTTTCAAAAGCCTTACGAATTACCCATTTTTCCATTCGATCAGCTGTGATCATTTTATCTGCTGGGTTAATGCGCATAGCAACGTCCATAAAGTCTTTATCTAAAAACGGAACTCTACCTTCTATTCCCCAAGCCGCTAATGATTTATTCGCACGTAAACAGTCGTACTGATGAAGCTTATCTAATTTACGAACCGTTTCTTCATGAAAATCTTTAGGATTAGGTGCTTTATGAAAATATAAGTATCCACCAAATAACTCGTCTGCTCCTTCACCCGAAAGAACCATTTTAATCCCCAAAGCTTTAATGGCTCTTGCCAACAAATACATGGGGGTTGAAGCTCGGATAGTTGTTATGTCATACGTTTCTAAATGATAAACAACATCACGAATAACATCTAAGCCTTCTTGGATTGTAAATTTTATTTCATGATGAACTGTATCAATATGTTTAGCAACTTTACTCGCGGCTTCTAAATCGGGAGAGCCCTCCAGTCCAACAGCAAACGAATGCAATTGAGGCCACCAGGCATCTAGATCATCATCAGCCTCTATTCTTTTAGCTGCATATAATTTTGCTAAAGCTGAAGTCACGGAAGAATCCAAACCACCCGAAAGCAATACACCATAAGGAACATCACTCATCAATTGTCGTCGAACTGAAGCGGCTAAGGCATCATGTAAATCCTCAATACTGGTTTGGTTGTGCTTGACAGCATCATAATCCATCCAGTCTCTTGTATACCATTGCACGGGAGCTTGGGCGCCACTAACTAAGTAATGACCTGGAGGGAATAATTCGATTTTAGTGCAAACTCCTTCGAGCGCCTTTAGCTCAGAAGCCACATAAAAAGTACCGTTGTGATCCCAACCCATATACAATGGGATGATTCCCATATGGTCTCTTGCAATAAAATATTCGTCCTTAAGTGTGTCGTATAGTGCAAATCCAAAAATTCCATTCATCTCATCTATAAAGCTTGGTCCCTTTTTTTCATAAAGAGCCAAAATAATTTCACAGTCAGAGGCTGTTTGAAAATCATATGCATCCTCAAACTGGGCGCGTAACTCTTTGTGATTATATATTTCACCGTTTGCGGCAAGTATGTAGCGTCCATTTGAGCTAAATAAAGGCTGTTTGCCAGAAGTTGGGTCTACAATTGCCAGACGCTCATGCGCCATAACAGCTTTATCGTTTGAGAAAATTCCACTCCAATCTGGACCTCTGTGACGAATACTTTTGGACATCCCTAAAACCTGAGTACGTAATTCTTCTGAAGATTGTTTTAATTCGAAAGCACAAACTATACCACACATAATTATAAATTTTAATCAAATGTAATATTAAAATTGCTTATATAAATCTAATTAATATTTTTGATTTATTAATTAAACTAAAAATAGATTAATGATTAATTTATTAAATAATAAGATATTTATTTAGTTCTTTACCTAATAATCTTAATTGCACTGTTATTTAGAAGCTCGATAAACGATAACCCCATCGACTATAGTTGCAACAACATCAATATTAGTTACTGTGTTGATGTCAATTTCCATTATATCTTCCTTAAGTATAACCATATCCGCCATCTTACCTACCTCGATACTTCCTTTGATTTCTTCTTCAAAGTTTGCATAAGCTGCCCAAATAGTCATTCCTTTTAAAGCTTCCGTTCTAGTTAATCCATCTTCAATTTGAAAACCACCAAGGGGAAGTTGCTTTTCTGTTGTTCTAGCTACAGATGCATAAAAAGTTTTTAAGGGACTTACATTTTCAACTGGGAAATCAGTTCCTAAAGCAACTCTTCCAGACCAATCCAACAAAGTTTTATATGCATAGGCATTTTTAATTCGACCTTCTCCTAAGCGCTCATCAGCCCAAAACATGTCACTTGTAGCATGCGTAGGTTGAATTGAGGGCAATATCTTACTCCCAAAAAACTCTCTGTCTATTTCGGAAACAACTTGAGCGTGCTCAATTCTCCATCTTGGATCCGGATCAATTGTTAGTGCTTTCTTGTATGCATTTAAGACTTCATGATTGGCAGCGTCTCCAATTGCATGTGTATTCATCTGAAAACCTTTTTTTGCTAAAATAAACGCCAATGCTTCTATTTCTTCAACTGGTGTTACAAAAGAACCTCGGTTTCCTTTTTCATCTGAATAATCCTTTTTCAAGGCAGCTCCTCTACTCCCTAAAGCTCCGTCAGCATAAACTTTTACCGATCGAATGTTCAACCTTTCCGTCTTTATTGGGCCTTTATCTAAGTAGTATTCTAAATTTTCCGGTGTATTACTAATCATTCCATAAACACGAATATCAAGAATATTTCTTTTTTGCATACTCTCAATCAATTCTAACTGCTCTTTATCAAGTCCAGCATCATCAACAGTAGTTAATCCGTTTTGAAAACAAATTTTCTGTGCAGCCAATAGAGCTTCTTCCTGTTGCTTTATTGTGGGTTTAGGCAAGGCTTGATAGACTGAGTCCATTGCATTGTCAATTAAAACACCCGTTAGAGCGCCATCAACCCGAACAACAACACCTCCATCTACTTCTGTCGATGAGTCAATTCCTGCTAAATCGAGAACTTTTTGATTTACCAAAAGCGCATGGCCGTCTACCCGCTTAACAGCAATCAATTCATTTGGAAAACGTTGATCTAATATTTCTTTGGTTGGATATTCTTTAATCTCCCATGTATTTTGATCCCAACCCTGTCCTAAAACTGGAACTCCAGGATTAGATTCAACATATCCTGTTATTCTTTGAATTACTTCCTCAAAACTCTTGGTTCCACTTAAGTCTAATTGTTGTTGTAATAATCCAAAGTTATAAAAATGACAGTGAGCGTCTATGAAACCTGGATAAATTGGAAAACCATTGAGATCAACAATACTTTTAGCGGAGTATAATTCTATTAAATCTTCCCCGCCTACAGCTATAAACTTGCCGTTTTTAACAGCAACAGCAGTAGCTTTTTCAAAATCTTTATTAACTGTATAAACAACCGCGTTGTGAATAATTAGATCTGCTTCTGGCGAAGAACAAGACAATAATAGAATGGAGCTAAGGAATAATAAAAAAGCTTGTTTCATTTGAACTATTTTGACTTAAAAACAAATGTAAGCTAAAAAAATAATAATTGAATATAGGAGTTTTACAAAGTTTCGAACAAAACTTTAAGCTCAATATTTAAAGCGTTGGCTACTTTGTATAATGTTTTAATAGTTGGGTTTATCCTTCCCGCATCGACCCTCTGGAGAGCACTTTCTTCCATTCCTGCAAGAGAAGCAAGTGATGCTTGTGTTAATTTAAAACGCTTACGCAATACGCATATTTGTTTACCAACAATTATTTTGAGGCTCATTGGCTTCATAATTATTCATAGTATCTCGTATTTCAATTATGTAAAGTAGATTAATCTCTGGGTTTGACACACAATACAACTGTACTAATAATGTTCAATTAACGACATTCTAAACTAATAAATTGATGCAAAGTATTTTATGTTTATTTGAATATATACGTGTGGTTATAAGTCAAAATTATAACGAACTCCTGAAAGAAATCTTGCCCCATAAGCTTGATAGTTTACCCAACGAAATTCTGGAGCGTTGAAAATATTCTCACCTTTTACATATAATTCCCATCTGTCAGTTAATTGGTAAGTGACTTTTACTTCTGCATTCACAAAAGAAGGAAGATCTGCTTCCATGAATGGAGCATCTTGAGGATTCTGAACTAAAAAGCGTTCTCGGTATGAATTTTTCCTAGCACCAATAAACATAATATTTGGTTGGATAAATATTTTATTAAACATCTTAATATTTGCCTTAAAATCAAACTGTAATTCAGGCATATTCCAAGCTTCAGTTTCTTCTACTGAATAGTCTCTCCAATGTGCCTGAAGAGATAAAGAGCCCCCGTTTTTAAAAGCAGCTAAAACAGAGGTGTCAAATCCAAACTGCTCCAGTTCTCCATAGATAACTTCAAATGAATTTCCGTATCTAAAAGCAATAAATTGTTCGTTGCTATTGTCGTATCCAAAACTTCTAAAAAAAGGAGCATTATTTGCCTTTTGGTAATAGGCATTCATAGTAAACTCCCAACCAGAGACTAACTTGGTTCTTGTTCCCAATTCAACTGCATAAGGCACTTCAGTATTTTTAAGTATTATTGCAGGTGCTACAAATGGATTTTCATCCGAAAATGATCTAAAACTGTTTTGATTAAAATCCCCTGAAAGCTTTAAAAAAGGGGTTAAGTTGCCTTTTTTAGGTTTGTAAGACAAGTCCAAAAGCGGAAGTAGAAATAGGCCCTTTTCATTAAAGTCATCTCCAAATCCATAAACAGCTGCGGCCCCAGCTTTAAACTTAAAGCGATTAGCACCTGAGCTCACAAATAAATTTATTTTAGAAATTCCTGAAGCAAAAGAACTAGTTTCGTTTGAATAGTATTCTGAAGCAAACTTATTATTTAAGTAACTAATGCTTGGGTCTACATTAATTGCAATTGAACCTAAGCTTACTTGAAACTTTGATTTCAGCTTCAACTGAAGTTCATTTGTACTAAAACTATCTGTTGTTAAATGGGCCGTAATAGATGCTTCTTTTAAAAGAGAACTATACCACTGCCAATCAGACTTTATAGAAAGGTAATTTATACGCTGCTTAGGGTTTAAGTTTGATAAAATAACTTCATCTTCAATAGGCTCATTTAGGCCGTAAAAATTTTGACTGTGTGATCTAAAAGATAATTGAGACAATGAAGTCATCGAATTAGTGCTGTTGCTATAACTAAGGTGAACAAGTGCTGCGCTTTGTTTTGTTGAAAGAATTGGCTCTGGCATGTCTTTAAATAACCCATTGAAATGGACCAACCAACTAACTTGCTGTCTTCTATCCAAATTGATTTGAGCAGAATGATCTAAAATGAAATTATTAAAATTTCCAAATCCAGAACTTACGGTCGCATTATATTTCGGGGTTGACTTCTTTTTTTGAAGCACTTTAGCAGAACCCTTAGATGGAATAAAGGTTGAGGCTACTGGTATTGAAAATATAGAATAGTTCATCTTCCGTTTTTCTCTCCCGATTGAATCAATAACTAGGGGCTGTTCTCTTATTTTAAAAACTTCGGACAAGCTTGGTGTATAGGATTTGATTACGGTTACTTCTTGAACTCCAATAGTATCCTCTTCCTCCTGCCCAAAAACAGTAAAGAAACTGAATAGCAAACCAATCCAAAGGCTTGCTTTGAGCTGTTGTTTATGAATTTTCATTTGCTTCTTCGACTTTAATGGATGAATTGTTTTTAGATTCAATTGATTTTAAATTTTCTAAATCCAATTGTGCTTGCTTAATTATTTCTGGAAATTGAGTAAAATTGGTTAAAATAGATTCTAATATAAATGAAGCTTGAAAGGCATCATCTAACTGATAAAAGTTCTGAGACATCAACAACAAACTCTTGGCTCCCCATTCTGGATAATTACCAAAGTCTTTTGCTATTCTCTCGATTAACAAATTGGAAGCTTCATATTCGTGAACTAAATGTTTTTGGTTTGCATTAAAATAAAGCGCTTCGACCGCCAAAGATGCATCGGGGGCGTTTTCAAGTTCAGCATAAGCACCTTTTGCTTTCTCTATGTTTTTGAGTTTTATACTCGATTGTGCTATAATTCTGTAGGCATCCCATTTGATTTTTTGATCTAATTGCTTCAATTCTATTGCGCGCTCTGCATAGGAAATTGCTTCTGAATATTCCTTTTGCTCAAAATACAGTTGCATTAAATTAAACAAAGCATAGCGTTTGTTTTCTTGGAATTGAGCAAGTTCATCAAGAGTTTTCCAATAGGATAAGGCACGAGACTTTTGATCGCTATTTATTAAAGCTTGCGTAATCCTAACCAGTGATTGTTCGGTATATTCTTGAATAGGTTGATCCAATACTGCTTGATATTGTTCGATTGCTTCTTCCCACTCCTCCTCTTGAAAATAAAGTTCTGCAGACAAAAACGAAACTTGTAATTGATTTGCTCCTTGGGGATAGTTGCTTAAATAAGCAGTCAATGCTTTCTGTGCGGCTTTTTTCTTGTTATCATTGAAAAGGCGTTCAGCAGATGTAAACGCAGCGCGTTCCAACTCATTATCCTCAAGGGTTACACCTTTTAATTGTTTAACCCAGCGGGTAAAATCCTCAACTTCTGCCAAATCTATGGCAATCTCTTTTGCAGTCTTAAGTGCTTGCTGTGCGACTTCTTCATTTGGATACTCTTGAACCAATTGTTTTAAAACTCCCAGTGCATCATTCAGGGATTCTGCATTATACAAAATTAATCCTTTATTCAATAATGAACGAGAACGATAAGGGCTTTGAGAATAATCCTTTGCGAGAATATCATATGTCTCAATAGCTTTGATGTTGTTATTCTCCCTAGTATATGCAAGAGCTAATTGAAAATAGGCATCATCAAGTAAAGAGGTTTTGGGGTATGTTATTATCAGCTGATTTAGTGCTTCTATTTTCTGGGGATTTCGTTCTACAAAACCATAGCTCAATGCCTTTTGATAGAGCGCATACATTCCTTTTGTAACGTCCATCGCAATAGCTTTTTCATAAGCCTCCATTGCAGGCCAGTATTTTCCTAAGACAAAATAACCATCCCCCAGACGCAAGAATGTATCTCTTTTGTATGAAACAGAAAAGTTTTCTTGTTTTAGGTAAGCTTCAAATAAAGCCTTGGATTGTTCGTAATTTTTAAGTTTAAAATTAGCATAACCCATATGATAATTAAGATTATTGTATCCTAAAACTTTCCTTGCAAAAGGATGAGATCTAAAGGTATTTAAATCCGAAAGAACAGCTTGAAAATCATTTAGCTCGTATTTTGCAAGAGCACTCCAATACAAACAATTTGCTTCAATTGTCTTGTCTTTGTTTGTTTTTAAGGACTGATTGAAAAATTCAACAGCATCTTCATACAAGCCACTTTGAAAAAGAGCAACCGCTTTTAAGTAATTTACTTTTTGTAGCGCATCATCGTATTGACTTCCTGATTTTTTATTTAAAATTTTTATAGCTGCATTGAAATTCCTTGAATTGACATAAGAATCAATTAGAAGTTCTTCAATTTCAGGTACAGCTTTATTCTTAGGATATTGATCTACAAAAGAAGCCAAAAGTAAAGATGGATTTTTATAGGCATTACCTATTTCATAGCTCAAGCGAGCATAATTCAATAATGCATCTTCAGAAATCACAGCATCAAATTTTAGGGA
>Ga0209601_1002236_pt1 | contig 12190 bp, 8 predicted proteins | sample COGITO_mtgs_1104_4_FD_184796 | JGI IMG/M metagenome (GOLD analysis project Ga0209601, IMG submission 184796) | Pelagic marine microbial communities from North Sea - COGITO_mtgs_110426 (SPAdes) (version 2) | ecosystem: Environmental > Aquatic > Marine > Epipelagic ...
ATTGAGTTTAGGGTCAATTCCCTTTTTACTAATTGCTACAAAAATGTTTAACAAGGCTATAAAATCAGCCTTCCAAGATGTAAGAACAGAGGTATCACGTCTCAATGCTTTTGTTCAGGAACACATTACGGGCATGAATATCGTTCAGATTTTTAACCGCGAACAAAAGGAATACGAAAAGTTTAAAGGAATAAATAAAAAGCACCGAAATGCGCATATTAGAACGGTTTGGGCTAATGCTATTTTCTTTCCGGTCGTAGAACTATTCAGCGCTACCTCACTGGCGCTATTAGTTTGGTTTGGCTCTAAAGGAATACTTGATGAATCTGTTTCATTTGGAAACCTAGTGGCATTTATTTTATACATCCACATGCTTTTCCGACCTATCAGACAACTTGCCGATCGATTCAATACATTGCAAATGGGCATGGTGAGCTCTGAACGTGTTTTTAAAGTTTTAGATACCGATGCAAAAATCGAGAATGAAGGAAATCTTAAATTGAAAAATCCAAAAGGCCAAATTGATTTTAAAGATGTCTGGTTTGCTTATAATGAACCCGAATGGATTTTAAGAGATATAAATTTTAGCGTTGCACCTGGTGAAAAAGTAGCCTTAGTTGGGCCAACAGGAGCTGGAAAATCTTCCATCATTAACCTTTTAGGACGATTTTATGAATACCAAAAAGGCACGGTTAGTATTGATGGAAACTTAATTCAGGATATTGACCTTAATTCTTTGCGAAAGCATGTAGGAATTGTAGTTCAAGATGTTTTCCTATTCTCGGATACTATTTATAATAATATTACGCTCAACAACCCAAGAATTACCATGGAGGAAGTAAGAACAGCCTCCAAAGAAATTGGTGCCGATGACTTTATTATGCGTTTGCCAGGAGATTATCAATATGCAGTTGGAGAACGCGGCGGAACATTATCTGTTGGGCAAAGGCAATTATTGGCTTTCATCAGAGCTTATCTTTACAATCCTGAAATTTTAATATTAGACGAAGCAACTTCATCTGTAGATACCGAATCTGAAGAAATGATTCAAAAAGCTACTGAAAAAATTACCGAAAACCGAACTTCCATTATAATTGCCCACCGATTGGCGACGATTCAAAAATCAGATCGGATTATGGTGGTTGACGATGGAAGAATTATAGAAAGTGGCAATCATACAGAATTATTGAAGGAAAATGGCTTCTACAAAAATTTGTACGATATGCAATTTGCAACTGAATTAGAATCATGATAAGACTGATTACCCTATTAATTATTGGCCTGTCATTTTTTGCATCATACGCTCAAGATTCAAAAAGTACTTCTCGCGAAAACCTAGATTATGAAGCGGATAAAATTGCAAAAGAAGCAACCACCAATATATTGAATTACATTGGCTTGCCTCCAGACTTCAAGGTAGTTCAGTTAGATATTCCCAATGTTATAGCATATACGAAACACCGAGATCGCTACATTGGCTACAATCCAAAGTTCATTCAACGCTTGCGCATTCAATCTGAAACCGATTGGAGTGCTTATAGTGTTTTGGCGCATGAAATTGGACACCACCTTGCTGGCCATACCGAAAAAAGTGGAAGATCGAACCCTGGAAATGAATTGGTGGCAGATCATTTTAGCGGATTTATTTTACAAAGAATGGGCGCTACTTTGGCTGAGGCAGAATCTGCTTTATTGAGTTTAGAAGAAATTGGCGGTATTTCCGATACGATTCACCACCCACCTATTCACTCTCGAATTACTTCTTTGGCGGAAGGTTGGATGCAGGCAGCTTCCTTAAATTTAAACTGTACCGTGCTGGAGAAAGTTGAAACTCCAGAAGCGCCTACAAGCGATCGCTACCTGTACAAGTGCACCTTTAACGGCGATGAAAACGTGTATTATATCAATCAAAACGATCAAGTAATCTGGTTTAATGAAAGGGGACGACCAATAGAAATTGGTAAGAAATTACCGTCGGAAACGACAAATTTCGCTTGGAATATTCGTTACGGACGGAGCATTTATGGAGTTGATGCCAAAGGTGTTATTTGGTCAACAACAAACTACAGTTCTAGCTTTAAAGTTGGAGTAATAGATGAGTTTACTTACGACCCAAAAGAAGGTGAGGCAAAATCAAAACCTTCAAAATAAAATAACCCTACAAACTTCTGATTAGTTCAGTAAAAATGGTTGTCATTAAAGGCTCTGCATTCTTAGCAACTTCCTGCACGTCGGTATGCGTTACTTCCACAATTTTACCCTTTACTCCCAAATCTGAGATAATTGAACATGCAAAACATGGAATTCCCATGTGACGTGCTGCAATAACTTCTGGTACCGTAGACATTCCTACTACATCTGCTCCAATAACACGCACGTAATGGTATTCTGCAGGGGTTTCCAAACACGGTCCACTTACTCCCGCATAAACGCCTTCTTGAACTTTAATTTCGTGCTCATTTGCAATCGAATGCGCTTTCCCAATCAGCGATTTATCGTAGGCTTCACTCATATCTGGAAAACGAGTACCCAATTCGTTAATATTTGGCCCCATTAAAGGATTGTCTCCAAACAAGTTGATATGATCATTCAAAATCATTATATCGCCAATTTCATAAGTTTCATTGACTCCTCCACAAGCATTTGAAAGCAGCAGATGCTTTATACCCAATTGCTTCATAACTCGAATTGGAAAAACAACTTTGTTCATTCCATATCCTTCATAATAATGAAATCGACCTTGCATGGCAACTACATTTTTACCTCCAAGTTTTCCGAAAATCAATTTACCAGCATGACCTTCAACGGTTGAAATTGGGAAGTTTGGAATATCAGAATAATCCAGTTCCAATTCTGCTTCAATCTTATCCGCTAAACCTCCTAATCCTGAACCTAAAATGATTCCAACGGCAGGTTGATGTTGAATTTTACGATTTAAAAAATCGGCTGTTTTATTTATTTCTTGCAACATACTCTAAAATTTGTTCATCAAACTCATCCTTGTCTTTTCCATGAAACTGTACTTGAACTGGAATAAAATAAATGGGTTTACCTCCAAGAATTTCCTTTATGCCAGAGGATTGCAATCGAACCGAATCCTTTTCTGTGGTGAGGATAATTTTATTTTTTCCTTTTAATTGCTCAAATTCCTTCACAATTTTCTGAATGTCATTAATCATAAAATTATGATGATCTCCAAACCTCAAATGACGAATTGAATTGACTTTATCTTTCAAATGATATTCTAAAATTGAAGGTTTGGCTATGCCTGTAAACAAAAGGATATCACTTTCTTTTCCGAGCTTAATACTTTTCGGATGTTCGTTTTTGTAAACGGGTTTTATGTTGTTATACGATAGATAAGAGAAGTAGACTTTTTGGTACGGTTTAGCTTTTAATTGCTTGCGAATGGCTCGTGCATCCACCGGTGAAAAAATCGGAGGACATTTTGTAACCACAATAATATCGGCGCGCTGCGCGCCCCAATGTGGTTCTCTCAAACCACCAGTCGGCAGCATTAGGTCTTTAATGTATAACTTACTGTAATCGGTCAATAAAATAGAAAGACCCGGTTTTATGGTACGATGCTGAAAAGCGTCATCCATTATCACACACTTCGTCTCAGGATATTTTTCACGAATAGTTCTAATTCCTCGATTTCGGTTTGCATCAACAAAAACATTTAGATACGGGTAATTATCTTTGAAAACTTTAGGCTCATCCCCTACATCTAGAAACGAATGATTCCTAGAAACTTCAAGAAAACCAGTAGTATTTCTGCCATAACCTCTGCTCAAAGTAGCAATTTTGCTTTTTCTTTTCAATAATCGAATTATATATTCTACATGTGGACTTTTGCCTGTTCCACCCATTGATAAATTACCAACAGAAATTACAGGAAAATCGTGGATTTTGGAACTAAAGAATCCAATGTCGTACAAGAAGTTTCGCAACGTCATAAGCCCTCCGTACAGAAAAGCAATTGGATAAAGAATAAATCGAATTATTTTCATTAAGACACAAAGTTATAAAGTATAAACAGCTTAATCATAGATTAAAACTATTTCTATAAGCTTCTTCCTTGCAAAAGCGCAATAGCATCGAACTCCTATTTGTTGAATGAGTGCAAAAGCATTTCAGAACCTAGACACTATCTATTTAGGTCTATTAAAAATAAGATACCGTTCAAGCTAAAATTCCGAATAGATTAGTTTTGGACTCCAAAATTCAACATCATGAAACTCTATCAAATCATTCAAGCACTGGAACAATTGGCGCCTCCTGCTCTGCAAGAATCCTACGACAATTCTGGTTTATTGGTTGGAAACAACAAAATGGAAATTTCTGGAGCCTTGATTTGCTTGGATTCTATCGAAGAAATAATTGACGAAGCCATTCGTAAAAAATGCAATTTGGTAATTGCGCACCACCCTATTGTTTTTAAAGGATTAAAAAGTATAACTGGAAAAAACTATATAGAACGAACTCTACTTAAGGCCATTAAAAATGACATTGCCATTTATGCCATTCACACCAACCTAGACAATGTACAACAAGGCGTAAATGCCAAGATTGGAGCACTATTGGGTATTCAGCACCCAGAGATACTTCAACCAAAACAGCAAATTTTAGAAAAACTAGTCACCTTCTGCCCTGTTGATCAATTAGAAACTGTTAGGAACGGGTTATTTTCAGCAGGGGCTGGAACCATAGGCAATTATTCTGAATGTTCTTTCGATGCAATTGGAACGGGAACTTTTACCCCTAATGAAAATGCAACTCCTTTTGTTGGGGTTCAAAATGAGCGTCATCATGAAAAAGAGCATAAGATAGAAGTGATTTATGAAAATTACCGTCGCTCGGAAGTTTTGGCTAAATTAAAGGAGTGCCATCCCTACGAATCGATTGCCTATGACCTGTTTAGCGTGCTAAACGCTCACCCAAACATTGGATCTGGCATGTTTGGTGAATTGGAACAAGAGCAGGATTTGAATGCCTTTTTTGATCTGATTAAAAAACAATTCCATCTCAACGTAATTCGTCATACAAGTGCAGTAAAATCAACAGTAAAAAAAATAGCATGGTGCGGCGGAGCTGGCAGCTTTTTATTGGGAAGTGCCAAGGCGGTAAAAGCGGATCTATTTATAACGGGAGATTTTAAATACCACGAATTTTTTGATCATGAGAACAGCTTGGTGATTGCAGATATTGGACACTACGAAAGTGAACAATTCACAATTGACTTATTAGGCGATTTTCTGAAGGAAAAATTTCCTAAATTTGCAGTCCATTTGACGGAAATAAGTACAAATCCGGTAAACTACTATTAATTAAGTATATATGGCTAAAAAGGCTGCAATTGCAAGTATCGAAGAGAAGTTAAGATCGCTATACGATTTACAATTAATTGATTCTAAGATCGATGAACTTCGTGCGAATAGAGGTGAATTACCTCAAGAAGTTGGAAATTTAGAGGATGAAATTGCTGAAATTCAAGCTCGAGTTGACAAACTCAGCGGCGAAATTGCCGGTTTAGATGGTGATATTGCTAAGAAAAAACTTACGATTAAAGATTCTGAAGCTCAAATTAAGCGTTTTAAGAAACAATTGGAAGAGGTTAAAAACAACCGAGAATTCGAAGCACTTACTAAGGAAGTTGAATTTCAAGATTTAGAAATTGAGTTGGCTGAAAAAAGAATAAACGAGTACAAGGTTAAAATCGAAAATAAAAAAGAGATTTTAGGTTTGGCTGACGAAAAATTGAAAGAGCGTTCTGAAGATTTAGCTGTCAAAAAAGGCGAATTGGATAACATTGTTTCCGCTAACGAAAAGAAAGAAAAAGCACTCTCTAAATTATCTGACGATTACGCTTCGAAAATTGAATCCAGGTTGTTAGAAGGTTACCGTAGAATTAGAAACAACTCTATCCACGGATTGGCAGTTGTTCCTGTAATTGATGGAGCTACACAAGGTTCTTTCTTTATGGTACCACCTCAACGTGAGTTGGACATTAGAGCAAGAAAGAAAATCATTATCAGTGAGCACTGTGGTCGTATTTTGGTTGATGAAGAATTAGCCAACGAAGAATCAGAAAAAATGACCGCTATTTTTAAGTAGTCGGTCTTAGACAATATATAGGAAGCCCTTCTCAAGAAATTGAGCGGGGCTTTTTTATGTAAACTATTGAAATCGAAGAAATGAAACCTACAGAAAAAAAGCAGCAAGAAAAATCAAGAATGCATGCTCGTAATAAAAACCGAGAACGCTATGATTTGAATGCGCTCATCATTTCCAAACCGGAATTAAAAGCATACATAGTGCTCAATAAATACGGTAAGGATTCCATAGATTTTGCAAATCCAAAGGCTGTAAAGCTGTTAAATCAAGCTTTACTCCACTACTATTACGGAATTGAGCATTGGATTTTTCCCGATGAGAATTTGTGCCCTCCAATTCCGGGTCGAGCAGATTACATACACCACATGGCTGACTTATTAACCACCACAAATTTTGGCAGAAGCCCTATTGGAGAGCAGATTACATGCCTGGATATTGGTGTTGGAGCCAATTGCATTTACCCAATTATAGGAGTTACCGAATACAATTGGAACTTTATAGCGTCAGACATTGATTCAACATCTATTGCAACAGCAAATGGAATTATCGTGGCCAACGCCACTTTAAAAAACAAAATTGAATGTCGCTTGCAAGAAAACCCGTCGGCTATTTTTCAGGGGATTATTGCTAACGATGAAAAGGTGGACTTAACGGTTTGTAACCCTCCTTTTCATGCTTCGGCAGAAGAAGCACAAAAAGGAACTCGAAGAAAAGTAAAAAACCTATCTGGAAAAAAAGTAAAAACCCCTGAGCTCAATTTTGCTGGAATAAGTAAGGAATTGATTTGTGAAGGTGGAGAACACCAGTTTATCCAGAATATGATACGAGAAAGTAAAGCTGTTGGCAATAACTGCTTTTGGTTTTCGACGTTGATCTCTAAACAATCTAACCTAAAAGGGACTTATAAAGCTTTGGAAAAAGCCGGCGCCAGTTTGGTAAAAACGATTCCAATGGGTACGGGCAATAAATCGAGCCGAGTGGTTGCCTGGACCTTTCTTTCACCACAAGATCAAAAGATTTGGAAAGAGACGAGATGGGGGAATTCCTGAAGAACTTAGCAAGGTACTTGTTAGAAGTAACTTTTGGGTCTATCCGTTTTATTAAACGCTTATAATCGACTATAAGCACTTATTAAAACGTTTATTTTTTTCGTACCGGCTTGCACCAACATTAAACATTCCAGTGCTATCACAGATTTGCGCTAATATTAGGGTCTTTTGAAGGTTAAGCGCTCTAATGCTCGGCTTTAGATATTAGACCAAAGCACCTTACCTTCTTTAAGGCTTTAATTCTCAGCATCTTCTTTTTCCTTTTTTTCAGAGGCCTTCCTATAGCTATACGCGAAATAAGCGCAACTTTTAAATGTAAAGTTTATCGTAGCTAATTGTTACCCACAAGCTAAATGAATATCTCACACACAAATAGCACATTTGGTTTTTGCCACGACACTGGCAAAAGCAACAAAACCAAAAGAGCTATTTCTCCCCTTCCAAAAAGCCAAATTAATCCTTTGAATTCTACGAAATAAGAAGTAGTTTTATAAACTTAAAACCAATTAATTGAATATGGATTTAATACATAAAAACCCATTTCGAATTGCGGGAATTCTTTCCAATGCAACCACAAAAGAAATACAAAAGCAAAAAGGGAAAATCAGAGCCTACACAAGGGTTGGAAAAGAAATCAAATCAGATTTTGACTTTCAAATTCTCGGGAGTATTGACAGAACGGAAGATTCAGTAAACAAAGCCTTTTCAAATGTTGAGCAAAACCAGGACAAAGTTAATTACGCCTTGTTTTGGTTTATGGATGATCTAGGATTACAACACTTGAAAGCAGGAAATGATGAAAAAGCACTTGAAATTTGGGAAAAGGTAACAACCGGCAAGGATGTTAATTCCAAAAATTTTTCTGCGTTCAACAATTTGGGTACCTACAATCTTTTAAGCAGGAATAAATCAGATATTAAGAAAGGTATTGAAGCGAAAATCAAACTGATTGAATCAGACTATTTTGAAAGCTTCGTACATTCTGTTGCAGATGAAACTTATACAATTGACAATCAAAAACAATCTGAAAAATTTATTGATGAATTGCTAATGCAATTTAAAAATCAGTATTCAAGCTCAGAAATATTGCTATTGTTCAGTAATTGCAAGGAATCTACTCAAAAGTATCTTTCCAAAAAGTTAACAGAAGATCCATTACACAAAATCGAAAGCCAAATTGAAAGCTGTAAAAAGAAACGAAAAGCAGACAAAGGGAATGCTTATGAATTTGGCAGAAGTCTTTTCTCTAAAACAAAAGACGATTTATCACTTCTCAAATCATTACTTGGCACAAGCGACTTAAAATACAAGGCAGTTGCCGACCAATTGGCAAATGAAATAATGCAATGCGGAATAGATTATTTTAACGAAAGTCAAGAAAATGATTCGGGTGAAAATTATCTTGAATCATCTCAAAAACTAACAAAATTAGCTGATTCGATTGCAGTTGGAAAGCTAACAAAAGATAGAGCAAAAGACAGTCTCGCAACCCTTGCCGATATGAAAGACCGAGAGGTTAATCAGGCAATTGCAATATTGAATTCTATTAAGTTGGCTTACGAAAAAGCCATCAGTGAAATTGATGCTCAAGTTTCGGTAATGAGAATGGGTATGTTATATCATGAGTCCATCAATTATTCGAAAGTGGATAAAATGAAGGCCAACTGCCTAAATTGGGATAAAGTAGTAGAAGTTGTCGGTAATGGAGTAAGTATAAATGACGTTGAAGTCATTCAGCGTTGCTCAAATCAAAGCAAAGTTGCGGAATATAAAAGCCTTGTAGATTTCTTGTTAGGCAAACTTGGTCCGATTCAAATAAATCAAGTAAAACATCTATGCTATTGGAAAGACGTAAGAGCAGCTCAAGCAAAATCAACAGCAAAGAAAGTAAGTTCAACTATTAGTAGTGCAAGTGACGGTTGCTACATAGCCACTATGGCTTATGGTGATTATGACCACCCACAAGTTTTGGAGTTGAGAAAATTCAGAGATGACTTTTTGAGCAGAACAATATTAGGTCGAAGTTTAATTAAATTCTATTATACCTATTCCCCTGGTTTGGTGAAAGTATTAACGGGCAAAGAACATATCAATTCAATAATCCGCAGAGGGTTAGATCAATTTATTAAAACAATAAAAAATGATTAGGAACATATTAGTTATATCGTTGGTGATTGGTTCAATGCAACTAATTGCCCAAGGGCAGCAAGATTCAAGTTTAGTTGAGGAAATATCAATCATTAAAAACAACATACTCGAGCAACAGAAGGAAATTGATGTTTTGAATAAAACAATAAGCAATCAGTGGATTGTTATAGGAAGACAAAAAAAGAACATCTCAGCTTTGCAGGAAGAAAACAAGAGCCTTTTTACTTCAACCGATAGTCTGTCTTTACTCATCCAAACAAATGGCGATAATATAATTATCAATTCTAAAGAACTGGGAACTAAAATTCAAGAAGCAGGTCAAAAAGCAGATACTCAAATTGCCCAATTGGATAATAACGTTGAAAAAAATCGATTGTATTGGATTATTGCAACTTTAGCAACTCTATTATTGGGTGGAATAATCTATTGGCTATTGGGTAAACGAATTTCTTCCAGTAAAACAGATGTCGAAACCCAAATACGAAGCACAAAAGCTTCTCTTGAGGAAGAAAGTGTTAAGTTGGACAATAAACTGGTAGAAGTTTTAGAAACCCAGTTAAAACTTCAACAAGAGTCGTCCAAAGCACAACCTGTTGCTTCCAATGAGAAAGCAGACCATTCATTAGCCTTGAAAGTTGCAGATGAAATTGTACGAATGCAAAAAAACTTAACCCAAATGGATGAAAAAACCAAAGGATTAAAACAATTGAATTCCTCTGTTCAACGTATTCAACAGAACTTTGCAGCCAATGGATATGAATTAGTTGAAATGTTAGGAAAAGAATATAATGAAGGAATGAAAGTAACGGCAAATTTCACACCTAATGAGGATTTGGAAACAGGAAAACAAATTATTTCAAGAATTATTAAACCACAGGTAAACTTTAAAGGCGAGATGATACAAGCAGCTCAAATTGAAGTTAGTGTAGGCGAATAAAAAACATTTACAAATGGCAAGGACAAAAATTGACTACGGAATTGATTTAGGAACAACCAATTCCGCAATTTCCAGAATGGAAAATGGAGATGCAACCATTAAAAAAACGGACACTTTAAAAGATACAATGCCCTCTTCGGTTTATATAAATAAGAAGAAAGCAATACAAGTTGGAGATAGTGCCTACAATGCTCTGAAACGAGATAAACTCAAAGCTATGAAAACTTGGAATGACTCTGATTCCAATTCTTATATCGAGTTTAAAAGAACAATGGGTAGTTATAAAGCCTATTCAAGTTCAAACCTTGGTAAAGACTTGACTTCTGAAGAATTATCAGCAGAAGTTCTGAAAACTTTGAAATCTTTTGTAAAAGCTGAAAACGTCAATTCCATTGTTATTACAGTTCCAGCGGCTTTTAAAAATAACCAAAAGGAAGCAACAAGAGAAGCCGCAAAATTAGCAGGCTTCAATCATATAGAATTGTTACAAGAACCAGTTGCTGCATCAATGGCTTATGGTTTAGATTCAGACAAAAAAGATGGTTTTTGGTTGGTATTTGACTTTGGTGGAGGAACTTTTGATGCTGCACTTTTGAAAGTTGAAGAAGGTATAATGAAAGTAATTGATACCGAAGGAGACAACTATCTTGGTGGTAAAAATTTGGACTTTGCCATTGTTGATGAAATCATTCTGCCATATATCGAAGAAAATTTTGTGATTGATTCTGTATTAGCAGACGATACAAAAAAACAAATTTTGCGAAACGCAATGAAATTTTTCGCAGAAGAAACTAAAGTTGCCCTTTCTTTTAATGAAACTCATAATATTTTATCTGATTTAGGAGACCTTGGTGAAGATGATGAAGGAGAAGAAATTGAATTAGATATTACTGTTACACAGGAAAATATTACAAAAGCACTCTCACCTGTTTTTCAAAAAGCAATTGACGTAAGTAAAAAATTGTTACAGCGTAATAATTTAAAAGGCTCGTCTTTAGATTCATTAATACTTGTTGGAGGGCCAACATTTTCGCCTGTTTTACGGAAAATGTTAGAAGGACAAATCTGTAAGCCTGATACGAGTGCTGACCCAATGACGGTAGTTTCAAAAGGTGCTGCATTGTACGCTTCTACAGTTGATGTTTCAGAGGAAGTAAGAGAACAAACAAGAGACAAAACCAAAATTCAATTAGAAATCGCAAACGAATCTTCAACGGTAGAAACAGAAGAATTTGTGCCTATCAAAATTTTAGCAGACAAAACAGAAGGAGATATTCCTGAAAAAGTATTTGCAGAAGTTACAAGAGGCGACAAAGCTTGGTCAAGTGGGAAAGTTGAAATTAATACGATTGGTGAAGTTGTAGAAATTCAATTAAATGAAGGTAAAACCAATGTTTTTGAAGTTACTCTGTTTGACGACAAAGGAAATGTTTTAGAGAGTGAGCCTTCAAGTTTCAACATAATACAAGGTTCAAAAATAGGTAGTGCTACATTAGCTTACAATGTAGGAATTGAGTTAAAAGATAGAGCAACTGGGAAAATTATTTTTAGGACGGTTAAAGGTTTGGAGAAAAACAAATCATTTCCTTCCGTTGGCATCGCAAATGGGCTGAAAACTCAGAAACAAATTCGACCAGGAATGGATTCAGATTTTATCAAAATACCCGTTTACGAAGGTGAGTATGGTTCAGAAGGCACTAGAGCAATATATAATGAACATGTAAATACAATTAAAATATCAGGAGCCGACCTTCCATCACTTCTTCCCGAAAATAGTGATGTAGATTTAACGGTCAATATTGATAGATCGGAAAAAATTACTGTCACAGCCTACTTTCCATATTTAGATTATACACACGAAGTTGAAGCGACTAGTTTCAAAGAATCTCTTCAGACGGATTGGTTGAAAGATGAACTTAGAAAAGCTAAGGGCAGTCTA
>Ga0209601_1002271_pt1 | contig 12083 bp, 10 predicted proteins | sample COGITO_mtgs_1104_4_FD_184796 | JGI IMG/M metagenome (GOLD analysis project Ga0209601, IMG submission 184796) | Pelagic marine microbial communities from North Sea - COGITO_mtgs_110426 (SPAdes) (version 2) | ecosystem: Environmental > Aquatic > Marine > Epipelagic ...
GCTGCAGCTTCCTTTTTCCCCGCTATTGTGATGGGGATTTTCAGCAAACGCATGAACAAAGAGGGTGTAATTAGTGGGATGGTCGTGGGTATATCGCTGATGCTTTTTTATATGATGAAATTTAAACTTGGCTTTTTTGGAGGTGGAACTTCAGAAGATTGGTGGTTTGGAGTCTCGCCCGAAGGTTTTGGGACTTTAGCTATGTGTGCTAATATACTGGTTGCAATATTGATTTCTTATCGCACTCCTGCTCCTCCAAAAGCAGTACAGCTGATGGTTGATGAAATCCGAAAACCGTAATAGATTCATCTTGTAATTATAGACGTAAAATCTGCGGAGTAAAATATGTGAAGCAGAAAAACAAACAAGATGTACTTATATCTCGGTATAAAAAGCAAAAAGAAAGTACGTTACTTTCCTATACAGGATGTTATAAACACAATGCTTATCTGACCTGAGCTATTTTTCGTACAAATTTTCATAGAACCTTCACTGCAAATAAAAGAAAATAAGGGATAATAAGCCTTTAGTTTTTACAACACAATATGGTACAAAAAATACCCCAACTAGAGTAACTGCTAAAGTAATCGATATTGGCTATGCTTCCGACTTTGGAGTGGGTAGTAATAGCAACATCTCCAGGACTGGATTTGAGCTCTTAGCTAAGTATGGGTTTTAAGAACTTCAATATTCAAATAGAATGATTATTATTATATTGAAATAATTTATTTATTTTTATCACAAAACAACAACTTTGGAAAAACTATTAATAATAGTGCTACTTGGTTTAATAGCTAGTTGCGAGGAAGACATAACAACACCTCTACTAAAGCAAGCACAACCCCTACCCATAGTTCATGTTAACACGAATGAAGTTCTTGTCGATTCTAAAGAAGATAAGATACCGGGAACTGTTTCTATTGATGGTGGAGAAAACTTTCCTAGCTTACCTTCTACTCAAATGACAATTAAAGGAAGGGGCAACTCTACTTGGTGGCAAGGAGGCATATGGGGAAAGAGACCTTATCAGATAAAGTTTGAAGACAAGACAGAAGTTTTAGGTATGCCTGAAGATAAGAAATGGGTGTTGCTGGCTGAACTATCAGACCCTTCGTTTATCAGGAATAAGATATCTCGTGAATTAGCAAACAAAAGTCTTTTTGATTACGTTCCGCAAATTGAATATACAGAGCTCTTTATCAACGAAATATATGCAGGACTATATGTGATAGGTCAAAAAGTAGAGGAATCGAGTAACAGGGTGAATATTGGAGATGATGGATACTTAGTTGAGATAGATACTGATGCCGATGGGAGACTTGATCCTGATGATGTGTATTTTAAAACTGATAACTGGCGTGATAATAACGTTTTTAACATAAAGGAACCTAGCTTAGATCAAGGCTCTACGGAGTTTGATTTAATCAAGGACTATATAAACAACTTCGAATCTGCACTCTTTAGTGTTGATTTTAAAAACCCTGAATCTGGATACAGATCATTCATCGACTTGCCTAGCTTTATTGATTGGTACTTGATAAATGAAATATCGAAGAACCAAGACTCACAGTCCTATTCAAGCATATACTTCAATTATATTGCTGGAGAGAAGATCAAGATGGGTCCCATCTGGGACTTTGACCTTGCCTTTGGGAACGTTGATTACTCCAATGCTAAATATCCAGAAGGGTTTTGGGTTAAAGAGAATCCCTGGTTCAAAAGAATGTTTGAAGACCCTTACTTTGATGGTTTAGTAAAAGAGAGGTTCCGCTATTATTTTGATAACTTAGATGAAACCCTATCAAAGATAGATGGTTTTGAGAAACAACTATTACAATCACAAAAGAGAAACTTTCAACTCTTTCCTTTCCTTCTTAATTCTAACGAATATGTGTGGCCAATCCCAGAAAAATTCAATACCCACAATGGCTATGTTGAGCATCTAAAGAGTTGGATCGAAACCAGAATGAATTGGCTCAATACAAACCTATAAGTAAATAGCAAAACACAAGTTACAAAGTGGAGTGAGTCAGTTAATTAATTGGCAACAGAAAGAGGCATTATCTGAATTCAATGTTCCACTGCCTAACTCATCATAAATATAACGAAGATAAGTAGGCTCTAGTTTGTTCATAATAATTATATTTTTTCTTTAAACTTCAAAACAATTAAAATAATTAATATCACAATTAAAGATGGGTACACAGATGTTAACGGAACAGTTAGTGGAGATAATATTTCAATAACAATAAATAATGGGGACACACTTAGTTTTGATGTAAATGCTCCAAATCATCCTTTTTATATTAAGACAGTTCTAGGAACTGGAACAGATAATCAAGCTTCTAATGTAACTAATAATAAAACAATAGTCGGAGTAGTAAATTGGACACCTTCAGCTGCAGGAACGAATTACTAATTATGTTCAGCTCACGGTGGAGTAAACAATGATAAGCAAATGCCACAAGACAACTATTGGTTTTTAGATACCTCAGAAGAAGGAAGAAGAGTTTAAGGGCATTTTATTTTGTTGAGATGATCTAAATCTTATAATAAATTACTCAGCATTTTCAATATATATTGTCACATCAATAAAATAAAAGATATAATCTTTAGGATTTAATTCATACTGACATCTTTTATTATGGATTTATTGATTTTGTTTCTATTTCCATTTAGGTAAAATTATTTTACCCAATTAAAACCTTTAAATTTGATTTAAACAAAAATTATTTCAAGATGAGTAAACTTATTATTGTTTCAAATAGACTACCTCTAAATATTATAATTGAAAATGATAATTTGTCTATTAGTCCTAGTTCAGGTGGGCTTGCAACCGGAATGAGTTCCGTTCATAATCAAGGTGGTTCCTTATGGATTGGGTGGACTGGCATTGAAGATGAAAAGTTAGACTTAAACCTAAAAGAGAAAATTAAAAACGAGCTAGAAAATGAAAATTGTGCCTCTGTTAGTTTAAACAAAAATGAGGTTGATGACTTTTATTATGGATTATCTAATAAGGCTCTGTGGCCTCTTTTCCATTATTTCACTGAATTCAGTTCGTTTGACAACACACAATGGGAATCTTATAAGAAAGTAAATCAAAAGTTTGCCGATATAGTTATTTCTAACCTTTCGGACGGGGATAGGGTTTGGGTTCATGACTACCAACTGATGCTATTACCTGCTATGATTAGAAAAATGAATCCCAATGTAACAATTGGATTTTTTCTGCATATTCCATTTCCTTCCTTTGAAATTTTTAGAATTTTTCCATGGAGAGAAGAACTATTGAATGGAGTTTTAGGTTCAGATTTAATAGGTTTTCATACCTATGATTACGAAAGGCATTTTATGAGTTCGGTAAAAAGATTACTTCGTTTAAATGTAAATTTTAATCAAATAGAACAAAACGATAGGTGCATTACGGTTGATACTTTTCCTATGGGTATTGATTATGATAAATTTTGGAATGCTGCCCATGAACACGATGAATTAAAAATTAATCAAATAACTGATCTTCAAAAACAACTTAATCTTCATATTGATTCTTCTCCATCTAACAAGCTAATTTTATCTATTGATAGGTTAGACTATACTAAAGGGATTGTAAACAGAATAAAAGCTTTTGAGGTGTTCCTAGAAACCTACCCTCAGTATAAAGAAAAAGTTCGATTAGTAATGCTTGCCGTTCCATCTAGATCGGACGTGCCTCAATATAAAAAACTCAAAAGACAGACGGATGAAATAGTAGGGAGAGTAAATGGGAAGTTCTCAACGGTTAATTGGACTCCAATATGGTATTTTTATAGATCGATGTCATTTGACAATCTAATTGACCTGTATACTTCTTCGGATATTGCAATGATAACTCCAGTTAGGGATGGAATGAATTTGGTTGCTAAAGAATATGTTTCAACCCGCACTTCTAAAAAAGGAGTTTTAATATTGTCTGAAATGGCAGGTGCATCTCAAGAAATGAATGAAGCTATATTAGTAAATCCAAGTGATTTAAATGCATTGGCTGATTCAATTAAAAAGGCTGTTGAAATGCCAGATGAAGAACAAATTAAGAGAAATAATACGCTTCAAAAAAGATTAAAAAGATATAATGTTCACAAATGGGCAAATGATTTTATGAGTAGTCTTATAAAAACAGAAAATCAAATGGACTCAGTTAAGTCAACTATTATTGGGGCTAAAGAGAATAAAAAAATCATTTCAAGCTTCAAGAATGCGAATAATAGGCTGCTTTTCTTTGATTATGACGGGACTTTAGTAGACTTTAATACCAATCCAGAATTAGCTATACCAGGTAAAGAAATCTTGAAAAATTTAGAAATCATATCTAAGATGCCTAATACTCATCTTGTAATTAATAGTGGCAGAGACGGAGCGTTCCTAGATAAGCATTTCAAAAATTATAATATTAGTTTAATAGCAGAACACGGATACAAATATAAATTGAGAAATGAAACCCAATGGAGTAAAAATGGAGTAATCAAAAACGAGTGGATGAATCATATACTCCCTTTACTAGAAGGGTTTATTGATAGAACTCCAGGATCTTTTATAGAAAAAAAGGAGGCTTCTATAGCCTGGCATTTCAGGATATCTCCACCTGAATTAGCCGAAAAAAGAGTTGTTGAATTGAACACTCTTTTATCCAGTTTAATTTCAGACGACCTACTAATACTCAATGGAAACAAAGTAATTGAAGTTAAAAACAGTAGAATTAACAAGGGGTTTGCTGCTGTTAAAATTGTTGAAAAAAAGTACGATTTTATTTTCGCGATTGGCGATGACACAACTGATGAATATCTCTTTGAAGAATTACCCGAAAGAGCATTTACAATTAAGGTAGGATCCAAAAATACTGTGGCGAAGTACAATATATCTAATATTAAAAAGGTTCACGAAATGATCCAGAATTTTATTTAAACTAAAAAAAATGAAAAAAGAAAAAACTATAAGCAGAGGTGTTATTGCAGGTAACTTTGACGTTATTCATCCGGGATACATTAAAATGTTTAAGGAGAGTAAAGAGAATTGTGATAAACTGTGTATTCTTCTTCAAACTGATCCATCTATTGAAAGAAGTCACAAACTACCTCCCATATTATCATTAGAAGAAAGAACCGAAATGTTATTATCTATAGAATATGTAGACGAAATAATTGTCTACACATACGAGTCTGAGCTTTATGACATTTTAAAGAAGGAGAAATTTGATATTCGTTTCCTCGGGGACGATTATTTAAATAAATCCTTCACTGGAGATGATTTAGGTACCAAAATCTATTTTTTAAATCGAGCTCATGGATGGAGTACAACCAAATACAAAAATTTAATTGCTAATTCAATAAAAAAGTAATTTATGCTTGATTCAAATAATCTGGACCTTGGAATAATTGGAAATTGTCATTCTTCTGCATTAATCTCCAAAACCGGTTCGATAAATTGGTGTTGTCTACCTGAATTTGATTCCCCATCTGTTTTTGCGAAAATTTTAGATGATAAAAACGGAGGTAGTTTTGAAATTATCTGTGATGAAAATTATAAAATCGAACAGCAATACATCCAAAGAACGTGTATTCTAATCACTAGGTTTTCTGAGGGCAAGAACATTTTTGAAGTTCACGATTTCATGCCTAGATATTTAAAAAAAGATAACAGTTATCATGCTCCTGCCGAGGTGATTAGATTTTTTAAATTGATTTCGGGAAAGCCAAAATTTAAGATTAAATACGATCCTAAGCTAGAGTATTCTAGTTGTAAAACTGAAACATTAATAAAGGATGATTTTATTGTTAGCATTACTAAGGAGGCAAACTACGACAGTTTGTATTTATACACTGATTTTGATACCTCCTCAGTAGTTAATGGTTTAGAGATTGAATTAATATCCGATGGTTATTTTTTAATCTGTTACAATGAAAAAATAAATTCTACAACTCTTAACGAAATCATTTCTGAACTAAACAGAACCAACATTTATTGGATAAACTGGTGCTCTATTACTCCTTCTTTTTCTGAGTATGAGGACGAAATAATAAGAAGCGCTATGACGCTTAAATTACTCACCTATGAAAAAACTGGAGCAATACTCGCAGCGGCTACAACATCGATTCCAGAGACAATAGGTGAGGTTAGAAATTGGGATTATCGCTTTTGCTGGATTAGAGATGCCTCAATGGTTATTCGGGTTGTACATGAGTTGGGTCATGAAAATGTTATAAAAAAATATTTGGAGTTCATAATAGATCTGATACCTGACAAAGGAGATGATTTTCAAATAATGTACGGTATTAATGGTGAAAAGGAATTGAAAGAGAAGAAGCTAGATCATCTTGCCGGTTACAAAAACTCCAAACCTGTAAGGATTGGAAATGCTGCTTTTAACCAAAAGCAAAATGATATTTATGGAGTTCTTATGGATATTATTTACACTGAAACTAAATTATTTTCTGATGATAAAGACCTCCATGAGCAGTTGTGGTCAATTACAAAAAATGTAGCCTGGGTAATAAATGATCAATGGAAGTACGCGGATAAAGGAATATGGGAGTTTCGTGGTGAAAATCAACATTTTACATTTTCAAAAGTGTTGTGTTGGGTAGCAATTGATAGAGCAATCAAAATTGCTGAGTTATTTAAAAAAGATAATAAAGCCTCCAAATGGAGTATTCTGAGAGATGAAATTAAACAAGACATAATTCAGAAGGGATGGAATGACGAAAAAAAATCTTTTACTCAATCCTATAATTCATCCGATTTAGATGCCTCTATTTTACTGATGGAGCCCTATGGGTTCATTAAAGCAAATGATCCGATGTACATCAGTACAGTTCATGCTATAGAAAAGGAATTGTCTAATGACGGCCTTCTGTATCGATATAAAAATGAAGATGATTTTGGCTTACCAAGTTCCTCGTTTACTGTTTGTACATTTTGGTTTATTGATGCTTTAAATAAAATTGGAGAAAGAAAGAAAGCGAAAATACTATTCGATAAATTACTCTCCTACAGTAATCATCTTGGCCTTTTCAGTGAGGATCTAGACTTTAAAACTAAAGAACTCTTAGGTAATTTTCCTCAAGCTTATTCTCATTTAGCTCTAATTGAAACTGCAATGAATTTAAATAAATCAAAAATATTAGTGAGTTAAATAACTTTGAGATTTATCTAGAAGAACATGAACAAGCAGAATGGGTTCATTATAAACTTAATTCTACAATGCTAAAGGGAGAGATATCTAGGACAAAAAACTACACAATTGATCGAAAGGTTTCAACAGGGTCTGTAAAAACTAGTGATTACACTAACTCAGGATTTGACAGGGGCACTTTGTTCCCGCTGCAGATATGAAGATGGATTTTACCTCGGTGAAAGAAGCCGCTTACATGTCAAACATATCCCCTCAAAAAACAAAATTTAATCAGGTTAGATAATGTCAAGAAGCTTTAAAAACAGTTTTGTATATTGTATTGATAAATTAGATATTATTAACCATAAATCAATTAAAATGAAAAAAATACTTTGCCTGTTTATAGCGACTGCATTTTTAGCCTCTTGTGAAACAAATGTAACTGAAGAAACTGATAAGATTGCCGGCAAGTGGCTGAGAGAAGGAAATCGATTAAATAAAGGGTATATGGCTGGTAACCAAAGAGACTATGATATTGTTAAAAAGTTCATGGATGCTTATGAAAATATGGATGCTGAGTCGATGGTAGAATTATCTTCAGACACTCTTAAGTTTCATCCTTCTGATTTATCTGGAGTTTTTAATATAGACATGACAAATACTGATTTTATAAATGAAAGACAGTCGAATTGGGACTCAATTTCAAGAGATTACGTAGTCATATTACCATTAAAAATGGAGGGCTCGAAAAATAGAGTTGTAACAACAATGTTTACAGAAGCAAGATATGTTAAAGATGGTACTGTTGATTCTATAAATTTTTATGAAAGATTGTATCTTAATGAGAATGACAAAATAGTAAGGGTCGTTCAGTTTAGTAGACCAGCAAATGAATGAAATAGAGTCTATGTTTAATATTATTTAAACATAAAAACCTCACCTAAGCAACAGCTAAAGTGAGGGCTACAAAGCATTATCTCCACTTAACCTTTATTTAATTAATAACTGGCATATCATTTTCAATGAGTCTTTAGATTTTGGAATTTATATGCAACTAAACCTACTGAAGATAATAATATAGTTTAGCTACATTAACTGCTGCTTTTACTTTTTTTGTTGCTGGAGTCTTTCATATCTTTATTTATAATTAGCTTATGAAAATGTATAGAAAAGTTTTTTTGTCATTTTTACTGGGTTTTATTATTCTAAATACATTAGTCTTTGGGGGAATAAGAATTTTTTTAAATTTAAATGATGTACCTATATATGATTACAGATTAATCTATGATTTTATATTTAGTAATAATGATGTAAATCAGTTTAATAATTTATCTGAATTATTAGGATACAAGAAAAATGATAAGCTTTTGATAATTCATGCTGATGATTTGGGTTTATCTAATTCAGTAAATCAGGCTTCTTTCGACGCTTTAAACAACAAATATGTTAACTCAGCAAGTGTAATGATGCCTGCACCAAACACGAGTGAGGTGGCTGACTATTTTATTGAGAATCCTGATGTAGATTTAGGTCTTCACCTGACTTTTACATCTGAATGGAAAGGTTATAAATGGGATGGCATTAGTCAAAAAGACTCTATTCCATCTTTGATAAATGGTAGTGGTCATTTTTATGAAAAGAAAAAAGAAGTTATTAAAAACTCTAACCCTGAACACATAAGGAAAGAGTTACAAGCGCAAATAGATTATGCAGTATCAATTGGAATAAAACCAACACATCTTGACAGTCATGAGGGTGTATTGTTTTTTTCGCCAGAATTTTTTAAAATTTATCTTGAGGTTTCTGAAAAAAATAGACTCCCTGTTTTTATTCCAAAACTTTTAGCAGCACATTTTAATGATGATTTTCCACAACCCAAAAATTTAGTTGTTGTAAAAATGTATATGGCTGATAAAAATATATCTTTTGAAAATTGGGCAGGATATTATGATTATATACTTAATAATTTAGATCCAGGATTAAATGAAATGATTGTTCATCTTGGCTTAGATAACAATGAAATGAAAAAAATAACTTCAAATAGAATTGCTTTTGGTTCAAAGTGGAGAAATCTAGATTATAATATAGTATCTAGTCCTGAATTTAAGACATCACTAATTAAAAATAATATTAAATTAGTGACATGGCGAGAAATTAAAGATATAATATATCCTTAGTTTTGTAAGTTGTATTGATAAATTAGATTGAATTGGTTAAAGAAAATGTACCATGAGCTGAAAGAACGCAGAGATAGGAATATAAAATTTAGAAAGGAATTTAAGGAACGAACAGGTGTTGATTTGAATAATATTGATACTGGGAATAATTCAGGTACTAGTCATCAATAACGTCAATATCCAATTACTTAAATATTGGGTTTTCAGCTAATAGTTTTTTTAGACTTAAAGAGTTAGACAATAACCAGCGCATTAAAATGCTTCAAATAGCCTCACAATACACTTTACCAAGAATGAAACAAGCTACTAATAAAATAAGTTAAGACTTGCCGTTGTTTGTTTAGTAAGTTTTTTTGGGTTGTTAGGGATAATTAAAACTATATTTATCGGATTTTCTAGATGTTTAGCCAATTCCTTGTAGTTGATAGATAGTTCCTCGTTTAGTCTTTTCAGAAACTAAATCAATTATAACTCTCTAAAAAACATCCAATGAGAAAATTAATTTTCCCTATAGCTATATTACTATTTACTTTTAATTCTTGCGTCCCAGAGGATGGTGTTTCAATAGGTGTTTTTTCAGAATCGGATGGAGAGTGTGAAAACATAACTTTATTTAGTGATTTAAATAATGATGGAATACTTGATGATGAACCCATATTAAGGACGTTTAGTATTTGTAATGGAAAAGATGGGCTTGATGGCTTGGATGGAATTTCTCTTGGGATAATAACTACTGATATTGAAGATGGCTGTCGTTTGTTAACTTTCTTTGAGGACACAAATCTCAATGGATTAAAAGACGAAAATGAAGAAACGGTTTCTACTTCCAATATTTGTGATGGAGAAAACGGTGCATCAATAAAAGCATTTACAACAGCTTCAACAACTTGTGATAATGGTGGAATAATATATTCTTTTTATGGAGACACAAATAATAATGATGTGTTAGATGAAAATGAATCGGTAATCAATGAAAGTTTAGTTTGTAATGGAGTAAACGGAAGGAATGGAAGTTCTGGAGCAACAGGAGCTACTGGAAGTAGTGGAAATAATGGCTCTGATGGAACTAATGGCTCTAATGGAACAAATGGTTCAGATGGTAGTCCAATAGGTATTAGTGTAAGTGATGCCTCATCTATTCAATGTACAAGTCCTGTAGGAGGATTAGTATTTGAAGTTTTTTTAGATACAGATTTAGATGGCATAAAAGATGCTGGCGAAACGGTTTTAAAAGAAACTGTTAAATGCGATATAGCTTATACATATGCAGGGGTTTATTTGGCTGCAAATGGCGTTACTGTAATAGCTGGAGCAGGAGCGGTTGGTGGTCAAGAATATAGTTTTAACGGTGTTAGTTATTTAGTGGTAGCAGATAAAGCTGCTTTGATTACTGAATATTATAATGGAAGGAATATGGCTACTGTTGTAATAACAAGGGTTACTAATAATTTGACAGAATTGTTTGCAGCCGCTACTTCATTTAATGATAATATTAGTAGTTGGGATATGTCCAATGTAACTAATACGGATAGAATGTTTCAAGGAGCATCTAGCTTTAATCAAAATATTGGATTTTGGAATACCTCAAACTTTTATGATGTAAGTGGAATGTTTGATAGTGCGTCTAATTTTAATCAAGATATAGGAAACTGGAATACATCAAATATTGTTAATATGTCTAGTATGTTTAATTATGCTAGTTCATTCAATCAAGATTTAACAGGTTGGTGTGTTTTAAATATTACATCACAACCTGGAGCATTTGCAGGTAATACCTCAATTCTAACAGATGCCAATAAACCTGTCTGGGGAACTTGTCCCGATTAAACCCTAGGCATATCATCTTCAGTAAGTTCTAATAATGAAAACAAACTTTAAAAACAGTTTTGTACATTGCGCGCTAATTAAAAACAATAATGGAAGAATTCTACAATAAAATGCCAATACTATTTAAGATAATATTAATGATGATTCCAATTGCTTTTATGACATATAAAGTCTGGCTTCTTACTTCGGGGGGTTATTAATTTTGTCTGTGTAGTTCAATAGATAGAACAGTTTCGTATATTAGTCTTGTAATTAATATTATAACATAAGACTATGATTTTTTTAGAAAAGTACTATCCAGTTATTTTAGCCTTTTTAAGTTTTTTGTATTCAGTAACTCTATGGTTCTCGGGCAATGAACTAGAAGGTTTATATGTTGGGCTCTGGCCAGTAACAATTTTAGCTTTTGCTATAGTTATTAGACAAAGAAGGAATGATGATAAAAATAAAATGTTATGAATAATATAATAATGTTTGTTATTGGTTCAATCATATTTATTTTTTATGTCTTTTTTTACTTAAGAATAATAATAAGGTCCCACAAAAAAGAACTTACAGAAACGAGCCGCTATGATCCAAATGATATAATAAAAAAAAAAACAAGTCATAAAACCCCCCACTAAAGCAACAGCTAAAGTGAGGGCTAAAGAGTCATTACCACTTGACCTTTATTTAATCAATTAAGCGTAATTACCTTAAATCGTAACTCCCAACTGAAGTAACTGCAGTATCATATTGTCTACCTATGACACCAGCTAAGTATTTCTGTTTAGTTGTTACATCCTTATGGTCTAAAGTCTGCATTAGTGCAATGATATCTTTTTCACCATATACCCAATAGTTTCTGCAAAAAGTATTTCTACCACAATGAGGGGTAATGTGCTTATCTATACCAGCTCTTCTTACCCAGTCCGACAAGATTCTATTGTTAC
>Ga0209601_1002274_pt1 | contig 12066 bp, 8 predicted proteins | sample COGITO_mtgs_1104_4_FD_184796 | JGI IMG/M metagenome (GOLD analysis project Ga0209601, IMG submission 184796) | Pelagic marine microbial communities from North Sea - COGITO_mtgs_110426 (SPAdes) (version 2) | ecosystem: Environmental > Aquatic > Marine > Epipelagic ...
AGAAACCGGCAATGATCGGCAATGATGTTTCGCGCTTCACCGCCTTTGATATGACCAACCGAAATGGTGGTATAGGGCGGGTCAAACGGCGTGTCATGCCGTGGCTGGCTTGCCAATGATCGCGCCTTACCCTCAATATGGCTGATCAGCCGCGCTGCATAATAAAGCGTATTCACCTTGCCACGCGGATCAGAGGCATGACCCGCCGTTCCGCGAATATCGGCAATCATTTCAAGCCCGCCCTTATGACCAATGAATGGTTTCATACCGGTTGGCTCGCCAATTACGGCAATCGCCGGTTTGACGCCTAGCCGATCCAGCAACGACGGCATTTGCGCCGCGCCGAAACTGCCAACCTCTTCATCAAAGGTAAAGGCAAGATGCACAGGCTTGGCAAGCTGGCTTGCCGCCCCTTGGAAAGCAGGCACCATCGCCAGCGCAATCGCCAGAAACCCCTTCATATCGACCGCGCCGCGCCCGTAAAGCCGCCCATCCTGTTTGTGCAAAATAAACGGATCACGCGACCAGCCTGCCGGATTGGCTGGCACAACATCAAGATGACCCGACAACAGAATACCGCCATCAATTTGTGGGCCAATGCTGGCAAACAGATTGAATCTTTGCCCATCTTCATGCGAATCGAGATGCACAATGACGCCATAAGATTCAAGATATGTTTTGATGTAGTTGACAATTTCGCCATTTGGCTGGCCGCTTATCGAGGCAAAGCCAACAAGATCGGCCAAAAGCGCCTCAGCAGCGGCAAGCCGGTCAGTCATCGCTGCACCAGATGAACATGTTGTGGAAAATTAGCCAACCTGTCACAGCCGGTTTTGGTTACATGCAAGGTCTCGCTAAGCTCCATTCCCCAGCCATCCATCCACATGCCAAGAATGATATGAACAACGGCATTTTTGGGAACCGGCACTTTTTCATCTGGCCGAAAACTAAGCGTATGTTCGCCCCAATCAGGGGCATAGGCAGCGCCAATCGAATAGCCAATGCGACTTTTCTTTTCCAGCCCATAACGATCAAGCACATTTTGCCATGCCGCATGAACATCACCAGCAAACACATCGGCACGTAAAGCCGCCATCACCGCATGCATGCCCTCCTCAACCGCCTTTGCGGTTTCTTGGAGCTGCTGTGACGGCGTGCCAAGATGCACGGTTCGCGCCAGCCCAACATTATAGCGCTTGCGGCAACCGCCAAGTTCAAATGCCACGGTCTGCCCATCTTCAAGAACGTTATCATTCCAAAGCGGATGCGCGGTCGACGCCGCCTCGCCAGCCAATATCAACGGGTGAATTGCGGTCTGGTCGCCGCCAAATTCGGGGGTGCCGCGAATTTGCGCTGCCATCACATCGGCCATCAGATCGCATTGCCGCACACCGGGGCGCGCCCCGTTCCATGCGGTCTGCATTGCGATTTCGGCAATGCGCGCCGCCTGGCGCATAACGGCAATTTCGGCATCACTTTTGACAAGCCGAACCCAGTTGACCAGCAAATCAGCATCAACCCAAACCGCCTTTGGCATCCCGTCCTGCAAACCGGCAAGCGCGCGCGGCGATAAATAATAAACATCGCTTTCATAGCCAATTTTTGCATTGGCAAAACCAGCCTTTGCCATCCAGTCGGCCAGAAATACCGCCGGATGCGTATCGGGACGTTGAACCAAAGTTTCGGGATAGGGGATGATTTGATCAGCCGTCAGATAGGTGGTAAAGCGGGCAGCCCCTGCATCCATTTCGCGCCCCATCCAGAACGGGCCGTGATCAAGATCGACGAGCATCATTTGCGGCGTATAAAAAGACCAAGCATCATAACCACATAGCCAATTTATATTTGACGGATCACCAATAATGATGGCGTCAAGACCTCGATCCCGCATCACATGGCGGACACGACGCAACCGATCTTCATATTCGGCCTTCGAAAATGCTGGTGCCATCATGCCTCCATTGTCTCGATATGCACGCCGCCTTTAGGGGCATTAGAATTGCCAAACGCAAATGTCCGGTCAAAGGCATTTTTTGGCCGCAGTCAAATGGCCGCACCTTTGCCCATCAATACACCACAACCGAGCGAATTGACTCGCCAGCATGCATCAGATCAAATCCCTTGTTGATTTCATCAAGCGACAGCGTGTGGGTAATCATAGGGTCGATATCGATCTTGCCATCCATATACCAATCGACAATTTTCGGCACATCGGTTCGGCCACGCGCACCACCAAAAGCGGTGCCACGCCAGCTTCGTCCAGTCACCAACTGGAACGGGCGGGTGCTTATTTCCTGACCCGCACCCGCAACGCCGATGATGATCGATTCACCCCATCCTTTATGCGCACATTCAAGCGCCTGACGCATAACTTCGACATTGCCGATACATTCAAATGAATAATCAGCACCGCCACCGGTTAATTCGACAAGATGGCCAACAAGATCGCCTTTGATCTTTGACGGATTGACAAAATGTGTCATGCCAAATTTTTCGCCCCAGGCTTTTTTGCTGTCATTCATATCAACACCAACAATCATCCGCGCGCCAATCATGCGAAGCCCTTGAATCACATTCAGCCCGATACCGCCAAGCCCAAAGACCACCGCAACGCAGCCCAGTTCAGCCTTGGCCGTATTGATCACCGCACCGATGCCGGTTGTAACGCCGCAACCGATATAACAAATCTTGTCAAACGGCGCGGCCTTATTCACCTTGGCAAGCGCGATTTCTGGCAGAACGGTATAATTTGAAAAGGTCGATGTTCCCATATAATGCAGGATCGGTTTGCCCTTTAGCGAAAAACGACTCGTGCCATCGGGCATTACCCCTTGGCCTTGGGTGCTGCGGATGGCCTGACAAAGATTGGTTTTCGGATGAAGACAATAATCACATTCGCGGCATTCAGGCGTATAAAGCGGGATCACATGATCACCAGCGGCAACACTGGTTACACCAGCACCGATCTCGCGAACAATCCCTGCCCCTTCATGGCCTAGAATGGCCGGAAACATGCCTTCAGGATCAGCACCTGACAGGGTGAATTCATCAGTATGACAAATGCCAGTTGCCATGATTTCAACAAGCACTTCACCTTGGCGTGGCCCATCAAGATCAACTTCCATAATCTCCAGCGGCTTGCCTGCTGCCACTGCAACTGCGGCGCGTGTTTTCATAATGACCCCCCTTTAACAGGCCCAATAGGCCTTTTTGATTTTACATCTTGCCTCACAAAACGATGGCATAATAAACTTATTGAATACAAGTGCGATTCACTAAGTCCTACCCGCACCAGATAATGCGTGATTTAACCTTCAGCAAAGCCATATCTTGCCATGACCTATTCCCTAAAAGACCTTGCCGCCCAACTTCAAGCCGGTTCACAAGGTGCCCGCGCCCTTGTCGAAGATTGTCTTGCTGCGATTGATGACCCTAATGGCGAAGGCCAGCGCAGCTTTATCGAAGTCTATCACGACCGCGCGCGCAAAGAGGCTGATGTCGTTGATCATGCCCGCAAACAGGGTTGGAGCCTTCCGGCCTTTGCCGGGATTCCACTGTCGATCAAAGATCTGTTTGACGAGGCCGGCATTGTCACCCGCGCCGGATCAAAGATTTTGCAAGATGCCGCCCCGGCAAGCAGTGACGCAACGGTTCTCGCCCGTTTAAAGGCCGCCGGATTCATCGTGATTGGCCGCACCAATATGACCGAATTCGCCTTTTCCGGTCTTGGCACAAATGCCCATTATGGTGATGCGCGCTGTCCGTTTGAACGCGATCCGAATGACATCACCAAAGGCCGTGTGGCCGGTGGGTCATCATCTGGAAGCGCCGTTTCCATCAGCGATGGCATGGCGCCAGCAACGATTGGATCAGACACTGGCGGATCAACCCGCGCGCCAGCCGCCTTTTGCGGTATTGTTGGCCTGAAACCAACAACAACACGCATGCCATCTGATGGTATTTTTCCGCTTTCACGGTCTTTTGACGCGGCGGGGCCAATGGCAAATACAGTATCTTGCTGTGCCATTTTAGACAGCTTAATGGCCGGCGGACCGGGTGAAGATGAGGCCGCTTTTGCGGTAAAGGGTCTTAGGCTTGCCCTCCCAAAAGGATATCTGTTCGAAGATCTTGACCCGCATGTCGCCAGCAGCTTTGCTATGGCAATTGACCGGCTATCTGCTGCAGGAGCCGATATCAGCGATATCAGCCTTGCCGAAATCGAAGCCTTGCGTCCAAGCAACAACACCAAAAGCATTGTCGCTGCCGAGGCCTATCATCTTCATCAATCAAATCTTGAAGCTGGCAAGGGCGACCAATATGACCCGCTGATCGCCTTTCGCATTCAAGGCGGCAAAGATATTCTGGCAAGCGAATATATTGAGATGTTTGCAACACGCAAACGGATATGGGCGGCTGTGCAAACGGCTGTTCGGGGCTATGACGCGCTTATCCTGCCAACATCACCGACACTACCACCAGCCTTATCATCGCTTAGCGATATCCAGGCCAAAACCACGCAAAATGCCAAATGTCTCCGCAATACGGCCATCTCTAACTATCTTGACCGACCAACAATCACCATTCCCTGCCATCCGGCGGGCACTGGTCCTGTTGGTGTTTCGCTTATCGGATCACGCCAACATGACCGCCGGCTGTTGGCGATTGCCGCCGCAAGCGAGCCAATCATCCGCGGCTAAATCACACCAAAGGTGGATTTATGCTGATCTTGGCTGGCGTTGGAAAAAGCGCACGCCATTGCCAAGCAGAACTGGCACCTTTGCCCCAAGAACAAGCATTGCCGGCGTCGCCACCAAAGTAAGCATGGTGGCAAAGGTCAGGCCGCCAGCAATCGTGCTTGATAGTTGTGTCCACCATTGCGATGACGGCGCGCCAATCAGAATTTCCCGATCAACCAAAATAATGGTCATTTCAAATACCATCGGAATCAAACCCAGAATTGTCGTAATCGCGGTCAAGATAACTGGCCGGAATCGAACCAGCCCTGACCGGAACGCCGATTCAGCAGGCGAATAGCCACGTTTGCGATATTCGTTAAACGTGTCGATCAACACAATATTATTATTCACAACAATACCGGCAAGCGCGATCACACCAAGCCCCGACATGACTATGCCAAAGGGGCGGCCACTAATCCACAGCCCCAAAAACACTCCGCCTGTCGATAAGATGATTGCCGACATTGTGACAATCGCCTGCCAGCCCGAATTAAACTGAACCATAAGCACGATCACCATCAACAACAGTGAAATGCCAAACGCCTTGCCAAGAAAATTCTGCGTTTCGGCAATATCTTCACCCTCGCCACCAAATTGGATATCAACCGCATTATTGATCGGATTTTCCAACAAGGACTGGCGCAATTTTTCAATCATATCGGCAGGCAATAAGCCGGTTTTGACGCTTGATTGAATATACATGTAACGCTGGCCATCTTTACGTTCTATATCACCACTCTTGACCCTAGGCTCAAGGCTGGCAAATACCGAAAGCGGCACATAAGACCCATCGGTTGTTGGCACACGCAATTCTTTAAGCCGGTCAAGATTACGCTGATCGCCCATAAAGCGCATGACGACATCCAGTTCATCTTCTGAATCATCTGGCCGGTAATCTGAAATGCGCATGCCGCGTGTCAGCATTTTAATCATCATGCCAAGGCCGGAAATGGAAACACCATGACGGCTGGCGGCATCGCGATCAGTGACAAGCGACCATTCGGTTCCGGGCAAGGGGCGACTGTCCGTCACGTCAATGAAACCGCCAATTTCATTCATTCTGGCGATCATATCGCTTGTCGCCGCGCCGATCTCATCAAGTGAAATACCAACAATATCAATACGGATTGGCTGGGATGACCCCGGCCCTTGCTGCTGTTTCTGGATATTATAATCGGCACCAGCAAGCGCGGTAACACGCGCCCGCATTTCGTCAATCAGAACCTCGGCTTTGTCGCGCTCTTGCCAATCGGCAAAAACAGTGCGAATCGTGCCAACCGAATCGCGCGGTGCCTGATTACCAGCCCCGCCCGACCGGAAAGATTTGCCATAGAAATCGCGAACCCCGGGCTGCGTCAGAATGCTGTCTTCGGCGGTTTTGACCAGCTTGTCACGTTCTTTGGCTGACAGATCACCGCGCGCCAGCACCTGCACCTGTGCTTGATCCGGCTCGATATCAGGAAAGAAAGACACACCAAGACCAGCCGAAGCATAGCCATAAAAAGACACAAACATAAATCCAACAACACTGACCATCACGATGGCTGGCCGGTGGATGGCAAATTTCAAAACCGCCCGATAAAATCGTGGTGCCGTTGCTGAAATTGAGGTTGAATCAATGCGCTTTTTACCAATAAAACCACCAAGCACCGGAATGAAAATTAACGCCATCAGCAATGATGCGATCAAAACCGCAATCACCGTCATTGGCAGATATTGCATAAATTGCCCAACAATGCCCGGCCAGAATAATAGCGGCATGAACACCATCAAGGTGGTGATTGTTGACGAAATAATCGGCCACGCCATGCGTTGCGCGCCAATCTTATAGGCCTCGCGCCGGTTTTTCCCCATGGCAATTTGCCGGTCGGCATATTCGGTGGTGACAATCACCCCATCAACAAGCATGCCCGCAACAAGAATCAATGAAAACAGAACAACGATATTCATCGTGATGCCAAGCGCATTTAGCGCCGTGATGCCAACAAAGAACGATCCGGGAATGGCAAGACCAACAAGGGTTGCATTGCGAAGCCCCAAAGTAGCAAGCACAACAACCATCACGATAATAACCGCTGCGCCAACATTATTCCCAAGGTCGCGAAGCAGATTGCGAACCTGTTTTGAATCATCAAATAAATAGCTGACTTTGACTTCGGGGCTGATTTGCGGGGCAGCCGCATCAATGATTGTACGCGCCGCCTCAACCACTTCAATGACGTTTGACCCCACCCGTTTACGAACATCAAGAACAATGGCCTTTTCGCCATTGACCCGTGACCAGCCTTGCGCCTGCTGGAATGTCCGGCGCACAACAGCAACATCGCCAAACCGGATGCTGTTTCCGTTCTTTGCCTTGATCGGCATATTAATCAGATCATCAACCGACTCCAAAATGCCTGGGACTTTGACCACAAGACGTCCACCGCCATCATCAATTGCACCGGCGGTCACAAGCTGGTTGTTGTTGCGAACAAGCTGGGTTACCGCTGCCGGGTCAAGCCCATAGGCTTCCATAGCCGCCGCATCGACCAGAATTTCCAAAACCTCTTTCCGGTCACCGCCAATATCGACTTTCAAAATACCCGGCAAGGCTTCGAGCCGGTCTTTGATCCGGCGTGCTGCCTGCACCATTTCGCGTTCAGGAACCGGCCCATAAAGCGCTGCAGTCAAAACCGGAAATAGCGACAGGCTAACTTCGACCACTTTTGGTTCATCAGCATCAGGCGGCAAATCAGGTTTGGCGTCATCAACCGCCTTGCGCACATCGGCAATGGCTTTGTCAATATCCTCACCAGCGGCAAATTCCAGCGACACTGACCCATAGCCTTCGGCCGAAACCGAGGTCATTTTGTCTAGACCTTCAACCGAGCGAAGTTGTTTTTCCAGCGGCTTGACCAAAAGCCGTTCAGCATCTTCAGGCGAAATGCCATCATAAGACACTGACACATAGGCCACGGGAATATCAATATCGGGTTTAGCTTCTTTGGGGATGCTGAAATAGGAAGAAACGCCAACGGCAAACAGCATCACCATAGCCACCAAAACGGCGCCTGCGCGTGAAAATGCCGCCTCGATGATTTGATTCATGATGCGCTCGTAAGCTTGTAGTTAACCGCTCCGCCATCCTCCACAAAGCCCTGACCAACTGTTAGCAAAATGGCATCATCCGGCAGGCCAGATACAAACACGGTTTCCGCCCCTGCCCGAATAACCTCGACAGGTAATACGACCGCCTTGCCATCAACAGCAATTTTGGCTGTTAAAATGCCATTTTCAGCAACCGATAAATGCGCTGGCGACATGGCAAACGCCTGCAAGCTGCCAGCATCAATTGTCGCCTCAACACTCATTCCGGCCCGTAATTTACGGTCTTGGTTTGGCAGATCAATCGTCACATCAAATGTGCGGGTTGCCGGATTTGATTTCGACGCAATTTTTGACACAGTGCCGTGACGCGATCCATTGCCCGCGATTTGCACTTTCACCTTGCTGGCTAGCTTGATCCGGCTGACTTCATTTTGCGGAACTGCAACAACGGCCGATAAAACATCAAGGCCAAGAATCGTTGCTGTGGCGGTATCGCGGCGCACGCGCTCGCCTTTTTCGACATGCAAGGTTTCAAGAAGACCCGAAACCGGTGCAACAATCACAGTATCGCTTAATTGTTCTTCAAGTTTTCGAAGATTAACCTTGGCCGTGGCATAGGCTGCCGCACGCTCGGCCTGCTCTAGCGGCGCACTGAAATTTTCCTTGGCAAGACGCTCGGTCACTTCGCGGCGGCGTTTGGCAACTTCAAGATTTGCCTTGGCAGCGTTGATCTGTTCGGCAAGCGTGCCTTTATCAAGTCGAATCAAAACATCGCCAGCGGCAACATTTTTGCCCTCAACCGCATCAATTGAAATGATCTGTCCATCAGCCTTTGCCGAGACGGTCATCTCAAATTTGGCCTTGCTGACACCGCTTGCACGAATAATGCGGGTGATTGACTGATTCTTGACCTCGACGGCCGACACCAATAATTCAGTTTCTGCCAATCCCGTTTCCAGCGTTACCGCTGGTGTGGTGGTCTTTGTCTCTGCATTAGCCAATACAGATTCTTGTGATGCGGCACCATCAGCCTTGCCAAACAAATCATCCGACTGCATCCAGCCGGCAACCGCCAGCGCGACCGCACCTGCCAACAGGTAAGAGGATTTCGATTTCATTGTTAAAGCCTTGCTAGTTCCGCGACGCCCGCGCGAGTTAATCAGTGAGGTTTATATAGGCATATTTTACCTTTATCGCAAGGCAACCAGCCTGAACCAAGCCGTCACCAACGGCTATTGCTAAACAGCTTTAAACAAGTTTTACCATCAATCTTGGTCTTATCAGCTGGTTTGCGCTGTGAGGATTAGCTGGGCGGCTTTATGCGCCAGCATAATCGTTGGCGCATTCAAATTGGCCGAGGTGATGTTCGGAAACACCGAAGCATCAGCAATGCGCAGCCGATCAATGCCATGCACCCGCAATGACGAATCAACAACAGCATGCGCTGCATCTGGCCCCATCCGGCAAGTGCCACAAGGGTGAAAAACCGTGCCGCTTCGTTCCCGAAAATCATCAATGATGGCCTGATCTGACATGGCCGATAATCCGGTTTCACACGGCGCTGCCAACAGCCCCTTTATAGTGGCGCTATCCTGCATCTTGCCAATCAAACGCGCCATCGCCACCACATCATCCAGATCACGCTGATCTGATAGGTAATTGCCATCAATGCGCGGCGGCTGCCGCCAATCAGGGCTCGTAATTTCAATCCGGCCAGTACTATAGGGACGACAGGCGTTAAAGCTGAAAATAAAGCCAGACTCACGATCAGGCAAAATGGGCCGACGCCCACCTTGCGGGGCGGGGCGATAGGTGATTGGATTGATATAGATCTGCATATCGGGTCTTGGCGCGTTGGGTTTTGCGCAAAGCAGCCCACCAAGCTGATTAACGCCAAGCGATAACGGGCCTTTTTTCTGCAAAAGATATTGCAGTCCAGCAAGAGCAACCCGCGGCCAACTGCCAAGAATGGCGTTCAGCGTTGGCTGGTTCGCCTTTTGGTAATAACTGATGCCAAGATGATCGGACAGATGCAGCCCGACATTTGGTTGATCTAGAACAGCATCAATGCCATGGCGTTGGCTGATCGCGCCCGAACCAATGCCGGATAATTGCAGAATTTGCGGCGAATTAACCGCGCCAGCCGACAAGATGATTTCACATGACGCCGCCAAACGGATCGCCCTGCCCTTTTGCATTACATGAACCGCGACAGCCCGGCCATTAGCAGTTTCGATACGCGTTGCCATTGAATCGGTCATGATGGTTAAATTTGGGCGGCCGCGGGCTGGCGCTAAAAAGGCTTGCGATGATGAACAACGCTGGCCTTTGCGGGTGGTGATGAAATAGGGATAGATGCCCTCACCATCCAATTGACAGGCAGCATCATTTTGCAGCCCCATCTCATTTGCCATTGCAAAGAAATATGATTTTAGCGGGTGATATTCATCGGCAACATCACTAATCGTCAATTTTCCCATGCGTACGGGCTGCGTATCGGCGCGGATAACATCCTCAAACCCATCATAAACCGGCTTGATTGCATGATAGTTCCAACCCGGATTGCCTGCCGCCGCCCAATCATCATAATCGGCAGGTTGGCCATGATGATAGACAAGCGCATTGATCGAGCTTGACCCGCCAAGAATTTTGCCACGCGGCCAATATAGCTGGCGATTGCCAAGGCCAGTTTCAGGAGTCGTATGATAAGCCCAATTGATCGTTTCATCATGGAAGGTCATGCCATAACCAATTGGGGTTTGGACCCAAAAGCGGTTATCAGTTGGCCCAGCCTCGATCAGCAGCACATTGAATTTGCCGCTACTGCTAAGGCGGTTGGCAAGAACACATCCCGCCGATCCGGCACCAATAATGATATAGTCGAAATCCGCCATTGGCCGCACCTAATATGCTTGCAGCGGAAAACCTTCCCCGCCAATTTTGCCTGATTATTCTGCATAATCACTTTTTGGTGCTAGCAAAAAATCTCGACAAAGCATGGACTCGATTTAAATATTGTTGCAAATGGAAATGCAAAATAGGCGCTCGATAAATCAAATTAGCTAGACGCCGCCATGTGCCTTTGACCATTCTCGCGGATTATTCAAAAAATCTTCGACGGCGGCCAATGTCTTCGGATCAAATCTTTTTGAATCCTTGCATTCGGCAAGAACATCCCACCATGTCGCCAAATAGTGAAGGCTGATGCCATCTTCGGCAAGGCGGGCTGGTGTGTCTTTGAAAATATCGTAATAGAAAATCACGAATGTATGCGCGACCTCGGCACCGGCGGTGCGCATGGCCTCGACAAAATTCAGCTTGCTGCCGCCATCAGTTGTCAGATCTTCGACAAGCAAAATACGCTGGCCTTCAGAAATATCGCCTTCGATCCGCGCATCACGGCCAAAGCCTTTTGGCTTTTTGCGGACATATTGCATCGGCAGGTGGGTTCGCTCGGCAAGCCATGCTGCAAACGGAATACCGGCTGTCTCGCCGCCTGCCAAGGCGTCAAGTGATTCATAGCCGATATCATTTAAAATGACCGTTGCGCCATAATCCATCATGGCCGAACGCATCCTTGGGAAAGAAATGATCTTGCGGCAATCAATATAGACCGGACTCATCATGCCAGAGGTCAGTTTAAATGGCTCATCCGCACGAAATAGAACCGCGTCAATTTCAAGAAGCATCCGTGCTACCGACCGGGCCATCGCAGCCTTGTCATAAACATGGTTGAAACCGTCACCTGCCATCGTCTTATCCTCGGTCTGTCTTTTTTAAAAATAGATCAACAAGCTGCATATCTTGGGTAAGACATGCAGCTTGTTTGTTGGAAAGGGATCATATCGGCTAATTTGCGGCTTGTCATTATGCCAGTTGACGCGGCGTACCGATACGCCGCGCACGGTCAACCATCATGATAGAGCAAAGCCTTTAAGCGCGCGCCGCCCGCTTGCGCTCATGCGGGCAAAGATGCATCTTGCGAAGCCGCAAATTGAGCGGTGTGACCTCAAGCAATTCATCTTCGTTGATATAGGCCATCATCTGTTCAAGAGACATACGGCGCGGCGGCACAAGCTTGACAGCCTCATCGGTGCCAGACGAACGAACATTAGTAAGCTGTTTTCCTTTGAGGACATTGATTTCAAGATCGTTGTCACGGTTGTGTTCACCAACAATCATGCCCTGATATACCGGTGTCTGGGGCGTCACGAACATTTGCCCGCGATCCTGAAGATTG
>Ga0209601_1002290_pt1 | contig 11996 bp, 16 predicted proteins | sample COGITO_mtgs_1104_4_FD_184796 | JGI IMG/M metagenome (GOLD analysis project Ga0209601, IMG submission 184796) | Pelagic marine microbial communities from North Sea - COGITO_mtgs_110426 (SPAdes) (version 2) | ecosystem: Environmental > Aquatic > Marine > Epipelagic ...
ATTTTGCTTTTTTTGCATTATTAAAAAAGTAAGTTACATTTTTATGATGGATCATCTGAACTATTGTTCCAATAATAATTAAAGCAATCATAGCTAAAACAAAAAATTGTATGGCTGCAGGAGATATAGTTTCAGCTAAAACTGAAAAAGGGTTAATTGACATCATAATTAGTAATACCTTTATTTAGAATCTATGTTGATTGTGATTATTTAGTACAGTTGAAATAATAGATCAACCGTTTTGTATGGGTTATTTTATCATATAAGGTTTTACACCTTACGCTTGTAGTGCTGTTTCTTTGGTATAACCGACCGAACTCCTCCTTGTGGGTTATCAACATCGCCTTCTCTACGAGGAATTAAATGAATATGACAATGCAAGATTGATTGTCCAGCAATAACTCCAGCATTTGTTCCAATATTAAACCCTTTAACTACAGGATCTTTTAACAATATTTCCTCTTTAATTTGTTTGATTAAGTTATTGCAAGCAATCACTTCATCGTCATTTAAATCAAAATAATCCATAACATGCCGTTTTGGAATAATTAAACAATGGAATTTAGACACGGGATATGTGTCATAACTAGCATAAGCCAAATCATTTTCAGCAGCTAGCCCACTTTGTTTGGAGTTACAGAATAAACAAGGATTATTTGGGTCAAACATAATTTTATCTATAGATAGAACATTTATTAACTTCATTTTTATAAAAATTAGATAGTTTTTTATAAAATTTAAAACTTTTTCTCTTCCACTTGATTTCATTAATATTTTTTATTGAAGCAACACCTTTACCAGAGCCAATGAGAAGAATTTCACTAAATTCGGATAAAGTTTTTATCAATATATCTTTGTTAATAATTTTACCTAATTTTTTATTAAAAAATTTATAGGTAATGCCCTTATAAATATTATTTATTGGAGAGTATACTTTATCATCTTTTATAAACAGTATATTTGAAGTTCCACTTTCTAAAATCGTATTCTTGTAACAAAGACCAACATCTGAATTGGTATTATCCATTTTAGATAAATATTTTAATATAAAGTTATATTTAAGATTTTTGAATTTAGGGTCAAATCGTTTGTGACGGATAAGCTTTAAATTAAAATTTAATTTAGGAGTTTTTCTGTCTCTCAAAGAAATTGATATCATCTTTTTATTTACTGCAACTCTAAGAAGATGATTATAAGATCTTTTTTTATCAATATTCAGTTTGATTAATTTAAGAATATTTTTTTCAAGGTTAGGATTATTTAATTTATAAACTTCTAAAGATTTTATTAAATTTTTAATATGTTTTTTAAAAAAAAGTATTTTAGCAGGTTTACCAAAAATCCACATCGTAGTGAATACACCATTATCCCCCCAAAGATCTTTAAAATTAATCTCTTTGTAAGTTTTATGCTGATAAGATTTTTTTAATAAGTAAGTTACCATTTTCAGTTAAAAAAGATTCAGGGTGAAATTGAAAGCCATATATTTTTTCTTTATTATTTTCTATTGTCATTGCTGTATTTGAAATAGCACACCTCATTGTAATTTCAAAATTTTTTGCAGCAAACGGCTCTTTTAATTTTAGAGAGTGATATCTACCTACAGTAAATTGACTATTTTTTTTAAACAATGAATTTTTGCTAGTTACTTTTATTTTAGATTGGAAACCATGGTAAATCTTTTTTTGTTCAACTATTTTTCCATTTTCACAATGAAGAATTTGTTGAAACCCAAGACAAATTCCAATAATTTTTTTTTTACCTTTAAATTTTTTATAAATCTCAGAACTAATTGGATAATCTTTTGGAGCACCTGGACCTGGTGAAAAAACAATAATATCTGCTTTTTTTAATTTATTTTGATTTATTTCATTAAAATTAGTGCAAACAACTTCATCAAAATTTTGAAATTGATGTACTACGTTTTGAGTAAAAGAGTCATGATGATCGATAATGTATATCATTTATAAAGATCCATTAATGACTTTGCTTTAATATAATTTTCATTAAATTCATGAGCTGCATTACTGTCAATTACAACACCAGAGGCCACAGAAATTTCTGATTTACCTTTAAAATTTAATATTGATCTAATAATGATATTAAACCTCATATCTCCATTGAACTTTAAGTAACCAAAACTACCTGTATAAATATTTCTACTTTGTTTTTCCTGTTTGTTTAACAAATTTAATGTACTAATTTTAGGACATCCTATTACAGATCCTCCCGGCATCATTGCTTTTATAATCTCTAATGAGGTAGTTTTATTCTTGAGTTGTCCTCCAATTAAACTCACATAATGATAAAGATCTTTATATTCTTCAACTATCTTCTTTTTTAAAATTTTTACTGAACCTGGTTTACAAATTTTAGATAAGTCATTTCTTTCCATATCAACAATCATGTTGTGTTCTTTGGATTCTTTTAAGTTTTTTCTAAAAAAAGTAAGGGCTTTATTTTTATTTAATTTTTTAGTTTTCTTTAAAGTGCCCGCAATTGGTTTTGTTGTTATAAAATTATTTTTTTTTGTTATCAAATTTTCAGGTGAACAACTTATTATTGAATAATTTTTATCCTTAATCATAAAGGCTTCAGGCGCCATATTACTTTTTACAAGTCTACTAAAAAAATCTAAAGCATCTATTTCTGATTTATTGCTATATTTAGTACAAATTTTAATCTGATATGTTTCTCCAGATTTTATTTTCTTTTTAAATTTATCAAATATTACCTTATAGGATTTTTTATTAATATTTATTTTGAATAAATCATTAGAATTTAATGATCTTGTTTTTTTATACTCAAGGTTGTTTGGAAGTTTTATTTTTGTTTCAGGTTTGTAAAATATCCCTTTAGGGAAATTTATTGTTTTTTGTTTTTTTATTTTTATGTCAATTAGATTATTTAATATTTCATAGCCAAAAAAACCAATAAACAGATCTGTTTCTTTATGAGGAAATCTCAATCTATTATTTTTGTTAATAAATTTTTCAATGTTATTATTGTTTAAAATGATCTTTTTCGAAAAGTCTGTATAAAGATCAAACCCTTTATCTGATTTATAGATTATAAAGGGTTTCTTTGATTTATTTAAATCCAGTAAGTAGTTTTTCTTATTCAATTTCTATTCTGTTTTTAGTCTTAGAACTGCTTGTTCTTTAATTGGTAGATGTATTATTGCTGCAAAAACAGATAAAACAATTGCTAAATACCAAGCATAATCATAAGAGCCATATAAATCATGAAATAATCCTCCAAGGAAAGCTCCAAAAAATGAGCCTACTTGATGGCTTAAAAAAACTATTCCATATAATACACCTAAATATTTTGTTCCAAAAATATGAGCAACTATACCACTTGTTGCAGGCACTGTTGATAGCCATAGAAAACCAAAACTTGCACCAAAGATAAATGCATTAATGTTACTCGCTGGTAAAAATATGAATAATATAATTGAAATTCCTCTTAATGCATAAATAGAACTTAAGATAATTTTTTTACTAATTTTCGTAGATAAATATCCACTTAATAAAGAACCAAATATATTAAAGAGACCAATTAATGATAAAATTGCAGCAGCAGTCCAACTTTCTAAACCTCTATCAATTACATATTTTGGGACATGGGTTCCAACTAAAGTTATGTGAAAACCACACACAAAAAAGCCAGATGTAAGCAATATGTAGCTTTTGTTTTTAAAAGCTTCTTTTAAAGCATCAAAAGTACTTTGATCGTTAGGTTTTTCAATAGACTGAGCAGCAGATGGAGATCTCACAAAAAAAGCTATTATAAGTCCAATAACCAGGAATATTGTGAATACAAAAAGTGTATCGACCCATCCATTTTTAATTAAAGAATAACTCGTATAAAGAGGAGAGATAAAATACCCCAAAGAACCAACGGCAGTCACAATACTCATTGCTATTGTTCTGTTTGATAATGGAAAATGCTTTCCAACAATTGACATTGGAATACTAATTGCAGTTCCGCCCAAACCAATTCCAACTAAAAGTCCTAAATCGATTTGAAAAAAAATTCCAGTATTTGGACCAGCGTATAAAAAGTAAATCCCTAAAATATAAAAAACAAAAGCTAAGCAAATTGCTTTATGTCCACCATATTTATCTGCAATGGCTCCAAATATAGGACCTGTTAAACCCCACATTAACATTTGAATACCAATTGCTAATCCAGATTGAGTTATTGAGATATCTAGGTCATTTTTAAAATCCATGAAAAACAGACCAAAAGTTTGTCTAACTCCAAGAGAGATTAAAACAACAACACAGGCTGCAATCAGCGTTATTAAAGCTGTTTTATTTTGAATAAATTTTTCTGAATTCATTTAACGTATTTAAGAGATTTTTTTAAATCATCTATGAGGTCTTTTGGATCCTCTAAACCAATGTGTAATCTTACTAAATGTTCATCTTTTGCTAATTTTAGATATTCTCTATTACCTTGTTCACGTTTATCTTGATATAACGCAAGGCTTTCAAATCCACCCCAACTATATCCATAACCAAATAATTTTAAAGAATTAACAAACTTAATTACAGAGTTTTTGTTTTTTGATTTAATTTTTAGACCCATCAATCCTGAGGCACCAGAATAATATTTCTTCCACATTCTAAAATTAAAGGAATCTTTTTTATGAGGATATAAAAGTTTTATGTTTTTGTAATTAGATAAAAACTCAGCTACTTGTTTTGCACTTTTTTCATGTTTGTCTAATCTAACATCTAAAGTTCTAAGTCCTCTTGTTATTAAATACGCATCATCAGGACCAAGCCTTAAACCAGTTATCTTATTCGCTTTATCAACTTGTTTAAAAACTTTTTTATTAACAGCTAAACTTCCACCCATAACATCTGAATGACCTGAATAATATTTGGTAGCCGATACAATTGACATATCAAAACCAAGTTTAATTGGTTTTAGAAAATAAGGGGTTCCCCATGTATTATCAATTGCTGAAAAAATTTTATTCTTTTTTGCAATTGATACTATTTTACCTAAATCTTGAAAATCAAACGTATTGCTTCCAGGATTTTCAACAAAAATTAATTTTGTTTTTTTTGTAATTGCTTTTTCTAAAGTTTTCAAATCATGTGGGTCATAAAAAACAGATTTTATATTAAATTCTTTTAGAAAATCTTGAGTTAAAATTCTCGTAGGTGAATATGTTGGATCTGCCACAATAATCTCATCACCAGGACGAACAATACTAAATATAGATAAGAAAACTGATCCAAATCCAGTTGGTGTTAAAAATACATGATAGCACTCTTCCATTTCTTTAAGTATCTGTGACAAAACATGGGTTGTTGATGTTCCCTGTCTTCCATAATCAAAATGTCCACCCGTTGGATCTTTTTTGCTCTTATCCTGCATTTTTCTAATATCTTGCATGGATTTGAAGATAATAGTTGAGGCTCTCACTACAGGAGGGTTAACTGACTGATTATGGTAATCTTTTGCTGTATGTTTAAGGAAAGTCTTGAATGATTTAGTCATAAAAAATTTGATAAGTTAGGGGGACAATGCTATATCCCTCGAATTACGTCAATAAAATTAATAATAGGATAATATGGGTTACCCAAAAAAACATAGAGGCCGAAGAAAACAGGGTTCTAAAAAAAGAAGAGCTAAGAGAAAAAATAAGAAAAAATAGCTCTTTGTAATGGACGAGATTAAAAAAGTTAAATCCATAAGCATTTGGGTGTTCATTGTTCCATTCGTTGCAATAAATACCTGTCTAGTATTAATTACGCAGTTTCATGCGTTATTCCCTAACCAAGAACACATAGTCCATAATTCGTTATGGCCTTATATAGATGGTGGTCTTTCTATTAGTCGAGCGGCTAGGCCTTACCCAAGCTGGTTGATATTTAAACCAGCAATGTTTTTGACATCATTTTTACTTATCAAATACTGGTATTTTAACCGAGACATAATATTAAACTTTAACAAAGACTTTAAACATCTTAAGAAAATAATTTTTTTTGGTGTGGGCTCAGCTGTGGCACTAATTATTCATTCAATATTTCTTGGAATTGAATTTGATAATAATTTATATAAATTATTCAGAAGAATAATAATGCTAGTATTCATTATATTCGAAATTACAGCACAAGCTTATCTAGTGGTCGCACTATATTCAGTTAAAGAAAAATTATCTAAATTTATAAATATTAAAATTCTAAAATTAAAATTAATTTTAGTTTCAACATTGATTGTGGTTGCTGTAATTGCTATTCCAATAATTAGTTGGCCAGGAAATACATTTAAGTTTGTCAAACATGCGCTGGAGTGGGATTATTTTTTAGGTGTTATAACTTTTTATTTATTAACTTATTTCATGTGGAAAAAGAAAAATTAGTTTGTAATCCATCCACCACCAAGAACTTTATAACCTTTATTATTTTTTGAATAAAAAACACATGCTTGACCTGGTGCAATGCCATGTTCTTCTTCCAATAAATTAACATTAGCTGAGGTATTGTCTATATTTATCTTAGCCTTGATTAATCTACCGGTAGATCTAACTTTCACAAATAATTCTTTTTCAAAATCTTTTCGGTCGTTCGTAATAATATTTAAATCTTTTAAATTTATTTTTGTTTTAACAAGATATTCTTTAGTTCCAACAATAATTTCATTTTTATCTGCAATGATTTTTACTACATACAATGGGTTTTTGTCAGAGACACGAATTCCTTTTCTTTGACCAATTGTATAGTTAATAATACCATCATGAACTCCTATTACTTCACCATTCATGTTTTTAATATTACCTTTGCTAAAAGAATTTGGTCTAAATTTTTCTATAACTGAGGCGTAATCTCCATTTGGTACAAAACAAATATCTTGGCTGTCGGGTTTGTCTGCAACATTGAGATCTAGATCTCTTGCTATATTTCTTGTTTCATCTTTAAGAAGGTTGCCAAGTGGAAATCTTAAAAAATTTAATTGATCTTTTGTTGTGTTAAATAAGAAATAACTTTGATCTCTATTTAAATCAATTCCTCTGTACATATCTGTGTTATTTTCATCTGTGATACTTTTTACATAATGACCAGTAACTAAAGCATCAGCTTTTAATCTCTTAGCTTCTTCAAACAAATCAGTAAATTTAACTGTTTTATTACATTGTACACAAGGTATTGGTGTTTCTCCATTTAAATAACTATCTATAAAATTATCAATTACGCCCTCTTTAAATTTGTTTTGATAATATAAAATTTTATGTTCTATCTTTAATTTGTCAGCCACTCTTTTGGCATCCATGATGTCTTGACCTGCACAACATTGTTTTGAAGATGCCGTTTCTTTACTGTCGTTATAAAGTTTTAAAGTTATGCCTATGACATTATACCCTTCATTTTTCATCATTGCTGCTACTGTCGAAGAATCTACTCCTCCTGACATTGCAACAACAATTAAAGTATCTTTGGGTTCTTTTGCTATTCCAATTGAATTCAATTTTGTCATATTTAGTGATATTTATTAGTATATTCACTATAAGTAAATTAAATGATTTTAGATTATGAGCCAGGTGACAAGGTTACCAACAAAAATAACAAAGATTGGGGCATAGGTCAGGTACAATCAATAATAAATGGTAAAGTTACTGTAAATTTTGAAAATGCTGGAAAAAAAGTGATCAACTCAAAAGTAATTCAATTAGAAAAATTATATAAATGAACCTTGAAGAAAAAAAGAAAATTACCCTTTCACTTATAGATACTTTTAATAAAGCAAGTCAGGTAGCTTTAGATTTAAGAAAGGCTGGCTTAAAAAAAGAAATTAAGTCAGATAATACCCCAGTGAGTAATGGCGATATTGAGGTTAATAAAATATTAACAAATAAAATAAAAGAAATAACTCCTAACATTTCAATTGTTTCAGAAGAAAGTGCAAACCACAAAATGGATATTAATCTAAATAATTTTTGGTTAATCGATCCGATAGATGGTACTAGGGATTACATTAATAATCGTGATGAGTTTACTTTAAATGCAGCATTAATTTTAGACAAAAAACCTGCAATTGGAATTATAACAGCTCCAGCAAAGAAAAGAGTATTTTATTCTTATGGCCTATCTCATAGTTATGAACTAATTGACAATCAAGAAATTTCTTTAATGAATAAAAAAAAAGACTTTGAGGGGTATACGGCAGTAAGCTATTCAAGTGAACTTAAACCTGAAATTTTAGAAATTCATAAAAAATATAAGATACAATCTTTTCAAAAAATGAAGAGTTCATTAAAATTTTGTGTAATTGCTGCTGGTGAATTTGATATGTATGTAGCTGAACCAAGAGCTTGTGAGTGGGATATTGCAGCTGGTCATGCGATCCTTGATCACTCAGGGGGGAAAGTGACTGACTTTAATTATAATGAAATACTCTATGGAAAAACTGAATTTAAAAACCCAAGTTTAATTTTAAAAAGTAAAAACGTATTATAATGGATGAGCAATTAAGAACAATTTTAATAATTATAGTATCAGTTTCGATCTTTGGTTTATTAGTTTTTGTATTTGTTAAAAATGTTATTAAAAATAGAATTCAGTCTCTTGTTGAAGAAGAAGAAAAAGAAAAAAAATTAAAGTAATCTAATTATTTTAATATAGTCAGCTCGATCAATATCCATGATCCTTTTAGAGGTTTCAAAATCAAAACCATTTCTTGCTAGTAAAGCAATATCCTTTTTGTAAAATAATACTCGATTATCCTCTACTCTCGCTGGTCCAATTCTCTTTTTTTTACATATTTTTATTCCAGAAAAAAAATCTTGGTCAGAGTTATCCTCTTTAATCTTATCTATTGTTTCTTTAATGTAACGATCATTAATTCCTTTGGTCATTAGATAGTTTCTGATTTTATTAACCGAACTACCTCTTTGAATTAAACTTCTAGACTTGCTTTCAGAATAGAATTTGTCATTAATAAACTTACTTTTTTCAAGATCTTGTAAAACAACATCAATTAAATCTGTAATATCTTGTTTTTTAATATTTTCTAAATTAGCTTTTAGATACTTCTTTAATAGATAGGTTCTAAGCTGTTGTTTTGACGGGGCATATCTTTCAATATATGCAAACGAGAAATTTCTCATCTCCTCTACCGTAGCTTTTAATGTTTTTTTTCTATTTCTCATATGAATCTCAATAGCTTATTATATAATACACTAAAAAATGATCGATCAAATTTATACATACTTTACAATTGAAATGATTTTTCTTTGGTTAAATCTAGGTGTCTTGCCTTTTTGGTTGATATTAGTCTTCTTTCCACAGTCACAGATATGTAGAGTTTTTATTACGTCAATTTTTCCTTTTATTATTTTAAGTTTTGCGTACGGCTATTTAACTTATGTGCTGTTTAACGAGGGCTATGACTTTATTAAAAACTTTGAATTATATTTGGGCTTAGATTCAATTGGTTATTTATTCAATGATAAATCCTTCTTAATTTTATTTTGGACTCATTTTTTATCTATCAATTTATTTTGTGGTGGATGGATTGTTAAGGACTCACAAAAATTTGGTATCAATAAAATAATAATGTCTTTTCCATTATTAATAACATATTTTATTGGTCCTATTGGACTTACTCTTTATTGGATTATAAGAATTTTTTACGCAAAAAGAATTAATCTATATGACTAAAGAAATAGATTTCTATTTTGATTTCATAAGTCCTTATGCATATTTAGCTTACAAAAAGATCCAGTTGTTACCAAAAGATATTAGAATAAATTATAAACCAATTTTATTAGGTGGTCTTCATAATTTAGAAGGGATAACAGCTCCAGCATTTAACAAACATAAGTTAAAACATATGATTAATGACTGCCTATTAATTGCAAAAAAAAATAATTTTGACTTTAAGTGGAATTCTAAATTTCCTATAAACTCATTAAATATCATGCGTGGATATTTTAATATTAATTCATCAAAGAAAGATCAATATATTAAAACAATGTTTGATGCTTACTGGAAGGATGATTTGGATATCTCTAATGAAGAAATTTTAATACAGATACTTGAACAGTGTAAAATTGATAAAGATATTTTTTTTGAAACAATTAAAGATCCTATTATTAAAGAAAAATTAAAAGATGCCACTAAAAATGCTCATGAAAAAGAAGTTTTTGGAGCACCCACTTTTATTGTTAATAATAAAATATTTTGGGGACAAGATCGTCTAGAATTTGCTTTAGACGAATATAATAAATAGTTTAAACTATTTTAAAATCACTTTGGCTTATTGCTGCAAAGCCCCCATCAATGTGGGATACATTTTCAAAACCCATTTCTTTTAAAGATTTGGCTGCAAGAGCAGATCTTAGGCCACCAGCACAAAACAAAACCATTTCTTTATTCATGTCAATTTTTCCACTTTTAAAATAAGGACCTTCTGGATCTAACCAAAACTCTAACATTCCACGAGGTATATGATTTGAATTTTCAATTCTACCTGTTTTGTCCAGTTCACCTTTTTCTCTAATATCAATTAAAGTGCATTTATCCTCATTCGATAACTTTAATGCTTCGTCGGCAGTAATAGTTTTAACCTTACTTAAAGCTTCAGAGACTAGAGTTTGTGATGATTTAATAGTCATAATATTATAAAGAAATAACTATAAACAATTACATGAAAAAAAACATCCTTAAAAAATTATTTATTAAACTTTCAAAAATTCTTGGTTACGAGATAATTGATCAAAGTGACTTTAGCTCACCTACACTCGAGAAACAATTAAATGAAAATCTTTCAATTATTAATGAAAACTCAATTATTTTACCGCTTGGTGAGGTAAAAATTACTAAAAAAGTTAGCTCTGTATTAATTATATTTAGAACTAATACTGATGTGGAAATATGGGATCAGAATAAAAGAAGATTATTTGAACAACCAAAAATTGAATATGCTTTAAAAGCTTTAAATTCATTAATAAAGTCAGTTAACTTTTCTATAAAAAAATACCCAAACATTAAATTTAAGACAATAATTGTTGATGATAACTCTAAAGAAGAAAATCTAAATAAATTAAAGAAGCTTATAGATCGAAGTAGTTTAGATATAGGTATTACTCCTTTAAACCATGACAAATACAAAGATACAATCAAACAACAAAAAAATGATCAAACTTTTTCTAATTTAGCGAGCCTACTTCAGTCTTTTGAGTTAGCAAAAGAATATAGTGAGGATTTAGTTTTCTTTGTTGAAGATGATTACTTACATTTTGAACCTATGATGGAAGAAATGATTGCATCTTATGAAAGAATTGCTTCACAAGTAAATAGGGATATCTTTATGTGTCCTGCTGATTATCCATACCTTTATATGAATAATGAAAAAACTAATATTTTAATTGGTAATAAACGTCACTGGCGAACGGTTAATCAAACTTTATGTACATTCATGACAACAAAAAGTTTGCTCAATAAATATTGGGAAAATTTTTATAACACTTGTTTAGATAGACATGAGCCCTTTGAAAAATATTTAAATGATATTTATAAAAAAGAATTTTGTATTTCACCTATAAAAAGTTTATCTTTACATTTAACTAATGTTAATTCTAGTTATGGATTATCACCATTTATTGATTATAAAAAATTATGGGATGAAAACGATATAACCAATGCTTAAAATTAATTCTAAAGCACCTTTGTTTAAACTAAACTCAACAGATGGTGAGATTTATTCTTTAAAAGATTCACTTGGTAAATATGTGGTTCTTTATTTTTACCCTAAAGATGACACTCCAGGATGCACAATTGAGACTAATGATTTTAATAAATTATTACCTAAATTTAAAAAACTGAATTGTGATATTTTTGGTATTTCCAAGGATGATCTAAAAAGCCACCATAAATTTAAAGAAAAATTTAAGATCAAATTTGATCTTTTATCTGATGTAGAGCTTAATATTTTAAAAAAATACAAAGTTTGGGCTAAGAAGAAATTTATGGGTA
>Ga0209601_1002303_pt1 | contig 11943 bp, 9 predicted proteins | sample COGITO_mtgs_1104_4_FD_184796 | JGI IMG/M metagenome (GOLD analysis project Ga0209601, IMG submission 184796) | Pelagic marine microbial communities from North Sea - COGITO_mtgs_110426 (SPAdes) (version 2) | ecosystem: Environmental > Aquatic > Marine > Epipelagic ...
AAGACGGCCTCTAAACCGCCATCTTGATTGGAAAACGACTGAACCGTATCATCCTCCACGAGCCGTCCCTGGTGTATGAGCACCACACGCTCGCACATCGCCTCCACTTCCTGCATGATGTGCGTTGAGAGTATGACTGTTCTTCGCTGTCCTACCTCCTTGACCAATTCACGGATATCAACCAATTGAATGGGATCTAGACCTGAAGTTGGTTCATCAAGAATCAGCACATCCGGGTCGTGAATCAAGGCTTGTGCTAATCCCACACGTTGCCGGAATCCTTTCGAAAGCTGGCCAATTAGTTTATGCGATTCCGGAGTCAATCCGACTTTATGAATGATTTCGTGCACCCGATCTGAGCGATCGGATAAGCTGTGCATCCGAGCAACATAATCCAAGTATTCTTGGATGTACATATCCAAGTGCACCGGGTTGTGTTCGGGCAAATACCCCACACGGCGCTTCGTCTCCAATGGCTCAGATGTCACGCTCATACCGCACACCTCGACCGTTCCTTTCGTCGGTGACATATATCCCGTAATGAGCCGCATCAAAGTTGACTTGCCTGCGCCATTAGGGCCCAGGAGACCCAAAACTTGAGAACTCGGCACATCCAAACTCACATCGCTCAAAGCGGCCTGCTCACCGAAGTATTGACTCACATTTTGAATGGTCACCGACATAGCGAGCAAGTTACAATGATTCCACTCGAGGAAATAAAAAAAGCCACCCCGATTGAGGTGGCTTTCTATTTTTTCAGTCAAAAAACGCTTACATCATTCCGCCCATACCGCCGCCCATACCGGCCGGTGGCGCTGCTGGAACTTCTTCTTCTTCGTCTGCAATGACGCACTCTGTGGTCAACACCATTCCAGAGATGGAAACAGCGTTTTCCAAAGCTACACGCGTCACCTTTGTTGGGTCGATGACACCGGCTTCGAAAAGGTTTTCGTACACCTCTGTTCGAGCGTTGTAGCCAAAGTCTCCTTTGCCTTCCCGAACCGCGTTGACGACCACTGCACCTTCACCGCCTGCATTGGCAACGATCTGCCGAAGCGGCTCTTCGAGCGCCCGCAAAACAATCTGAATGCCTGTAGATTCGTCCGCATTCAACCCTTCCATTCCTTTCACAGATTCAGCGGCCCGGATGTAAGCCGTACCTCCGCCCGGAACGATGCCTTCTTCTACAGCAGCTCGCGTCGCATGCAACGCATCATCCACCCGGTCCTTCTTCTCTTTCATCTCCACTTCGGTTGCAGCTCCTACGTAGAGGACCGCTACACCACCCGCCAACTTCGCCAAGCGCTCTTGCAACTTTTCCTTGTCGTAGTCGGAAGTTGTGGTTTCGATTTGAGCTTTGATTTGATTGATTCGCCCCGTGATTTGTTCTTTCTCACCGCTTCCATTGACGAGGGTCGTATTGTCCTTGTCGATGGTAATCTTCTCGGCGGTGCCCAAATCTTCCAAGGTTACATTTTCCAACTTCAATCCGGTCTCCTCTGAGATGACCTGCCCACCCGTCAATACAGCGATGTCTTGCAACATGGCCTTGCGACGGTCTCCAAATCCGGGTGCCTTAACGGCTGCGACTTTTAACGAGCCTCGGATTTTGTTCACCACCAAAGTGGCCAAAGCCTCTCCGTCGATGTCTTCTGCAATGATGAGCAGAGGGCGACCGCTTTGTGCTGTTTGCTCCAAGCTGGGAAGCAAATCCTTCATGGTCGAGATTTTCTTGTCGTAAATCAAGATGTACGGACTTTCCAATTCCGCCTCCATTTTTTCACTGTTCGTCACGAAGTACGGTGAGAGGTAACCACGGTCAAACTGCATTCCTTCAACGGTCTTTACGTCCGTCTCGGTTCCCTTCGCCTCTTCCACTGTAATTACACCTTCATTGCCTACAACACGCATCGCCTCCGCGATGAGCTTCCCGACCATTTCGTCGTTGTTTGCAGAGATCGTACCGACCTGTTCAATTTTGGAGTTGTCGTTACCGACTTCACGGGACAACTTTTGCAGCTGCGCAATGATGGCTTTGGACGCCTTGTCCATTCCACGCTTCAGGTCCATAGGGTTGGCTCCCGCTGCGACATTGCGCAAGCCTTCACCGATCAATGCTTGGGCTAAAACCGTTGCTGTTGTGGTTCCGTCTCCAGCGACATCCGCCGTCTTCGAAGCCACTTCTTTCACCATTTGAGCACCCATGTTCTCCAATGCATCCTTCAACTCGATTTCTCGGGCCACGGAAACACCGTCCTTCGTAACCGAGGGAGCACCAAATTTCTTTTCGATGACCACGTTTCGGCCTTTTGGACCTAACGTAACCTTCACTGCATTCGCCAATTTATCTACGCCGGCCTTCAGACCGTTGCGCGCATCTGTATTGAATTGAATTTCTTTTGCCATATCTATGGGGTTTTATTGCTTTTAGATCAAACGATTGCGAGGATGTCACTTTCGCGCATCATCATGTAGTCCACTCCAGCGACCTGGAGTTCCGTTCCGGAGTACTTGCCGTACAAGACCGAATCACCCACTTTGACAGTGGTCGGCTCTTCTGGCTTTCCCGGGCCCACTGCCACAACGATACCGCGTTGCGGCTTTTCCTTTGCCGTATCGGGAATGATGATTCCACTGGCTGTTTTTTCTTCTGCCGCAGCGGGTTCAACAAGGACCCGGTCTGCGAGGGGTTGGATGTTAACTGACATTAATGTAGATTTTGATGTGTCTGGTTGTATGAGGTGTTATCGATTTCCATGCCAAGCAATGGATCTCGGTGCCTTACTGACGGCGTGTCAGGTTTTGAGATGTTTTAGAATCATGAGCGAGCAAAGTTGTCATGTTTTCGGACTCGACCCAAAAAAAGCGCACCCCCCTTGTCAGGGAAGCACGCTTCATCGTGTTCATATCACGAAATCTTTATTCCTTATTCAGCAGCTGGAGCGCTCGTAGCTGGAGGCATCGCCGTGCGACTTTCAATTCCCGTTTCTTGCTGTGCATTTCCAAAATAGACACCGGCTACAATGCACAGAATAAACAATGCACCTGTCAAGTACCAGGTCGCTTTGACTAAGAAGTCCGTGGTTTTCTGCACGCCTCCCATTTGACTTGCTCCTTGGAAGCCTGTAGCTAATCCTCCTCCTTTGGGGTTTTGAACGAGAATCACGACGCCGAGCATTACGCAGACGATCAATATTACAACCATCAAAAAGTATCCCATGATTTTCTGTTATTCGTTCGAGTTGGCCTGGCCACTGTCGGTCAAACCTAGTTTTTTTAATTGGGATGCAAAATAAGTGCTTTTTGCTGGATATTTCAATGCCAAAAGACGGTAAGCTTTTCTCGCCTTCCCCATTTTCCCTTGTTTGGCATAAATCCGCGCCATGGTTTCGGTGACCAAAGTAGGGTCTTCCATGACACTCTCTCTGGCCCATTGCTCCACTGAGCTGTCCACTTCACGCATCTTTCCAATCTTTGGCTGCGTGGCAATAAAGCGATCAATCAAGGCACGTGCATCGGAAGGTTCCTCTTGAACAGCCTTCGAATGGGTCTCAATCGATTCTCCAAATCCCACATCGGAAGCGCGCTGTGCTAACCAATTGGCAAACGGAGAGGCCACGGCCCTCCGAATCCGCATGATGTCCTCTTCTTCCGTCTTTTGGGAATCCGTAGAATCGTCCTGGTCCTCGTTCCACTCCTCTACCTCATTCTCAATGGTTCGCCCAATAGCAGAGATCAACGCTTCTCTTTCCAGCGGATTGGATGGATCTAAAATGCGCTGCTCCGCTCCTTCGTCCGGCACGAAACCTTCAGCGTCCCCTGCATCGGGAAGGTCAAATGCATCCACCAACTCGTCCACTTCTGCAGCCTCTTCCCGCAGCCGAGTGCGCAACATCAAATCAAATAAAGGTTGACGAAACGTGCCGTGTGAAGCCGCCCGCAGCAAATCTTGTTCTGAATTCATGTGCCCACCTTCGGAACTCGCGCGCGCTAACAGCATGGATATTGCAGCAGCGTAAGGATATTTCTCACTCCACGCAATCAGCCCATTCCGGTCTTCTCCCGAAATCAATTCGGGATTCTGAAGCAATTCTTGAAGGCGTTGGAGCTGCATAGGCAAGCAAGATAATCACCAATTCCCGAGTGAGGCGTTGAATACGTCTTGAGACAACTGAGCTCCGATATCTGCGACCAGATCATCCTCCACCTGAAGCAAGTCTAAGTCGCTCGTGTAATCGGCAAACCGCGTGAATGTTCGGTCAAAACTCAACTCTGGATCTAGCGTATTTTCGTAATGAATACGCAGTCCAATTGTGAGGCGATTCGCCGCAGCTGTCTCATCGCCCTGTACATTGACCGGTGTTATTTCCCAGGTAATCAACTCGCCCGAAAACTGAAGCTCTCCTTCTGCATCGACCAGGCGAAGCGTCGATTGACGTTGCATCCGATCGCGCAATTCTTCGGCCAATGCTAGCGCACTCGAGGCTGTGGCCAGCGGGGTAAGCATCTCAAAAGCATCCACTGAGTAGGTCGAGGCTCCGGACGTTTGCGCGCCATAAGGAGAGTAAACGCCACAGCCGACCAGGAAGAGGAGAACCGTCCCCATCCAAAGCAAGCGCACATGAACATGCCCCATCATTTGAGTCCGTATTCTTTGATTTTGCGGTAAAGTGTTCGCTCGGAAATCCCCAATTCCAATGCAGCGTATTTGCGCCGATTTCGGTGCTTGGCCAATGCCCTTCGAATCAATTCCTTCTCTGAATCTTGCAAGGACAGGACCTCTTCGACTTCCTCTGCTTCATTGATCGAATCGGAATGGGAGACCGATTTCGCAGGTGACTCCCAAGACTGCGGAGCCCAATCTGACTCAAACGTTTCATCCCCATCGGGCGCTTCCGCACGTCCCCGGCCGAGGGGGAGTTCTTTGAGCGAGGGCGACGGCTGATTAAAAATTCGCTGGGCCAATTCGGTGCTCACATCCGCATCCCCTCCTTGCATCAAATCGTGCACTAATTTCTTCAGATCCTGAACCTCTTGTCGCATATCAAACAGCACCTTGTAGAGGATTTCACGCTCATTCATGGTCGCTTCGTCTGCCTGCGGTTCACGAATGGGGAGGCGAGTGCGATGGGATTCCGGCAAATAACTGAGCAGCTTATCCGAATCGACCCGACGTTCCGTTTCCAAAATGGACATCTGCTCCGTTGTGTTTTTCAATTGACGGATGTTGCCCGGCCACGGATAATTTTCCAAGACCTCAATCGCATCCGGCGTCAAAGACAACGGAGGCATTTGATATCGCTCAGAAAAGTCGGTGGTGAATTTGCGGAACAACAAATGAATATCGGATGACCGATCGCGCAGCGGTGGAACTTCGATTGGGACTTGGCTGAGGCGGTAGTACAAATCCTCTCGGAAATGACCGCGCTGAATTGCATCAGCAAAATTGACATTGGTCGCCGCCACAACTCGAACGTCCGTTTTTTGCACCTTGGAGGAACCCACTCGAATGAATTCCCCTGTTTCCAGTACGCGCAACAATCGAACTTGAGTGGTCAGCGGCAATTCCGCGACTTCATCCAGAAAAATCGTTCCACCATTGGCTTCCTCAAAATAGCCCTTCCTTGATTCCGTTGCTCCGGTGAAGGCGCCCTTCTCGTGGCCGAACAATTCGCTATCGATGGTCCCTTCCGGTATGGCACCGCAGTTCACAGCAATCAACTGGCCGTGTTTCCGCTTTGAAAAGTGGTGCACAACACGGGGCATGATTTCTTTGCCTACTCCGCTTTCTCCCAAAACCAAAACGGACAAATCAGTCGGAGCCACCTGCGAAGCCACCGTCACAGCTCGGTCAAGGGCATGGCTCGTACCGATGACCCCAAATCGCCTTTTGATGGAAATTGCGTCCATGCCTTGGAATTTAAATGATCGCTTCCGCCGTGGTTATTTTTCCTCGCAATGTCACCGGAGTGCAATCATCCACATGCACATTGACATAGGTCCCTCGCTGCGCGTTTTCTTTGGGGAACACCACAACGGCGTTATGTGTTGTTCGACCAAAGTACTCCTCGTCACTTTTCTTGGACACCCCTTCCACTAAGACGCGATAAGTATGCCCCACAAGTGCTTTTGTTCGAGCGGCTCCGTGCACCTTCTGCAAGGCGATAATTTCTTGTAATCGACGGCTTTTCATTTCAGCCGGAACATCGTCCTCGAACTTACGTTCGGCCAAGGTCTTCGGGCGTTCGCTGTAGGCAAACATGTAGGCCATTTCATACTGGACCGATTCCATCATGGACAAGGTGTCTGCATGATCCTCCTCTGTTTCGCCGCAAAACCCAGCAATAATATCTGTTGAAATCGCGCAGACGGGCATTATTCGGCGGATCGCATCGATTCGTTCAAGGTACCATTCACGGGTATAGCCTCTGTTCATTCGTTTTAGCACATCACTGTTTCCGGATTGCGCCGGCAGGTGAATGTACTTACAGATATTCTCGTGCTTGGCCATGGCATGCAACACATCATCGGTCATGTCTTTGGGGTGACTCGTGGAAAAACGAACACGTAAATCGGGATTTACCATTGCCACACGCTCCATCAATTCCGCGAATCGAACCACAGGTTCTTCCGGGTTTTTGACTTGGCCCTTGTTGTCGACATTCCACTTATAACTGTCCACGTTTTGCCCGAGCAACGTGACTTCACGGTAGCCTGCTTCAAATAGCTCATGCGCCTCACGCACAATGCTCTGTGGGTCCCTGCTTCGCTCCCGTCCACGCGTAAAAGGCACAACGCAAAAACTGCACATGTTGTCGCAACCCCGCATGATGCTAATAAACGCCGTAACACCGTTGGTGTCCAAACGCACAGGGCTGATTTCCGCATAGGTTTCCTCTCGGCTCAACAGCACATTCACCGCTTTTTGACCTCCTTGCACCTGATCCACAAGATTGGGTATGTCCCGGTATGCATCAGGACCTACAACCAAGTCCACCAACTTCTCTTGCTCAAGTAAGGATTCTTTCAATCGCTCAGCCATGCAACCAAGCACCCCGACCACCAATTGCGGTCGGTCCTTCTTTGCCTTTTTGAATTGACGCAATCTAGTGCGGACACGCTGCTCTGCGTTCTCTCGAATGGCGCATGTATTGAGCAACACCAAATCCGCCTCCGCTTCGTTCCGGGTTGTAGAAAAACCGGCGTCGTTTAAGATACTCGCGACGATTTCCGAATCGCTGAAGTTCATCTGGCACCCGTAGCTTTCGAGGTACAGCTTTCGCGTATTGGTTGGCGTACCCGAGACCACGGTAGGTAGTCCTTGGAGGGATTCATCCAATGGCTCATGGGCGTGTTCGGCAGAGGTAAGCGGATTCATTCGTTCGGTCTATATGGTGCACAAAGTTACGGCTTTCGCCGTGAAAACTGTCACTTTGTCAGTCCCATGATCATTCGCTGAAGAGCCCTTTCGCAATCAGGTATGGAATGAGGATGTATAAAATCGAATCCCGAATGAGGTAGTACATGAAGACGGCAACAATCAGTTTCCACCCGTATTTCTTCACAAGCCCCTTGAAGCCTTGCTGCTTGAAGACCGCTCGGTACTCCTTCCCTTTTTCTCTCGAAAAGATTGATTTCAGCCTCATTTCAGCACGTATTTCCGCATGGAGGTTCGATCGTCCAAACCAATCCAAAATTTGGCTTCATTCTTCAGGATGCTGGTTTCTTTCACGGGAGTGCAAAGTTGCGTCAGAATTCAACAAATCGAACACGCGGAAGTTCCCCAAATTTGTCAATTCTCTGCTCAACCAAGGACTACTGCCAAGCGCTGCATACGCTTCCGGGTCATTGCAAATTAAATATTTTGCTCCTTTGGAAACATAAAATGCGATGCGATCCTCGCCTTGAAATGCATCATCGTAAAGATTCGTAAAACCGCGCTGATCTATGAGCGATAGCGTGATATTGGGGCTTGGGTCTGGAATGGATATGACTCCATCTAATCGGTCTATGCCCAATGACCGCAGCACCGCCTCCCATTCCGAAATATTTGAAAATCGTCGTTCTTGATCCCAATGGTGCCAGGACCAAATGTCACGCTCACGCTGTGGAATAAATGTCTCGGCCAACCAACCTCCAACAGGCTGATGCTTCATGCGAGTCCGAATGGCCGATTCCAATCCTTGAAACACCAGAGCCGTCCATGCAATTCCAAAAACAATGCGTCGCCAAAGACCCGGAGGCAGCCCTTCCCACCGCAGCATTATCCAACCAAACGTGATGGGTATAATCAACTGGAATTCGATTAAATAATAATCGTGCACATCCAAGTTCTCAAACCACAAAACGAAATAAGCCATCAAACCGACCAGCATACCGAGCCAACTAAAACCTACTGACCGCTCTGCAGGATTGTCTGAACGGCCGGTTTTTAGCAAAGTGACGACCATGATCAATAAGGTGGCTAAGAGCACGAATGGGTGATGCCATTGCGGCAAAACATCCTCTCGAAAGGAATGCCAAACAGTCCACGGATCCAATGCCTCCCAAACCGGTCGGATGGTTGTCAAAAAATACACGCTTCCATTCGCCGCATTCAGCATTTTAGCCCACAAAATCCAACCGATACCAACACAGATCGGAAGGAAACAGGCCAACAACCAGATCCGACGTTTTCTCACATGCGCCGTGGCTACCAGCAGAGGAACCCAACCCAGGACCATGGTGGGCCGAAACAGCGCCGCAAGAGTCAATGCTCCCAACATCAGGGCCAACCATCGGTCCCTCACCATTCCGTTTCGGTGCCATCGCTCGGCCGACCACCAACCGATAAACACCCAACCCAAGGCTGCCGCGTTGACTAAATAATTTGGCCCGTAAAACGCCATCAAGCCCGACATCATGGTCATCCATGCCACCAAAAGAGACGATTGCAAAGAGATGAACCGCCTGCATAAACTGAAAAGCGCACCAATTCCAGCGAGCAGCATGGCCAAGTGCATCCACCTCAGTGTCCACGGCCAAATACCCGTACCTCGCCAAAGACGGCCATTTAAAAAGTAAGTCAAAGGAAATTCTCCCGCAGCTTCTCCGGTCCCTGTTCCATGCAAAAAATGCATGGAAGGATGGAATAAATCGCGTTCCTCCAATGCAAAGTTCAATGCCATGGAATACGCATCGCATTGGCGCCACTGATGCATGCCGTAAGGGTCCTTAAATGCTACACCACCAAGGTCATAGACAGCAAAGACAACCAGAATAGCTCCCGCCCAAAAGCCCCATCTGCTCCACCTCTGGAGTGATGCAATGAATCCGTTTTGCGGATTTTCGTTTGGGGAATTAAACATGATCTTCATTCGTTGCCGCGGTGAATTTAACCTGAACAGTTGGAAAGCTTTTTTGCGGCCTTAAATATTCCGGCCTTTTCTTTGCAACCGATTAAATCCCCCTCATGTCAAAAAATTTAGTCATCGTCGAGTCACCTGCCAAGGCCAAAACCATTGAAGGATACCTCGGCAAAGATTTCGTTGTAAAGAGCAGCTATGGGCATATTCGTGATCTTGCTAAAGGCAATGAAAGCGTTGATGTTGAGCAGGGGTTTGAGCCCCAGTACATTGTTGCTGACGACAAGAAGCAGCTGGTCAAAGAGCTTAAACAAGCTGCAGCTAAAGCAGAAATTGTATGGCTTGCGACGGATGAGGATCGCGAGGGAGAAGCCATTTCTTGGCACTTGTATGAAACGCTCAAACTCAAACCTGAGTCGACCAAGCGCATTGTGTTTTCAGAGATTACGAAAAATGCCATCCTGAAATCAATTGAACACCCCCGGACGGTGGACATCAACCTGGTCAATGCCCAGCAGGCGAGAAGGATTTTGGATCGGCTGGTAGGTTTTGACCTAAGTCCCGTCCTTTGGAAAAAAGTGAAGCCCGGCTTAAGCGCAGGCCGTGTTCAAAGCGTAGCAGTTCGCATCATTGTCGAACGCGAAAGAGAAATAGCTGCCTTCCAATCCAAAGCGGATTTCCGCGTTGTCGGTGAATTCATCGCGGATGGTTTGAATGTGAAGGCCCCGCTGAACCAGCGTTTTCAGAATGAAGCCGATGCCCACGCATTCTTGACGGATTGCACCTCGGCGGAACACAAGGTCGTTTCTCTCGTAACGAAGCCAGCGAAACGAAAGCCAACAGCTCCTTTTACCACCTCAACCCTCCAGCAGGAGGCGTCGCGTAAATTGGGTTTCTCCGTCTCTCGAACGATGCGCGTTGCTCAAGGATTGTATGAGAGCGGATTGATCACCTACATGAGAACAGACAGCACCAACCTCAGCGATGATGCAGTCAAACAAGCGAAGAACGTCATTACCCAAGAGTACGGGAAGGAATATTCCAACCCCAAACAATTCAAAGGCAAAAAATCCAAAGGTGCACAAGAGGCGCACGAAGCAATCCGCCCATCCGATTTGAGTCGGAAAACCATGACCGGAGAGCGTGATCAAGAACGCCTATACGACCTGATTTGGAAGCGCACAGTCGCATCCCAAATGGCCGATGCCGAATTGGAAAACACGACGGCAACAATCGATGTGTCCACGCGCTCGGAGCTTTTTGCAGCAAAGGGGCAGGTCATTACGTTTGAAGGTTTTTTGAAAGTGTACCTCGAAGGAAAAGATGAGGAAGGAGACGAACAAGAACAAGACGGTCGCCTTCCGGCGATGAAAGAGGGGCAGATCTTGAATCGAACGCGAATTATCGCGACGCAGCGGTTTTCGAAGCACGCCCCTCGGTATACGGAGGCTAGCCTAGTGAAGCGGCTCGAAGAACTAGGCATTGGCCGACCTTCTACCTACGCCCCGACCATTTCCACCGTTCAAAAACGCGGTTATGTTGAGAAGGCTGACCGGGACGGCACACCGCGTGACTTTCGAGTTTTAACGTTGGAGGGTGGAAGCGTCAAGGATCAAACGGACACGGAGAACACGGGCGTAGAGCGAGCGAAACTCTTCCCAACGGACATTGGGATGGTCGTAAATGATTTCTTGCTCAAGCACTTTGTCCAGATCATGGATTTCAATTTCACTGCTGAAGTCGAGGAAAAATTTGATGTGATTGCCCAGGGCCAAATGGATTGGCGCAATATGCTGAAGGACTTTTACCAAGGGTTTAAGAAGAATGTGGACGAGACCCAAGAAAACGCTGAAAGGGCATCGGGGGAGCGCATCCTTGGGAAACATCCCGAATCTGGAAAAACCGTTCTCGTTCGCATCGGTCGGTATGGTCCACTTGCTCAAATTGGAGATCCAGAAGATGAGGAAAAAGAATTTGCATCGTTGCTTAAATCGCAATCCTTGGAGTCCATTACCATGGAGGAGGCACTGGACCTGTTCAAGTTACCTCGAAAGCTTGGCGAGTTGGACGGCAAGGTAATATCCGCCGCAATCGGACGCTTTGGCCCCTATGTGCGCCACGATGGCTCGTTTGTCTCCTTGAAGGTCGACGAGGGAGATGACCCGTACACGGTAACATTGGAGCGGGCTACGGAATTGGTTTTGGCCAAGCGCGCAGCCGATGCAAAAGCACTCATCAAGGTATTTGATGAAGACGAAACGGTTCGCATTATAGAAGGCCGCTGGGGACCCTTCATCAAGGCGGGGAAAGTCAATGCCAGAATCCCCAAGGATGAAGATGCTTTGTCCATTGATTGGGCGCGTGCGCAGGAATTGATCGAAGAAGCTGCAAAACGACCCAAAGGCCGGAAACGCAAAACGACCTGAGTCTTGGGCAGTAGCCGTGGGCAGTAGCAACGTATAGCTCTATTAATCCCCGTTTCCATGTCAGCAACCTTTCAGCAAGGGAACTGCAACCTGAAATGAATCTGCGAAATTGCCGTCTATGTTGGATGGCATCTATGATTTATTCGAGTCAGTTATGACTCCGCACTATTCCA
>Ga0209601_1002326_pt1 | contig 11850 bp, 8 predicted proteins | sample COGITO_mtgs_1104_4_FD_184796 | JGI IMG/M metagenome (GOLD analysis project Ga0209601, IMG submission 184796) | Pelagic marine microbial communities from North Sea - COGITO_mtgs_110426 (SPAdes) (version 2) | ecosystem: Environmental > Aquatic > Marine > Epipelagic ...
GAGATTACCTCTCGCCGAGTTTTACCGTCATTTTTTTCTGCTCACCATTTCTCATGATAAGCAGCTCCACTTCTTCTCCACGTGTTTTCTCTTTGAGCATGGATTGAAAATGTTCTTTGTCAGTAAGAGCCTCACCCTCGAGCTCTAAGATAATATCACCTGTCTCGATACCTGCATTGGCCGCTGGACCATCCTCGAGCATTTCGCCAATGAGTAAGCCGTCCTCCGTGTCCGTTGAGGCAAAACCAAGAAAGCCCGAGCCCTTATCAGGACGTTCAGCAAATGGACCATCACCCAAAAACTCATTACCCTTCAGCGCATCCCAATGCTTAAGATACTCCCGTATCGGCACGTGCATGTTCTGCTCTAAGCTGGCGGAGACTCTACTATGTATACCGATCAACTCGCCACCCATGTCAAACAATGGACCGCCAGAATCACCTCCAATCACCTTGCAATCTGTGTGCAAGGTTGAATCATTTTCCATCACAATTCTGCCGAGTCTTACAACAGCTCCGCGTTCAAGATCAAATCCACCTGCATGACCTAATGCAAATACCCAGTGCCCCAATCGATAATCATTATTCTTATTAATGTTCACATAAGGATATTCTCCCTCATCGATGATGCGCATCATGGCGGCGTCACTCTCAGAGTGTAGGCCCATGGAGATGGCCTTGTGTTCACTACCACCATTAAGAATAACCGTCATTTCTTCATTCACCTCCGCGGTCACATGAGCTGCGGTAAGAATCAAACCCTCAGGAGACACAATCACACCACTACCGAATCCTTCGCCAATACGAATACTCACGGTAGCCATACGGCAAGCCTCAAGGTTTTCAACCAAAGCGTCCTGTATCGCAACCAAGTCCGCTTTACTTTTCGGCACCTCTTGTTGATTCACCGTGAATGCCCCAGCACAAAGACTGCTGGCCACCAGCACACAGCCGATAACAGTAAACTGGCAGCATGAAATACGCCATAATTGAAGGCACAGATATCGCAACGGTAAGTAACAGCGCTGATGCATAGGGAGCTAATTTACTCTATAAACAACACCAACTCAAGGTGGTTTTCGGGCCTCACAAGCAAGTGAAAAACGAGTATAAAGAGAACAGTCCGATTAGCTAAATCACCAGGAAACCCCCTAACCTGTATGATCCAATACTAATCGGACTGTCTGCTCCTTTGAGGGAACAAAGGCACAGTTATCAGCAGATCGAGCTTCGTAAAGTAATTTATTTTCTAAACAGGGATTTAAGCAACCTTTTCATTTTTTCTGCCAGTTCATATGATAAAATGAAGTGTTTTAAACCCGTTTCAGGTAGTCAGGCACTTGATTACGCTGACTTGATGGTGAGCCCAGTTTTTTATGGAATGCGATGACAGCCCCAACCCCTGCTGCATAACTAGCTCCGAGTCTCTCGGGTGTCTCCACCACTGGGAAATGATAACGACGTGATCGACTCCACATGACCCAGCCAAAAACACAACCAGCCATCAGGCACAACAAACCCAGAAGGCCCAAAATGATCCAGTGCATATTAGACTTTAAAACAGAAAGCCCGCCAGCGTCGATGACGGGAACCACCTCGGCTTTTCCGGCACCATTACCTGAGGTCCATGCCTTACCTGCGAGCGCTCGGCTCCCCTCTGCTGCTAGCGCCGCGAGAGTTTCAGCTCTTTCAGCCTCCAGCCAATAAAGGGAAATGGATAGCTGAACAATAAATGACTCTAACTGCATGGCGGGATCAGATTTCTCCATCGACTTAATCATGGCAGACTCGAGCATTTTTCGCCGATCTAATGCTATCACATCGGCTGCCCCCTGACCGGCGAATGCCAGCTGACTTCTTTCAGGATTACCCAAAAAGCAAAAAACGATCGCCGTGAGAGGCGCATCCGCGTAATGATCTTCACAAAGTTTTTCAATCGTATAGGTGGCAGGCAAATTCTGTTCTGAATCAAACAGATACATCCTTATTTTGAGCTCTGAGTCATCAGCGTGATAATTCAGAAAGCCCAATCGATCGAGGGCTTCTTGATTGGATAACAACTGCTGAGGGTCGATCAAATAGCTTTCAGAGGAAGTAAAATAAAGCGGCAAGAACTCAGACGGAACCACCTTGGGATCGTATTCTGGCTCTGGCTCCAGCTCGGGCGGTAAAGATCGAAGCACCTCAGACTCTAACCCTAGCCTCAAGGATGCAATCACCCTTTTATCCTCTACAAGGATATCCGTACCGGCAATGATTTCCCCTCTGAGTAGACGAGCCCTATCTTCGTCCGACCACTGCGGCAAGGACTCAGCACGAGCAGAATGCGATACCAGCAGCAGCAACAACAGCCATCGAAAAAAGCTTACCTTCACGGCTCCTTCTCCTTATTTACAGCTCTCGTGGTTTGAATACTTTTAAAGTTATCTTGCTCTGCGGCAGAACGATTAGATCGATTGGATCGGATCCTTTCCAAAGCATTTACCGCTCCACTACTTTGGTTTATTGGAGGTCCAAATATTTTCTGCTGGAGAATCGCGCGTCTAGATTTTTTCCTCAGGACGCGTGACAACTGCTTCACAATCACACTGGCCGCCTTCAAGTGATTCCCTTGCAATAAATGAGGGTGAGCTTTCGCCAAGATATTAAATGTATCCTCCTCGGTCAGGAAGGAATCCAACATATAGCCAAACGAAATGGATGCTACTTTCGTATTCAGGTCTACCAGTAACAGAATCCCTCCATCATTAGGGCGACTAATATCTAAGTCCTCATAAGCTGCATGATTGAGCAACCACAGACCAAATTGGCGTATATTAGCTCTGTCCTCAAGCGCACCATAATAGACGCTAAAAAACAACTGAGGAAAACTGGTCTGAAACTCATCAAGCAAACGCTCCAGCTTTTGTCTCTCCTTAAGGCGTAATGCCCCTGCCATATCACTCAGGCGCCTCAATCGAACCTCACCCGAGCCATAGAGATCATCGAGGTCGGACAGAACAAAGCCACAGTGAGGGCACTGCGCCGCACTGCGGTGAATTGTTTGGACACATCGTGGGCACCTCATCTCAACGCTGCTGACTAAACATCAGTCTTTATTATTCCCACTCAATACTTGCAGGTGGCTTTGTCGAAATATCATACAAGACACGGTTGATGCCATCAACCTCATTAAGAATACGATTACTGGTTTCTCTCAATAATGTAGCTGGCAGCTCTACCCAGTCGGCTGTCATGGCGTCTTCACTTATCACAGCACGCAGACTTATTGCCCACTCATAACTTCGCTCGTCCCCTTTAACGCCGACGGTTTTAACGGGAATGAGGCCCGCATAAGCCTGCCACACCTTATCATACCAGCCATGATCCTTAAGTCGGCTTATGAAAATAGCATCACACTCTCTGATGATGCGCAGCTTCTTATCGGTGATGTCACCCGGGCACCTGACCGCGAGACCGGGACCAGGAAATGGATGACGCTGAAGGATATCATGGGGTATCCCCAAGGATGCTCCAAGCTCACGGACCTCATCCTTGAAAAGCTCAGCAAGAGGTTCCAAAACCTTGCCCTGCTTCTGGAGTTCTAAAATACGCGGTACACGATTGTGGTGAGTTTTGATCTTCGAGGCTTTTGATTTGGCATTGGATGCAGATTCAATCACATCAGGGTAGAGTGTCCCCTGTGCTAGCATCTCAGCATCTCCCACAGTGTCCCAAAAAACATCAATGAACAAATTGCCGATGATTTTACGTTTCTCTTCCGGATCAGAAACATCAGCTAACTGCCCCAAAAAGAGCTCCGAGCATTCGACCGTCTCAATGTCCACACCCATGCGGTGAAAATTGTTACGCACTTCATCACCTTCATCCATCCGCATCAAACCGTGATCGACAAAGATAGCTCGTGTATTCACTCCAGCCTCCTTCAAAAGAACTGCAAGTACCGTGCTATCGACACCACCACTGACGCCACAAACAACCTGCTTATCTCCGACTCTCTCACGAATACCGGCGATCAATTCACGCTTAAAGTCCTCAATCCGGAACACCTCCAACTCGCCTGCCTGCAATAAAAAATTATGCAGGATGCGAAGGCCCTCATGACTGTGCGTCACCTCCGGGTGAAATTGAATACCGTAGTAGCGCTCGCCCCACTTCAAGGAAACTGGCGTGCCCTCTTTGTTGGCCGCTAGCACCTGGCAATTATCCGGCAAATCACTCACCGTATCCGAGTGACTCATCCATACCTGAGACTCATGAGAAATGCCTTCATAGAGACCTTCACTCGCCAAGGGCTTTAATTCTGCTGGGCCGTATTCGCGACGATTACTTGATTTAACGGAACCCCCAAATTTGATGTTGAGCATCTGCATGCCATAACAGACACCCAATACGGGAACACCAAACGCCTGCAGCGCATCAAAATCGATGTCTGGCGCGTCGTCATCACTGGTGCTTTTAGGACCACCTGAGAGAATGACAGCACCGGGCTGGCCAATGGATGAGATTTCCTCCGGCTCATAGAGCTTAGCGAAAAAGCCTAGCTCACGAACCCTCCTCACGATGAGTTGAGTATACTGTGAACCAAAATCAAAAACGGCGACGTGATTTTTTTCTATCATAAAATATTTCAGTGAATTGACCCAATCATTCAAGATCAAGTCAGTAATAATAAACAGTTGTGACGGTGCCTTTAGGCGGACGGCTGGTAATTGACAGGCTCCTCTGTGATGGTGATGTCATGCACATGACTTTCCTTCAGACCGCCAGAGGTAATTTGTGTGAATTGCGCCCGTTCGCGCAACTCATTAAGATTAGATGCACCAACATAACCCATGCCTGATTTGAGACCACCCATGAGCTGGAAAACAACTTCCGAGAGAGGCCCTTTGTAAGGAACTCGGCCTTCAACGCCTTCTGCTACCAGTTTGCCTGAGCTGTTTTGTCCATAACGGTCACCGGAGCCCTTGCGCATGGCGCCAAGTGATCCCATGCCACGGTATGATTTAAATCTACGCCCTTGGTAATGAACCGTTGCTCCGGGGCTTTCACGCGTTCCAGCAAGAATGGAACCAAGCATCACCAGATCAGCTCCAGCCGCAAGCGCCTTGGCGATATCTCCTGAATAACGAATACCACCGTCTGCGATCACAGGAATACCCTTGTCCCTACAGTAGGAAGACACATTTTGAATCGCCGTAAACTGAGGCATGCCGACACCTGATATCACCCTCGTGGTGCAGATAGAACCAGGACCAACACCGACTTTAAGCGCAGATGCACCGGCCTCTACCAAGTCTCGAGCGCCCTCAGCAGTAACCACATTACCAGCAACTACCGGCACGTCACCGAGCTCTCGCAGCTTACCGATCACCTCGATCACACGACTTGTATGACCCGTGGCAGCATCAATAAACAAAGCGTCTGCACCAGCTTCAATCAGGGCCTTGCCCCGCTCAACACAGTCTGGGCCAACGCCTACTGCTGCACCACAGCGCAACTGGCCGTTTGGATCCTTAGCCGCATCCGTGAAAGTAATGCGTTTTTCAATATCAGCTCCAGTGATCAGGCCCGTGAGCACGCCCTCATCATTAATCAGTGGAAGCTTCTCAATCCTATTTTCGTAGAGAATAGCGCGCGCTTCACGTAGTCCTGTATTTTCATGGGATGTAATTAAGCGCGTTAAAGGAGTCATCACCTCTGAAATCGTTGCCGCATTGTCAGCCATGTGACGAACATCACGGCCTGTTACCATTCCCTCGAGCTTGCCTTCTGCGTCAACCACCGGAAATCCTGAAAACCCCTGCTCGTCCATGATCATGCGCAGTTGGCCAACCGTTTGATTTTTCGAGACCGTGTAAGGCTTATGAATAACGGCACTCTCCGAGCGCTTCACCTTAAGAACCATTGCCGCCTGTTCCTCAATGGTGTTATTACGATGAATAACTCCGATGCCTCCTTCTTGTGCTAGCGCAATGGCCAGATCAGTCTCCGAGACCGTATCCATAGCCGCGGATACAACCGGAATATTAAGGCATATATCAGATGCCAAACTGGTTTTTAAATCTGCGTCACCAGGTAAAATTCCGCTATACCTAGGGGTGAGCAATACATCATCAAACGATAGTCCAAGTGAGATCTGCGCCATGAGTGAATAAATAGATGCAGCTGCGCAATGACAAGCGCAAATCCTCATGGAGCGAAAAAAAATACCCCCCTTGAGCGATATTGAGATAAATGTTCGAGATTTGGATCTATTCCCGACCGTAACGATCACGAAACTGCTTCAGCAGATCTTCAATTCTGTCATGATCTTCTTGAGTAACGGTGTGCGGCTGATCCTCATCACCTGCAAGGAAAGGATTAGACACCGGCATGACATCGGCCTCTTTGATTTCCTCTGATTCCTCTGATTCCTCTGATTCCTCTGATTCCTCTGATTCCTCTGATTCCTCTGATTCAACCTCTTCAACCTCTTCAACCTCTTCAACCTCTTCAACCTCTTCAACCTCTTCAACCTCTTCGACCGGACTCTCATCCATATCGAAGGGCGATTGAATAGTGTTTACAGTGTCCTCATCAGTATCGACCTCCGCATCTGCAGCCATAGAGAAAGGCGATGGAGCAAGATCTTGCGCCTCAGGCTCAGAGTTATCTATATTTTCATCCTCTAAATCTTTTCCAAAGGCATTGGTCGCGGCTTCAGTTGCATCATCAACATGCTCAACAGCACTGGTATCGATCGCAAAGGGAGATTGAATCGGAATTGCAGCGCCCACCTCGGCATCATCATCTGAGTCTGAAATCTGACTAAATGGCGACGGCACAAAATCTTGTCCCGCAGGCTCAGCATCCTCAGCAACCTGCCCCTCTAAATCCGGCTCAAACCTGCTTGTCAGTGCATCTGCCACCTCTTCTTCATCCATCGCAAATAAAGGTCTAAATGGAGCGCTAGAAATCACTTCCTTCTCTAATTTAGGTGGGAAAACGGCATCGGTCAGCTTCGATATCGGCTCTACCTCTTGTGATGTGGGCTCCACTCCTTGCGATGTCGGCCCTGCCTCTGGCACCCTCACATCCTCTGCCTGCTCGTCTGGTTCTTCTGGTTCTTCTGGTTCCTCCACCTCGCTCTTAATACCTAGCAGTTGAGATATCGACTCTAAATCCAAAGGAGGAGCAAGTTCACTTTCCGTTGGGTCATCCTCGTCAACTTTAGAGAATGGAGATTCTACGATGACATCTAATTCTTGAGGTGTCGCAGCTTCATTAGAAGCCTCATCGTCACGCACGACTGGCACATCCTGCAAATCTGGCACATCTGGTGTGTCCTGTTCGTCAGCCCCAGCTGACTCGGCTACGTCTCCTACTTCGACTTCCTTCTGACGCGCATCAATATCATTCCAGGCAGAAGCTGCCGAACGAACGATGCCGCGTGGGTAAACAACACCACAATCAAAATCGATCGTCTCTGCCAGCACATCAGCACGGTCTCCTGCACGATCGCGCAAGATTCTTATCGCTTGTTCTTTGGTGATGGGCTTCAAATCGACCACGATATCCGTCAGGCGATCTTTGAGACCACACGGCAGACGGGGTAAAAAAGCAGTTTGCCACACATCGCCATTAACACTGATAATAAGAACCATCTTTTTACAAGATTGATGTAATGTGTTTAGAAAAGTGACGATTTCTAATCCAGATTCCGGACTACTCGACAAGCCTTCGACTTCATCAAGAACAAGCACTGGCGAAGTGACCAAACCAAGCAAGTTCAGCAAAGTCACCAGCTTTTCATGCATGTCTGCCTCATGCTGCTCACCATTAAACACCGTCTCAAAGAGTGATCCATTCCTATTGCCCTGTTCGAGAGAAGCTGAGCTGTAGCGAAAAAGCAGCTCTATCCACCATGCTACAGGGCGATACCTGGCTTCTATTTGCTCAGCCAGTTCTGTTGAAAGCCGTGGGCCCAGTAGGGTGAAATTGGACAATGCCCACTGCGCAGTGGATGCCTCAGCGTTGTGGAAATCAAAGGTTTCAGCCGGGCGATTTCTCATGGCCTCGAGCGCACTTTCCTTGTCTTGGCTGGGCACTTCACCAGATAAGACCAAAGGCTCAAGCCCCTTGGCAAATATACGTCGAGCAAGCTTATCCAAATAGGTCAGGCCATCACCGTCCGGTAACATTCTCGAAAAATTTCGCAACACCGCATCAAGCACTAACTCATCATTCAAATAACGCCCCCTGCTTGGTTCAAGAGCAATGAAATCATGAGTATTAGCAACACGCTCGTTGAGACGTATCAATAAGTGCGTCTTGCCAAAGCCAGCTCGTGGAGACCTCAACAGAACGATACGGCCAGAATTCTCCGCCCTAATAGACAAAGCGCCGACCAGCCGATCGAGCTCTTCTGCGTGTATACAATCAGTTGAAACCTCAGGAGATTGGCCTAAGAGCTCAAAAGCATTATCAAAGGGATTTGTGGTGGGGGGTATTGATGAACTAGCCATAACGAAAAATGTATTTTCTGTAAAAGTCGCTAATTACTCACTCAAAGTAATAAATTAATTCTGGCATGGCTATGCAGCCTAGTCACTTGAAAAATGCATATTTTCCTGCCTCGACAAAATAATTCACACCCTTAGCTTCGCTAACTTACAAAGTGCATCAATATTTAACCATGTTCATCGGCACGGCCTACAGAAAACGAGCCTGCTTGTATTGATTCATGGTGCCTACAAGACACCTCCTTAAACACTATTAACATTATGGATATACCAACTACTGCATTCGGTGACGAAACAGAGATCAGCGGTGACAACTCACCCCCTACCCTTTCCGCTGACGCCTTGCCCGCTGATGATGTCGCCGCCGTCGACCAACTTCGCCTCGTTTACCAAGAATTTAAAAATGAAATCGGCAAGGTCATCATTGGCCAAGAGGAGGTTATTGAGCGCCTCGCCATTTGTCTATTCTCCCGTGGCCATGCATTACTGATGGGTGTGCCCGGCCTCGCCAAGACCTTGCTCGTCTCATCCGTAGCCGAAACAATGGATCTGAGTTTTAACCGCATCCAGTTCACGCCTGACCTGATGCCAGCTGACATCACCGGAACTGATATCATCCAAGAAACGGGTGCAGGGCATCGTGAATTTGAGTTCATCAAGGGACCCGTATTTGCCAACCTCGTGCTTGCTGACGAAATTAACCGAGCACCAGCAAAAACCCAATCTGCCATGCTAGAAGCCATGCAGGAAAACATGGTTACCGTTTTAGGAAAAACTTACCCGCTCGATAAGCCGTTCTTCGTTCTCGCCACTCAAAACCCAATCGAGCAAGAAGGCACTTACCCCCTCCCCGAGGCACAACTCGACCGCTTCATGTTTCTCATTGAAGTAGAATACCCGAGTCATGAGGAGGAGCTACGCATCGCGCGTGAAACAACTGGGACATCAAAACCCAAGCTGAATCATATTCTCAGTGGCGAACGTGTCCAAGAATACCAAGATCTTGTTCGCCGCATACCCGTTCCTGATCACATTTATGATTATGCGGTTGAGCTTGTGCGCAAAACACGCCCAGGCTCACAAGCCGCCCCCGAATGGATCAGTGAATACGTGGGATGGGGCGCAGGACCTCGTGCTGTTCAGTATTTAATCTTAGGTGCCAAAGCACGTGCCGCGTTGAGCGGATCCTACATGGCTCGACTTGAAGATATAGAAGCCGTCGCAAGCCCCGTCCTCAATCACCGAGTCTTAACCAACTTTGCCGCTGAATCACAAGGCATGACTTCATCCAAGGTGGTTAGTAAGTTGATCGAAGAAATGAAGGAAGCATGATTCCTATCATCCGTGTGAGCACCCTCATCGGTATAACAGCGTCCCCGCTTGATAGACCCAATAGATGAAATACGACTTTCTCGATCCAGATGCGCTTGCTCGTTTGGGCGCTATGCCGCTCGAGGCTCGCCATGCCATGACAGGCAGCGTTGCCGGCCGGCATCGTTCCCCTCACCGCGGCTCGTCCGTGGAATTCGCAGAATACCGCAAGTATGTGCAAGGGGACGACACCAGAAGGCTTGACTGGAAAGCCTACGCGAGATCGGACCGCTATTATATCAAAGAGTTTGAGGCAGACACCAACTTGCGGGCATACTTCGTGCTCGACGCCAGTGCCTCAATGGCATTCAGCGCAGCCAATGACTCACGCATTCAGTTCGCCCGCAAACTAGCTGCCACGCTCTCATACCTTATCATTAACCAAGGTGACGCCGCTGGACTTTCAGTTTGCCAAAAAAAAATCCATCTGGAAATTCCCCCCACCCGCAGGGCGGCACAGCTCAACAACATTTTTGACGTGCTCGCCAAAACGGAGCCTACGGGTGAGACCGGACTCGTTAAGGCACTGCATGCGATTGCTGAAAAAACAAATCAGCGCGCGCTCATCATCATCATGTCTGATCTCTTCTGTGATACCGCAGCATTAACAGACGCTCTTCAGCACCTGCGCTACCGCAAGCACGACATCGCCATTTTCCACATGCTCGACAAACAAGAGCTTGAATTTGATTTTGAGCGCCCTCACCGCTTCATTGACATGGAGGATCAGACCTCACTCGTCGCCGAGCCCGCCCTTATCGCAAACGATTATCGGCACGCCATGCAGCAATTCTTGATAGATGTAAAATCCGCATGCCATGACGTCCATGCCGACTACCACCTCATCACTACGGATCAAGATTATGAGAAGATCATCCACGACTTCCTGAGCACGAGGCTTCCCAAAAAAGGAAGAAAATAACTTCGCGCGCTAACGAATTTCGACCTCAGCTATGTCTGTCTCCTTTTTACAACAATCACTACTATGGGGTCTATTAGGAGTCAGCATACCTATCATCATCCACCTGCTCAATCGCCGGCGCTACCGCACCGTGCAGTGGGCAGCTATGGAGTTCCTGCTGAAAGCTTCCCGTGAATCCAGGGGCAAGAAAAAGCTGAAATACATCATCATCCTCACTTGCCGCGCACTTGCCATAGCCGCGCTCATCTTTGCCATAGCTCGCCCCCTCGTTGGTGGATTTCTTAGCTGGGGCGGATCCAATATCGATACCGTTATCCTGATCTTGGATCGCTCCTCGTCCATGGAACAAATCGCCGAAAACGGAGATGAAAGCAAACGACTCAGTGCAATCAAAAGTGTCCAGCTATCACTCCAAAGCCTGAATAACCCCAAACTCATCCTCATCGATAGCGCCAGCGCACAGCCACAAAGCATCCCCTCACCTGACGCGCTCAGTGAATTAAGTGCTGCAGCCGCAACAGATACAAAAGCTTCTATTTCCGCACTTATATCCAATGCCATCGATCACATTGCTGAGAACTCATTGGGGAGCACTGAGATCTGGTTAGCCTCAGACCTCCAGCAGTCAGACTGGGCTCCGGATGATGGTCGTTGGGACGCTATTAGAGCTGGGCTTGCCGACTTACCCCAACAGACGACACTGCGAATCATCGCTATGGGCTCAGCAGTCACTGACAACACCGCTATCAGGACCCTCTCCGCAACCCGCATCAACAATGAGCTCGCACTGGAAATTGAAATCATCAGGAGCGATTCTAACATCTCAAGCACCATACCCGTCACATACAGCATCAACGGCAATCGAAGCTCAGAAACCATCATCTTCGACGGCCAAAGCTACAAATACACTAAGAACTTGGCACTGGGAAACAGAGAGGGTGAAGGGCACGGCTTTATCGCTATCCCCTCCGATGCAAACCCTCGCGACAACGTATCATTTTTCGCCTACGGAGAGGGCACACCCGCAAAGACATACTTGATTTCCGAAGGCGGA
>Ga0209601_1002339_pt1 | contig 11823 bp, 13 predicted proteins | sample COGITO_mtgs_1104_4_FD_184796 | JGI IMG/M metagenome (GOLD analysis project Ga0209601, IMG submission 184796) | Pelagic marine microbial communities from North Sea - COGITO_mtgs_110426 (SPAdes) (version 2) | ecosystem: Environmental > Aquatic > Marine > Epipelagic ...
CAACAGGATTGAATTATTACAGAGAACATATTAAACCAACAGCCCGAATTCATTACGATATTGAAAAAGCAGGTGATGTTGTAAACGTAGTTCCCGATTATGCTCAAATATGGACCCGTTTACGTGAGAACGACAGATCAAATGTTGATATATTATATGAGCGAGCTAAGAAAATTGCAGAAGGAGCAGCACTTATGGCAGGTGTCCGTCATGAAATTCAATTAATATCAGGAATTTATGAAATCCAAGTTAATAGAACAGGTGCTGAGGTTATGCAAAAAAATATTGAATCCTTAGGACCAATAATCTATTCGGACGATGAGGTTTCTTATGCCAACACAATTTTAAAAGAAACAGGAAAACCCCTCAAAGGTTTGGATGGCGGAATATATCCGTTACGACCATCATTCCCTGCACAGGGAGGATCAACAGATGTTGGTGATGTAAGTCAGTTAGTGCCAACCATTCGAATGTCAGCAACGGTTGCATCTAATGGAGGCCCATGGCACTCATGGGCAGTTGTAGCCTGTACAGGAATGTCTATAGGCCACAAAGGGATGTTTTATGCTTCCAAAGCCTTAGGGATGACTATGGTTGATTTGTTTACAGATCCAAAATTAGTTGCTCGTGTTAAAGAAGACTTTAAAAATAACCGAACCAACCCATCTTATGAACCTAGAATCCCAGCAGGTCCACCGCAATTAAACTAAGTTGTCTTATGAAAAAAATAATATATTTAATGCTTCTGTTCCCTATCATGGGAATTGGACAGCAAATCCTCCCACTTAAGGAACGGGCTACAATAATTGATGAAATTCAAAAAGATCGTTTAGAAAACCTGCTACCTAAGCTGATGGACGAAACGGGAATTGATTTGTGGGTTTTGATAACTCGTGAGTATAATGAAGATCCAATCATAAAAACACTTTTACCTCCAACCTGGCTGAATGCTAGGAGGCAAACTATTCTTGTTTTTTCAAAGAATAAAAATTCTGAAGGAATTACTTCTGCTGCTATTACACGGTATCCTTTTGGGACGCTAATTCCTTCAATTTGGGATAAAGAAAAGCAACCCAATCAATGGAAAGCTTTAGCTGATTATATAACTTCTCAAGACCCAAAAAGTATAGGAATTAATACTTCAAAAGCTTTTGCTCTTGCCGATGGTCTAGTAAAAACAGATTATGATGCATTGATGAATGTTTTGCCTGAGACCTATAAAAAAAGAGTTGTTTCGTCTGAGAAACTTGCAGTTGGATGGGTTGAAACCCGTACAGCAAAAGAAATGGAGCAATATGAAGACCTTGTTGCAATAACTCATGAAATAATTGCAGAAGCATTTTCTACAAAGGTTATTGAACCAGGGGTTACCACAACAGATGATATTGTTTGGTGGTTAAGAGAACAAGTTTTGAGCTTAGGCTTAAAGACTTGGTTTCACCCAACTGTTGATGTTCAGAGAGCAGACAAAAGTGATCTATATGCTTTCGATAACAAGTCTAAATATGATATTATTCAGCCAGGAGATTTAGTTCATTGTGATTTTGGAATTAGCTATTTAACTCTTAATACTGATTGTCAAGAGCTTGCTTATGTTTTAAAACCGGGCGAAACCCAAGCACCAGATTTTTTGGTCAATGCACTAGCTCAGGGAAATCGAGTTCAAGATATATTTACCTCTAATTTTAAAGAAGGAATCACAGGAAACGAAATACTAAAAATCTCCTTAAAACAAGGAAGGGAAGAAGGACTTCGACCTCAAATATACACTCATCCATTAGGAACTTTTGGTCATTCAGCTGGTACTACTTTAGGTATGTGGGATTCTCAAAATGGAGTTCCGGTAACTGGAGATTATCCGTTGCATGTTAATACTTCTTACGCAATAGAATTGAATACAACAGTATTCATTCCAAATTGGAATAAAGACATTAGAATAATGTTAGAAGAAGCTGGTTTTTTCGGAGAAGATGGATTTCGTTACGTTAATAAAAGACAAGAAAAACTACTCTTGATAGGGAAATAAAAAAATTGCTTTAGCGGTCTTTAAGTATAGTAAGTATTGAATTATTACTTACTTTTGTCCTGCAGGGCTTCACACCCTGGCTTCATTAAAAGGGTAGTTGGGCTATGGTTGGCTTTTTCTATCCTTTTTTTATTAAATTAATTAAGTTTATGGTTAAGAATAAATTGCACATACGCATAGCTTCGCTTTTTGAATTGCAAAAACAAGGAAAAGAATTAAGCTTAGATCAAGAGTTTTTAATTGCTGCGGTCCTTGATAATCAACAAAAGAAATTTGCTGAAATTAGTGAAAAGGCCTACGCCCTTGGTGATGGCTTTACTTTTAAGATGTTGTCCTATGTTTGGGATTATATGCGAAATTCTTTAGGGAAAGGCTATGAAACAGCATTTTCTATTCGTGTGGAAGATATGATTATTGAGCGTTTTGATGGGGATTACGATATGGCCTATTACGCAGAAGAAGAGGTTGAAGATGAAATGGATACTCAGATTAAGAACAGCTCAGGTGTTTTGTATGAAGCGTATAAAAAAGAATTGGTAAAAATTTTAACTCATTATTTTAATCAACCTATCTAATATCCTAAGGTTATGAGCAGTCAAAAAGAAATAACAGGAAAGGCAGTAAAGCGTATTTTATTACAAGAAGAGTTCTTGATTAATGGAATGCCTATTGCAACTTTTGAACGCGATGAATTTGGTTCTATTGTCCGAGGCATAAACATCAAAACAAACCAACCGGATCACCTTTATCTTGAGCTTCCGGCGCTCGAAGATATCATTCTTAGTTTTTTGAGAGGACATTATAAAAATCAGCGTAATGACCTATCTAACAAAAAGAAAAAGAATGTGTCAACCAAAAAAATAAAACCTCAAGAGCGAAGAGCTAAAGAGGCAGAAAGATTTAAGGAAGAGCGTCACAAAAATAAGCATCACAGTAAAAAGGTTAGAAAAAAAAGCTAAAAAACTTCTAAAATCAGGCTTGTTGTATTGTTGAAAATTATTTGATCACCAACTTTTTTCCCTAAGAGTAATTTACCTATTGGACTTTGAGCCGAAATACAGTAATATATTTTAGATTTAATTATACATTCTCTTACTGGAAAAGAAATATAGTAATTAGATTGGTTTGTTGTAACAACAGACCCTAGTTTTACATACTCGGAATTTATATGATTTTCAAGGTGTATTAAGTGTTTTTGATGCAGTTCAAATTTCTTAATTTGTTCTCCAAGCTTTTCTCTTTCAAGTTGAATCATTGCCCTGCCAGTTTCATGTTTATCACCAGCGGAACTTTTACTTTCTGATTCTAATGCAAGTAATATTTCTGCTTTTCTATTTTCAAAACCGTTTAAAATTTCGACAATATAGCTTCTGCAATGTGATAAGAGTTTTTGTTGTATCATAAAAGAGTATTAAGCTAATTTAAGCTTTTAACTCTCTCCTTTTAATACCCATCTGAAAGGTACATCTGGATAAGCTTTATTTATTTTATAAGCTAGTTTAACTTTAATGTTACTTTTCTCATTCAAAATTGAATTGATCTGATTCGAATTAGATAAGCCTAATGATTTGCTGAATTCAATTTTAGAGAGTTTAAAGCGTTTAAGTAACTCATTCATTCGATCAGAACAGGAAGTATCTATAGCTCTTTTAGGATCTTTTTCTAGAAGATGGAAGAAATTAACAATGGTAATTTCATGAATATTCAAAATTCGATTCAAACTTTTTAAAGTAAAATTAGTTCCTTTTTCCATCTTAAAATACTGAATTCTACTTAGTTTGTTCTTGTCAGCGAATACCTCATAGCTTGAAAATCCAGCTTCTAAGCGTAATTTTTTTATATGTAAACCAATATTTTGTTGAAGGGCAACTAGTTCAATCTCCATTAAAAAAACATTTTATTATAGATGTAGTAAGTAAGTAAGTAAGTCTACCCTAGAATACACATCACGTGTCATTAAAGCTCAATATACAAATAAATTCACCTTTTTTAGATTTTTTTAGACATTTTGTTTTGTGTGATTTAAATTATTCAGCTTCTCTAAAATGTTAAACAAAAACAACTTTAAAGTGGTTAATTACGATTTAAATACAATTTTCTCACTTGTTTTTTTAATTGATAAAAGACTGTTATTTTTAGAATATTTATTTTATTGTTACATTGAGCATGAGAATTTCAATTTTTTAGCTTTATGCGTATATTGGTAATACCAGATTCATTTAAAGAGTGCTTGTCTGCGGAGAGGGTTTCTAAATCAATTACATCCGGTATTGATTTTGTTGATACTTCTGTTGATGTAATACAATTTCCATTTTCTGATGGGGGAGAAGGTGCCCTTCCTGTACTTCAAAAACATGTTGCTCATAAACTTATAGAATGTGTCACCCAAGATGCTATGGGCAATCCAATTAAAGCATCATATTTAACTTTTAATGATCATAAAACAGCCTGGATAGAGCTCTCTAAAGCTTCTGGATTAGCTGATGTGCCTGTTGTAAAAAGAAACATTGCCACAGCCTCTACTTTTGGTACAGGGCTTATGGTTAAGGATGCTATAAGCAAGGGCTGCACAGAAATCATACTAGGTGTTGGCGGTAGTGCCACTAATGATGGAGGTGCAGGAATTTTTCAAGCTTTAGGAGGAAACCTACAAGATAAATCGGGGAATGAACTTAATAAAGGGGGGAGTTTTTTAAGTGAATTACATTTAATAATAGCGCCCAAAAATTTAAATCATATTAAATGGAAAGTTGCTTTTGATGTTGATAGTCCCTTACTCGGGATAAATGGAGCTACCGCTGTTTATGGTCCTCAAAAAGGAGCTTCACCAAAAGACATCGTTCTACTTGAACAAAGTTTAAATAATTTTTGTCGTTGTATAAGTCAGCAATTTGGAAGATCAATTGGAGCTTTGAAGGGTGGAGGAGCAGCTGGTGGATCAGCAGCTGGGATGTATGGATTTTTTAATGCAAATTTAGTTTCAGGATTTTCTTTACTTGCCGAACTAGTTGCTTTGGAAAATGAAATTGAAAAAGCAGATTTAATTTTTACTGCTGAAGGAAAAATTGACCAACAATCAATCAATGGAAAATTAACAGGAGAAGTGGCTCGATTAGGCAAGAAATATAAAGTGCCTGTTATTGGGATTGGAGGTTCTGTTGAAGTGCCATTTGAAAGTTTTATTAAGCACGGATTTTTAGACTTATTGAGTATTCAGACTAAGGGTATGTCTCTCGAATATTCAAAACAAAATGCCTCCGAACTTATAAAGAATGCTACAAGTAATCTATTCAGTTCCTTTGTAAATGAATTGAAGAAAGTAAAGTAGGTTCACCCTAGAATTAATATCTTTAATGCAGCTTTTAAAGAATCATTTATGACTTCATTCTATCCGCTTTTTTTCACTCCACAATATCAATACCGAATGTGGGGTGGAGAAAAATTAAAATCTTTTTTGGGACGAACATATAAAGGTCAAAATAAAGGAGAGTCATGGGAAGTATCAGCATTAAAAGGTTTTGAATCTAAAGTAACCTCTGGTTTATATAAGGGAAAAACTCTTCCACAATTGATTAAGGAATCTCCCGTAGCTGTTTTGGGTAAAAAAGTACACGAAAAATTTGGTACAACCTTTCCACTTTTAATAAAATTTATTGATGCAAAAAGGCCACTTTCTGTTCAAGTTCATCCAAACGATTTTCTAGCAAAGGAACGCCATGATTCTTATGGAAAAAATGAAATGTGGTATGTGTTAGATGCTGAACCAGAAGCTGAATTAATCATAGGTTTTAAAAAAGAAGTAGATGTAAGTATTTTCAACCAGCTGCTTGATGAGAACCGAGTGGAAGAGATTTTACATAAGGAAAAAGTTAGTTCAGGAGATGTAGTATACATACCCACAGGCAGAGTTCATGCAATTGGTGGTGGCGTTATATTAGCAGAAATACAGCAATCGTCTGATGTAACTTATCGAGTTTATGACTATAATCGTGTAGACTATAAAACAGGTAATACCAGACAGTTACATACCGAATTAGCTCTCGATGCGCTTGATTTTTCTATTCAAGAAGAAATTAAAACGTCCTATTCTAAAGTACTCAATCATGTAAATCCTTTGATTAAAACACCTTATTTCACAACTAATTTTGTTTCAATCGATGGAGTATTAGAAAGAAGATATAACGCCAACGAATCTTTCAGAATTTTAATTTGTATTAAGGGAAATTTGGAAATTAATTTTGACGAAAAGAAATATTCATTTCCACTAGGTCAGACTGTTTTTATTCCAGCTGTTATCGAAAAAATTGAGATTAAAGGTCAAGGTGCTTACCTTGAAGTATCTCTGTGAATTATTAATCCAAAAAAAGCCCTTTTTAAAAGGGCTTTTGAATATTAGAAACAGTTTTTATTTTTCTTTCTTTATAACCTTTACTTTTATTTTTTTTCTCTCCATTCTTTCCAGGTTCTGTATTAATAGCTAGATCCATATCTTTCATATCAGCCCCATCGAGATGTTTCATAAGCATCATTGGCATAGCTGGACAAGATTGATAGTGACTTCCTGCTCCTTGTTTTACTAGAATAAAATCAAGAAGTCCAAAGATTACAGCGATCAGTGTAAAAGCAAACCAATTTTTGTTTAAAGTTTCCAAAATATTTTATTTTATATATATTAAATAACTATAAAAATCATGTTAAATGCCTAAGTTGCTTTTTATCGCATTTAATTAGTATTAAACAAAATGAAAACCCCTTGTTTTTTATGGATTAAAACTGGTGCATGTGAACATTCGTTATTAGTTAGAAGAAAAATCACATATTTCACTTACATTTGTTCTGTAAATATGGTGCCAAACCACTTTACATAATTAAAAGCAGAACTTTTTCCGGAGTTCTGCTTTTTTCATTTAATAAGGATTAGGTTATTTTCTAGAGTTTAACTTTGCTAGTAACCTTAAAATTTCTAAGTAAAGCCAAATTAAAGTAACCAGTAATCCAAAAGCGCCATACCATTCCATGTATTTTGGAGCCCCTTTCTCAGCCCCTTCTTCAATAAAATCAAAGTCTAAAACCAAATTTAAGGCTGCAATTACTATAACAACTAAACTAAAACCGATACTCATAATCGAAGAATTGTTAGTACTCATAACGCCCATTCCTGACCCAAAAAATCCCATTGCAAAATTAATTAAATACACTATCGCAATACCACCGGTAGCAGCTGCAATTCCGAGTTTAAAGTTTTCGCTTGGTTTTATTAAACCAGATCTATATGCCATTAACAAAGAAAGAAGTATTCCAATAGTAAGACATATGGCATTTAAAACAATACCATCGTACATTTTGCTATACATAAAGGAAATCCCTCCTAATAATCCACCTTCTAAAATCGCATAAATAGGTACTGTTATTGGAGCCCATTTCTTTTTGAAGATTGTTATTAGAGCAACAATAAAACCTCCGACCCCACAAGAAATTAACATGATAGGACTCATTGCTTCGAAGCTTAAATAACCAGTACCAACTAGTAAAAAAAGACTGATAGCCGTTTTGTTGACTGTTCCTTCAATTGTCATTTGTTTTGTAGTATTATCTGCACTATTAAATGTGCTATTAGATAAAACTGGGTTTCCAGATCTAAGGGAGAGGTGTCTACTCATTTTTTTATTTTTAATATTACTTTATGCTAATTAGTTCCAATTTGGCTTTCTTTTTTCTTTAAAGGCTTTAATTCCTTCTTTAGCATCACTAGAACTTTTTACTTTTTCTAACATGTTATATAAATATTCATTATTTGATTCACTTGAATTAATCTTGTCAGCTGCTTCTAATCCATGTTTTATTGCGATAGGCGAATTATGTATTACTCCGTATAGCCAATTAGTAACTGTTTCTTTGACTGCGTTCTCCTCAACAACTACAGAAACTAAACCCCAGTCTTTAGCCTTCTCGACATCTAAATTATATCCACGAATACACCAATCAATTACACTTCTTAATGGCATTATTTTGGATAATGATTCCATCACTTGCATCGGGAAAATGCCTCTTTTGACTTCGGGTAATCCAAAGATAATGTTTGTTTTTGCTACAACATAGTTACAGCCAGCTACTATTAACAAACCCCCTGCATAAACATTACCTTCCAATTGACAAATTTTAGGTTTATGTAGTTTATTAAATAGTTCACCTATCAAAATTCTTGAGTTTGGCTCAGGGATAGTAGAATTGTTTTCTTCTATAACTCCATTCATAGCCTTTAAATCTAACCCTGAAGAAAAAACATCTCCATTTGCCTTTATTAAAACAGCTCTGAAGAGCTTATTGAAATGGGCATAGTGAAATGCAAAAGCTAATTCATTAATTAACTGTGGATGTAAGGCATTTTTTTTATTAGGTCGGTTTAAAGTTATTGAAAGAACATGATTTTGTTCTTCAATAATTAAATAAGCAAAGGTTTCTTTGTGTATATTTTTAGTTTGATTTTCTGAGTATAAATTCATTTTTTAGATTTTAGCACTGGTAAAATTAAACTCTTTTCTTTCCTTTCTCATCAATATTGAACGCTATAATAATAGAATTATAATGACAAATTTATTTAAATTTATTTCATAAGATATGCTATTTCGAGAATTAATCTATAGAAAGAAAAATCACAGAAGATTAAAGTTTTTTAAATTCAAAAACCAAACAAACCATTCTTTATCGGATTACCTTAATGTTATAGCTTCTGCTTTAGAGGTTTAGTTTGTTCTAAAAGAGTATACTCCCGAATTACTTTTGTTTCCATTTTCATCAACTTCAACCCCTTCATTAGTGGAGGGACAAGCATCTAGATTGTTAAAGACCCCATCATTATCTTCATCTTTCTGAGATTCACTACAACCGCTTGCATCAACACTTTCACCAGCTGGTGTGCCTGCACAAACATCATCTTCATCATCTACTCCATCACTATCCTCATCAGCAAAAGAAACTTCTAAAAACACCTCTTCACCTGCTATGAAGCTGGATGAAGCGTAAGAACTTGTGTGTATAAAAGCGATGAATATATAGATAAATATATTCATGAAATATCTATTGTTCATAGAGAAAGATCTGTTGAGTAAAAACATTTTTTTATTTAAAATTTATGTTCAAATTAAATATTCTTTTTTTAAAAAAAAGAAGAAAGACAATTTAATAAATGTAAGAAAAAAATATAATATAAAACATTATATTAAATCGAATTGATTGAATTTATAATCTAGAGGTCAGTTGATTAGCTGATAATATTTCTTTAGAATAGCATCAATACAATTTATCCCGTCTATAGCAGCTGACATAATACCTCCTGCATACCCAGCTCCTTCTCCACAAGGGTATAAACCTCTTATTTCAACATGAGATAAAGTTTCTGCATTTCTCGGAATAAGGACAGGTGATGACGTTCTTGATTCAGGTGCATGAATAACTGCTTCGTTTGTATTGTACCCTTTCATTTTTTCACCAAAAGCAATAAATGCTTTTTTAAGTCTTTTGGAAATCATTAACGGTAAAACTTTATTTAGATCTACACTTGTAATTCCAGGGTGGTAAGACGTTTTAGGAAAATTATCAGAAACTCTACCTTCAATAAAATCCATTAACCTCTGTGCAGGAATTCTTTGAGTTTTACCCGCAGCATTCCAACATGCCTTTTCAACAGACTTTTGAAAATTAAGACTCACAAAGGGATCATCTTTTGAGAAATCAGGAAGATCTTGAGGTTCCACACTCACAACAATACCAGAATTAGAATATGGATTATTTCGCTTGCTAGGACTCCATCCATTAGTAACTACCTCTCCTGGTTCTGTGGCACAAGGAGCAATTATTCCTCCTGGACACATACAAAAAGAATACACACCCATTCCGTCTACCTGCTCAACTAAACTATAGGCAGCAGGGGGAAGGTAAGGGTTGTTATCATCTCCGTGATATTGAATCTTGTCTATAAGTTCTTGCTGGTGTTCTACTCTTACACCAATTGCAAAAGGCTTCGCTTCAATTTTTATTTTTTTAGCATGTAAAAGGTAATATATATCTCGAGCAGAATGACCAGTAGCAAGAACTACATCGTCGAATTCATGCCATGATTCATTGTTTATTTGGATCGATTGAATTTGAGAATTATCTACTCTTATGTCAGTAAGTTTAGCATTAAAATGAACCTCGCCACCGGCTTCAATAACAGCTTCTCGCATGCTACTTATTATTTTTGGGAGCTTGTTTGTTCCAATATGAGGATGTGCATCTACAAGAATATCTTCATCGGCACCAAAAAACACCAACCATTCCATTGCCTTAAGTACATTTCCTCTTTTTTTAGAACGAGTGTATAATTTACCGTCAGAGTAAGTTCCTGCACCCCCTTCACCAAAACAATAATTAGACTCTGGATTAACGGTTTGCTCTTTAGTTATTTTAGCTAAATCTCTTCTTCGAGCACGGACATCTTTACCTCTTTCAAAAATAACAGGTTTTAACCCGCCTTCGATTGCTCTAAGTGCCGCATATATTCCTGCTGGACCAAAGCCAATAATTGCTATTTTTTTTGAATTAGATACGTCTTTTGGAAAAAATGGATGAATTCCTTTTCTTTCTTCATGCCCAGACCAAATCTCAATCTGTAGATTTAATTTTACGGGAGCTCTTCTAGCATCAATAGATCTTTTGCGAACTCTCCACTCCCGAACATCTTTTTTTGAGATTTTAGATTTACTAAGAGCCAAGCTGAGTAGCATGGCTTTATCCTCTTGCTCATGTGGTTTTATGGATATTTGAATAAGTGTACTCATCAGGGCAAATTTAACCAAGAAGGTTCAATGGGACGCATTCTTCTGAGAATTTTATCGAACTTATTTTACAGCATGAAAAGCAGCAGTTATATCAGCTATAAGATCTGCGTGGTTTTCTACTCCTATTGAAATTCGAATGAGACCTTCAGTAATCCCAATGGCTTTTTTGAGTTCAGGTGATACACCGGCATGAGTCATTGTGGCTGGATGTTGCACTAAACTTTCTGTGCTTCCTAGGCTTACGGCAAGTTTAATTAATTTTAGATTGTTCAGAAACAAAAAGGCTTCTCTTTCTGTTCCCTTAATTTCAAATGCAATCATGGCGCCTGCCGAAGAATATTGCTTTTGATAAATTTTAAATGAAGGATCGGACGAATTTATGGTCCCTAGGTAGTATAAGTTTGATACTTGAGGATGATCTTTTAAAAATCGAGCAATTTCGTGAGCATTTCGTGCCTGTTGTTCCATGCGAACTTTTAAGGTTTCTAGACTCCTCATAAGAAGCCAGCAAGTGTTTGGGCTGGCCATGTTACCCAAAAAAGTTCGTAGTACCTTTATGCGTTGCATTACCTCATTATTTCCTAAAACTGCTCCAGCAATCAAGTCGCTATGACCCCCAATGTATTTTGTAGCAGAGTACATAACCAGATCTGCTCCATGCGCTAAGGGATGCGACCAAATAGGTCCCATATAGGTGTTGTCTACAGCTAAATATACTTTTTTGTCTTTTGTTGAATAATGCTCAGCAATAGTTTTACATAAACTAATGTCTATTAGTTCGTTGGTCGGATTAGCTGGAGTTTCTATGTAGATCATAGCTAATTTTGAAGTAAAACCACTTGCCTCTATTTGTGCTGTGATTTCTTTTTTAGATTGATTGGGTCTAAATCCAATCGATTCAACCCCGATAGACTTTAAAAAATAATTTATAAAATGATCAGTCCCTCCATATACGGGCATGCTGTATAATAACAAATC
>Ga0209601_1002341_pt1 | contig 11820 bp, 16 predicted proteins | sample COGITO_mtgs_1104_4_FD_184796 | JGI IMG/M metagenome (GOLD analysis project Ga0209601, IMG submission 184796) | Pelagic marine microbial communities from North Sea - COGITO_mtgs_110426 (SPAdes) (version 2) | ecosystem: Environmental > Aquatic > Marine > Epipelagic ...
GGTATTAGTAGATCTAAGAAGAAATCTACTGTATCATCTAAAGCATACGCTAATATGAAAAAGGGATTTCCTAAAAAGAAGTAATCAAATGGCAAAAACAGCAGCATGGCAACGAAAAGAAGGTAAAAACCCAAAGGGGGGTTTGAACGCTAAAGGTCGAGCTAGTTATAAAAGACAAACTGGAGGAACATTAAAAGCTCCTAGTAAAAAAGTAGGGAATAAAAGACGTGCGTCATTCTGTGCTAGAATGAAAGGTATGAAACGTAAGCTAACTTCTGCTAAGACTGCAAATGATCCTAATAGCAGAATCAATAAATCACTAAGAGCATGGAACTGCTAATGAGAGATACTAAACTTATAAATGCTTATGTAGTACAACAAGCACGAGAAAAAAAAAGACAAGAATTATTCAAAATATTGAAAAAAGAAGTAGAAACTGGAGCTAATGGCACACAGAACTACATTATTAAAAAAGGCATAAACAAAGATAAACTAGCAAAGAAATAATATGGATAAAAAATTAGAAAAATTAGCTGACGAAATGATTAGATTGACTCCAGAAGAAGGACAGCAACTATCATTAATTATTAAAGCTAAGATTATGCCAGAGATGGCTAAACAGCAACAACAACAAGGATTACTACAGCAGCAGAATCCTCAAGCTCAACAGCAAATGGCTAATATGGGTAAGAGACCAGGAGGTCAAGTACCTATGCCTAATGCACAAATGGCTGCACAACAAGGATTATTAAAATAATGTATAAACACGTAAAAATATTAAAATCAGTTGGTAGCTTTGGTAAAGATATGATGAAAGATTCTGTAAAAGAATTTAAAGCAATTAAAAGAATTACTAAAAAAAAAATTAAAAATACTCCAAAATCTGTAGGTAAAGCATTTTGGAATTATCCTATTACTTCAGGTGCTGCAGCAGGTATAACAGTTGGTTTAACAACTGGTGATAAAAAATTAAGATACGGATCTAAAAATAATAACAAAAAAGGATAATTATTATGCCAATGGTTGGAAAGAAAAAATACCCATATACAAAAGCTGGTAAAAAGAAAGCTAAGATGGCTGCTAAAAAATCAGGTAAGAAAGTTAAAAGAGGTTACTAATGATTAAAGGTGGAGATATAGGCTTTACTAAAACACCAAAAAAGAAACCTTCTGTATTTAAGAAGGCTGCTAAGACTATAGTAAAAAAAGGAATTAAGTTTGCAGTAAGTCCATTAAGTCTTGGATTAACTGCAGGTACTATTTTATATAAAGGTGCTAAAAACCAAAAAGGTATTAATTTTGTTAAGAACAGACAGTTCGACAAAAGAGGTAGAAAGATAATTTAATGGTTGAAGATAACAAATTACCGAATCAAGAGGAAAAAACATCAGATAACCATGGTGGTAAAAGACCAGGTTCTGGTAGACCTTTAGGTGCTAAGACTAAGAAAAATTGGAAATCTATGCAGGAGATGGCTGAGAAATATCAACATTCTCCTTTGGATTATCTATTAGCTGTGTTAAACAATCCTATGAGCTCACCTGAACGTAAAATGTATGCAGCCGAAAAAGCAGCTCCATTTGTTCACCCAAGGTTAGCGTCAACAACATCTAAAATAGGAACAGATGAACCAATCGCAATCAAAGTCTCTTGGCAAAAAGACGACTAATAAAAAAGTCGCTAAAGTAGAAATACCTTATAAGCCAAGACCTTATCAGTTAGACGTACATAACTCACTTAAAAGATTTAGTGTTCTAGTATGTCATAGACGATTTGGTAAATCAGTACTAGCTATTAACGAATTAATTAAAACAGCAGCAGACAAACCAAGATCTTTGTGTGCATTCATAGCTCCGACTTATCGACAAGGTAAATCAATCGCTTGGGAATATTTAAAATTCTACACAGAACCTTTAATGAAATTTGGTGGTAGTAGAAATGAAACAGAATTAAGAATAGATTTGTTTAATCAATCACGTATTCAAATTTTTGGAGCAGACAATCCAGATAGTATTCGTGGTATGGGTTTTGATAAAGTTGTTATGGACGAATACGCAATTATGTCCCCTAGAGTGTGGACCGAAATTGTAAGACCAGCAGTGTCTGATAAACTAGGATCAGTTTTATTTATTGGAACTCCAATGGGACACAATCAGTTTTGGGAAGTATTTGACTTTGCACAACGTGGTCATAAAGATTGGTATGGAAAACTATACAGAGCATCTGAAACACAAGTAATACCAGATGACGAGTTAGAACAAGCCAAAGCTATTATGAGTCCTGAACAGTATGAACAGGAATTTGAATGTTCATTTACTGCAGCAGTATCAGGAAGTTATTATGGAAGATTAATAACTAAAGCAGATAAAGAAAATAGAATTGGTGAAGTACCTTATGATGAATCAGTAGGTGTAGAAACTTGGTGGGACTTAGGTATTGGAGATTCAACTGCAATATGGTTTGCACAAAGAGTTGGAACTGAAATTCATTTAATAGATTATTACGAAACTTCAGGTGAATCATTAGCACACTATGCTGATATACTAACTGAAAAAGACTATGCATATAGTCGACATATAGCACCTCACGATATTATGGCGAGAGAGCTTGGAACAGGTAAATCAAGGTTAGAAGTTTCTCAAGAATTAGGTATTGACTTTGAAGTAGCACCTAAGTTAGAAGTAGATCATGGAATTGAATCTGTAAGAAATACATTACCAAATTGTTATTTTGACAGAGTAAAATGTAAAACAGGATTAGATGCTTTAAGGCAGTATAGAAAACAATGGGACGATAAGAATCAAGTATTTAAAAACAAACCACTTCATGACTGGTGTTCACACGCAAGTGATGCATTTAGATATGGATGTGTACACGACCCAATTGATACATCAGACTGGGATAAACCAATTAATATAGATACAAAATACGTAGTATGAAAAATAAAGAAAAATCACAAAAAGAAATATTATCAGTAGTAAGTAGAGAGATACATAACGCATCAGGTTATATTGGTGGAGAACTTGTAGCTAGAAGAAAAAAATCATTAGAATATTATTTAGGAGAACCTCTTGGTAACGAACAAGAAGGTAGATCTCAAGTTGTTTCTAATGATGTTTTAGATACAGTAGAAAGTTTAATGCCATCATTGATGAGAATTTTTACATCAGGTGATAATGTATTTAATTGTGAAGGACAGGGGCCAGAAGATGAAGAAATGGCTAGACAATGTTCTGACTATTTAAACTATATATTCTATAAACAGAATGATGGTTTCTTAGCGTTATATACAGCATTCAAAGATGCATTAATCCAAAAGAATGGAATACTAAAAGTATATTGGGATGATGCACAAAAAATTGAAAGAGAAGAATATTCTAGATTAACAGATGATGAGTTTAATGATTTGGTTTCTATGGATCAAATTAAAGTTAAAAATCATACTGAATATGAAGAAAAAATAACTGATGCATCTGGTAAAGAAATAGATACAGTTAAACTACATGATGTAGTTATAAATAGAATAGAAACTCATGGTAAGGTTAGAATAGAACCAGTACCACCAGAAGAATTTTTAATTGAACGTAGATGCAAATCTATTGATACTGCTAATTTTGTTTGTCACAGAGTGAACAAAACAAGAACAGAATTAATAGAGATGGGTTATGATAAAGATTTAGTAGCATCATTACCACAAGGTGATGGTGATTATTATACAGAAGATAAATTTACTAGACATCAAAATGTAGACTTTTCTCATGGAGAAACAGATGGAGATAAAAGTACACAGGATGTTTTAATTCACGAATGCTATGTAAGAATGGATGTAGATGGTGATGGTAAAGCAGAGTTATTAAAAATCACTGTTGCAGGTGATGGTAAGAAATTTCTTGATATGGAAGAAATAGATACAATGCCTTTTATATCTATGACTCCAGTTATCATGCCACACAGATTCTATGGAAGAAGTGTAGCTGAATTAGTAGAAGATATACAATTAATAAAATCAACTGTAATGCGACAGATGTTAGACAATATGTATCTAACAAATAACAACAGAGTTGCAGTACAAGATGGACAAGTGTCTATGGACGACTTATTAACTAATCGTCCTGGAGGAATCGTGAGAACGAAACAACCTCCTCAAAATGTAATGATGCCTATTCAGGCTCAACCCATTACAGAACAGGCAAGTGGTATGTTAGCTTATTTAGATTCTGTTAAAGAAACTAGAACAGGCGTAACAAGACAATCACAAGGGCTAGATTCAAATGCATTAAGTAGTACAGCAACTGGTCAAAACCAAAGTCTAACACAATCGCAAATGAGAATGGAGTTAATTGCCAGAATTTTTGCTGAGACTGGTGTAAAAGATTTAGCCTTAAAGATGTTTGAGCTTACTTGCAAGTACCAGAATAAAGAACAAATAGTAAGAATCAGAGGAAAGTATATTCCTATGAGACCTTACGAATGGAAAGACAGAGTTAATATTACAGTACAAGTAGGATTAGGTACTGGATCAAAAGAACAGCAGTTAATATTGATGAATGCTATATTAGAAAGACAAATGTCAGCAATCAATCTACAACAAAATGTTCATGGCCCAATGGTTAATCTAAGAAATATTTACAACTCTTTGAAAAAATTAGTTGAAAATGCAGGTCTAAATAGTATAGAACCATACTTCATGGATCCAGAAGTAGGAGCAGCTCAAATGCCACCTATTCCTCCTAAGCCACCTACTGAATTTGAGAAGGTGACGTTAGCCCAAGTACAAGGTGAAAATCAACGTGCACAATTAAAGGCAGAAACGGAAGCTAAAGGATTAGAAGGCAAAATGAGACAAGCACTTCTAGACTATGAACTAGCCATCAAAGAAATGGAATTGAAATACAATACCAAAATTGATGAACTAGAACTTAAACGAAGATCCATGTTAGAACAAACTGATCTACAAAAATCAGGAGATCTAATGGGACAAATAGTGAGAGGACAGAAGCAATTCTTTAATAATGGACAAGGAAATACTAATCAGGGAGGGCAAGAGAGCTCAGCAACTGCTGGACGATCCCCTTCTGAAGAAAGCATTTGAAGATCTTTCTGAAATTTACAGACTAGAGATCTTTAATACAAGTTTCGCAGACGATGATACTCGTAGAAACCTTTGGGTAGCCTTTAATATGGTGGATAAAATCAAAGGACATTTACTAAGTGTTATGTCAAGTGGAAGGCTAGCTCAAGCCGATATAGAGCAATTAAACAAACGAAGTTAATCTAACGAAACTTCAATTTCGTCAACCATGAAAGGAACGATATAATGGCAGATCCAATACAAGGTGCAGCAGAAAAAATTTCAGGTTTACTGAATCCTCAACAGGACAATCAAGTACCAGAAACTAAAGCAGAACCTTCAGAGTCAATTCCTGAGACACAGGAAGTTCAAGAGAGTCAATCAGAGTCGAATGAAACTCCAGTAGAACAGACAGCTGAGAATACTGAGACTGAAGAAGAAACTACAACAGAATTAGAGACACCTGAACTCCACCGTGTTAAAGTAAGTGGTCAAGAGTTAGAGGTGAGCCTCGATGAACTGAAAGCAGGATATTCTAGAGACTCGGATTATAGACAAAAAACTCATACTTTAGGGATGGAAAAGAGAGATCTTGAAACTCAAAAGAATAGTTTGCGTCAAAATTACGAAACTCGTTTATCAGAACTAAACGATTTAATTTCGACAGCTGATCAATTTGTGAAAAATAAACAAGGTGGACAAGACCTTGCTAAACTTTATCAAGAAGATCCTACAGAAGCTTCAAGACTTGACTTTGAATTAAGACAAGAAAATAGCAGAATAGAATCTTTAAAAGCTAAAGCAAGAGAAATCCAAGCTCAACAATATGAGTCTTATCTTGAAACACAAAAAGAATTAGCTGCAACAAAAATACCAGAGTTTAGCGATCCTAGTAAAGCTGATAATTTTAAACTTAGTATGCGTAATACATTACGAGACTATGGTTTTAATGATCAAGAAATAGGAAGCCTTGCAGACCATAGATTTTTAATGGTTGCAAAAGACGCTATGAGTTTTAAATCTAGAACAGATAAAAGACCTATAGCTTCTAAGAAGGTAGCAAATGCTCCTAAGGTTTTAAAAGCTGGTGTTGCTAAGTCGGATGTTAGTTCAGGTAGAGAGCAAGTAAGAAATAAAATCAATACGCTAAGAAAGACTGGTCACATTAAAGATGCCCAATCTGCCATAGCTGATATGATTAATCTTAAATCTCAACAAAGGAAATAAACAATGGCACAACCAACTAATACGTTTGACACGTACGATTCAGTAGGTGAAAGAGAAGATCTTTCAGACGTTATCTACTCAATCTCACCAACAGATACACCATTTTTAAGTTCTGCTGCTAAAACACAAGCAACTGCAGTAGTTCACGAATGGCAAACAGACGCACTTGCAGCAGCATCATCAAGTAATGCTGTTATCGAAGGCGATGAAGCAACTTTAGATGCATCAGTAGCAACTGTAAGACTTTCTAATAGTTCTCAAATTATGGATAAAACTGTAGTTATTACTGGAACTCAAGAGTCTGTAGATAAAGCTGGTAGAGCATCTGAGATCGCTTACCAAATAGCTAAAAAAGCTAAAGAACTAAAAAGAGACATGGAAGCTACTATTACTGGCAACATTGCTGAAGTAGCAGGAAATGCAACAACTGCAAGAAAAATGGGAACTCTTGGATCTTGGGTTATCAGTAATGATGACAAAGCATCTGATGGTACTACAGGAACTGGTCTTGGAAACACTGCTAGAACTGATGGAACTCAAAGAGCTTTCACTGAAGCATCTCTAAAAAATGTTATCAAGTCAGTATGGAATGCTGGTGGAGACCCATCTATGATTATGTGTGGGCCTTTCAACAAGCAAAAATTATCAGGATTTACTGGTAATTCTACTAGATTTGACGCTGGTGCAGACGCAACTTTATACACTTCAGTAGACGTGTACGCATCTGACTTTGGTCAACTTCAAGTAGTACCTAATAGATTCTCTAGAGATAGAGACGCTTATGTACTTGATATGGAATATTGGGGAATAGCGTTCTTAAGAGACTTCTCTATGCATGAACTAGCAAAAACTGGTGACTCAGAGAAAAGACAACTTCTTGTAGAAGCAACTCTTGAATCTAGAAACGAAGCAGCTTCAGGTTTAGTTGCTGACTTAACTACATCATAATAAGACACGTATTTAGGGGAGTAACCTTAATACTACTCCCCTAGTACTTAATTAAACAATTGAAGATCAGAGATAGGTTATGATCGGAACAATAGGATAATACAATGAGAACATTAAACGATTACTTTATAACATCAGCAATACCTGACGTATCATCAGCATCTTCAACTTTTGTTGTTGTACCAGACGCAGGTAGAATTATTAAAATTTTTGCACATAACAAAGCAACTACTACAGGAACAGCAGCTATTACTTTTGAAATAGATGGTGTAGCTTGTACAACTGGAGCTATTAGTCATGTAGCTTCTGGTTCTGCTGGAAAACAATATACTACAGAACCTTCAGGTTTAAACGAAGTAAATGAAGGATCAGTAATAGAAGCAATCACAGATGGTGGTTCAACTAATACTTCTAAAATGGAACTTACTTTCGTTATAAGAAGATAATTAATTATGGGGGTGGCAACATCCCCAAACAATAAGGAACAAAACATGAACTACGCAATGAGACCTTTAACTACAGAAAAAGTTACATCTTCTGGTTCTTCTGCACAATCATCTGCATTTAATGATAATATAGAATATATTAGAGTAATACCTGATGCTGATTGTCATATAGAATTTGGAGTTAATCCTACAGCAACTACATCTAAAATATTTTTGGAAGCTAAAACTTCTGAATGTTTTAAAGTATCAGCTGGAGAAAAAGTAGCTGTAATTGGATCAGTAAATTTATACGTAACAGAACTATCAGAATAGTATGGGTAGAATAAGATCAGTTGAATATGATGCTGGAGTAAAGACTAAATACATTCAAGAGTCTAATGGTCAATTAACTATTAATAACTCTCAAGATGTAAATCCTTTGTTAAAAAGAAATAAAGCTCTTTATAATCATGACTCTGGTTATATATCTGGTGCTAAAGAAATGAAAAGAGTGGCAAGTATTCCACCTTTAATACTTTCAATATGGGCTAAAGAATATAACGGAACTAACAACTGGTTTCAATTACCTAAAGATATTCAAAGAAAAATAATGAGAACTAAACTTAATAGTAATGAGTTTAGATATTTCAGAACAGCTGAAGGAAATTTATAATGGCATTAACAACATATTCAGGACTAAAAGCATCTATAGCAGATTGGCTTAATAGATCTGACTTAACAAATCAAATTGACGATTTTATTGGATTAGCTGAAGCTGATTTTAATGCTAAGTTAAGAATAAGACAAATGGAACAAATTGATGCTATTACAATAGACTCAGAAACTGAAACAGTTCCTACTGGTTTTATTGGAGTAAGATCATTTTATATACTATCTGCTGGTACTAAGTATGCATTAGAATATATTACACCTCATAATATGTTTGAAATTAAAGCAGGATCTACAACTGCTAGACCTAGAGTTTATACAATTGAAAGTGATAACGCAGCAGAATCTTTAAGATTTGGCCCTGCACCAGACTCAGCTTATACTGGTTACTTATCATATTATAAAAGATTTCCAGCATTAAGCGATACATCTACATCTAATTACATATTAACTAATCATCCTGGAATATATTTGTATGGTTCTTTATACCATGCAGCAAACTTCTTAGGTGGTATAGATCCTAACCAAGTACAACAATGGTTACAAATGTATATATCTGCATTAGAAAGATGCGAAAATAACGACAAACAAGATTCATATGGTGGAGCTCCTGTTCAACAAAGAACAGATATACAAACCGACTTATCATTTTATAGGGCTAGATAATGCAAATACCTTTTGGAGAATGGATGCCTGATCAACCAGCACATGGTATGAAAGGGGCTAACGTAGCAACTAATGTTTACCATGCTTTAGGATCTTATAAAAGATTCCCATCATTAGTATCATACTCAGGAGCATCAACAACTGGTAAAGATGCACATGGTTCAGGTTCATTTAGAGATAACTCTAATGCTGTATTTAATTTTGTAGCAACTAAAACAGATATATATCAATTAGCATCAGGATCTTTTACTTCTCGTAAAGGAAGTTTAACAGGAGATGATGATGACTATTGGACATTTACACAGTTTGGTGAATACGTAATTGCAAGTAATGGAGTAGATGCAGCTCAATATTATTTAATGGGAACATCAACTAATTTTGCTGATCTTACATCAATTCAAACTGCAGGAACTTGTCCTTTGTTTAGAGTCTCTGGAGTTATTAGGGATTTCTTAGTTACAGGTAATATTAGTGGAGCAACAAACAGAATTCAATGGTCTGGTATTAATGACATAACAGTATGGTCAGGTAAACAATCAGACTTTCAAGACCTTCCAGGATCAGGTGGTAAAATTGTAGCTATAACTTCTGGAGAAGTAGGTTATGTATTTAGACAAAACCAAATAGTTCGTATGGACTATGTTGGTGGAGCAACAGTATTTAGACTGTCAGTTATATCTCCAAACAGAGGAGCTATTTTTGGAAAAACAGTATGTCAAGATAATAGACGTGTATTCTTTTATGCTGATGACGGATTCTATGAAATACAAGGTGATAATGTAGTAGGTATTGGAGTAGAAAAAGTTAATAGATTTTTTGATGCTGATTTAAATAAAGCATATTCTGATAGAATAGTAGCAGCAACAGATCCTTTTAATACATTAGCTATGTGGTTGTACCCAAGTGTAAATAATACTTCTAATACAACAGGTACTTGTGATAGAATAATTATATATAATTACGCTACACAAAAATGGTCTTTAGCTAAAACAAATGCTAGTCAAATATTTTCACAATTTGTAGGAGCTTATACAGTAGAATTAATGGATATTATATCTGAAAACCTTGAAGATATTAACGCTGCTTTAGATACAGATTATTGGGATGGTGGACAAATGTTTTTAGGTGCAATAGATGGAGATTTTAAAGCTGCAATCTTTTCAGGAAACTCAAATGAATGTGAAATAGAAACAGCAGAAATAGAAGGTTTTCCAGGAGCTAGAACAAACATTCAAGGAGTTAGACCAATAGTAGATGCAGAAGCAACAGTTACTGTAAAAACTAGAGAAAGATTAGCAGACACAGAAACAGAGTCTAGTTCATCTTCTATGGTAGATAGTGGTATCAATCCTGTTAGACAATCAGGTAGATACATAAGAGCTAATGTAAAAATAGCTTCAGGTAAATCATTTAAACATGCACAAGGAATAGATCTTGTTGCATCAAAAGCAGGATATAGATAATGAGTGATTCAACAGACATAGATAATGTTAGATATTCTATGGAGACACAAGAATTTTTTCAAAGACAAATTGAAGAAGCAATTAATACATTAGTAAATAAAAATAATAGTGAAAGCGATAAAGCTTTCGTTTGGTTTATGGAGTAGGGATAAATTATGGCAGGAACATTTTTAGGTAAATACGATACAACATCAGCAAACAATATAGCTACAGGAACTAATTCAGTTTCAGTTGCTGAAGGAATGCTACCGTCAAATATCAATAATGCTTTTAGAAGTGTTATGGCAGATATTAGACAGCATTACAATAGTGCTGAATGGATTGAGTATGGTGATGGTGCAGGTACTTACACAGCTACTTACGCATCAAGTACATCATTTACTATTGATGGAGCAGATGTAACAGCTATTTATCATGCTGGACGTAGAGTTAAAGTTGTAGCATCAACGCCAGGCACAATATATGGTACTATATCTAGTACATCTTTTTCAACAAACACTACAGTTAATGTAACTTGGGATTCAGGATCTTTATCTAGTGAAGCTATTACAAGTGTACACATTGGTGTATTAGCTAAAACAAATAACTCAATACCTACTGGTATTATTGGAACAGCTAATATAGCAGATGGTTCAGTTACAGCTGCAAAAATGGCAGCCAATTCAATAGATTCAGATTCATACGTAGATGGAAGTATTGACTTAGCTCATATGTCTGTAAACAGTATTGATAGCGATCAATATGTTGATGGATCAATTGATCTTGCACATTTATCTGCAGACTCTGTAAATGGAAGTAAAATTGCAGATGACAGTATAGATTCAGAACATTACGTTGATGGTTCAATAGACACAGCACACATTGCAGATTCACAAATTACAGTTGCTAAGATGGCAGCTAACTCTATAGACTCAGATCAATATGTTGATGGAAGTATAGATAATGTTCATTTAGCAGCAGATTCAATTAATGGGGCCAAAATTGCTGATGATGCTATTGACTCAGAACATTATACTGATGGATCAATTGATACTGTTCATATAGCAGATGCTAATATTACTCTTGCTAAACTTGCAAGTAATTCAGTAAACTCATCTAAAATTGTAGATGATTCAATTGTTAATGCAGATATTAATTCTAGTGCAGCAATTGATGCAACTAAAATACATGATGGTTCAATTTCTAATACAGAGTTTGGTTATCTTAATGGAGTATCTTCAGCAATCCAAACACAAATAGATACTAAAGCAGCAACATCATATGTTAATGATGCAGTTGCAGGACTAAGAACTAGAATTATTGCAGAAGCTGCTACTACAGTTAATATAGATTTAACTGCTGATCTTGAAAAT
>Ga0209601_1002343_pt1 | contig 11795 bp, 8 predicted proteins | sample COGITO_mtgs_1104_4_FD_184796 | JGI IMG/M metagenome (GOLD analysis project Ga0209601, IMG submission 184796) | Pelagic marine microbial communities from North Sea - COGITO_mtgs_110426 (SPAdes) (version 2) | ecosystem: Environmental > Aquatic > Marine > Epipelagic ...
CGGGCGGTGTGATCCCCTTTGAAGAGACCCATGTTATGGAGCATGGGCTTTATGTGCTCGAGGGCAAGGCTGTGTATAAGCTCAACCAAGATTGGGTCGAAGTGGAGGCCGGCGATTTCATGTGGCTACGCGCCTTTTGCCCGCAAGCCTGCTATGCGGGCGGTCCGGGACCGTTCCGCTATTTGCTTTATAAAGACGTCAACCGGCATATGTCGCTGGGCCTGTAGCCCTCTGACCTGCGCAAGGCAGGTCAGAATTTGAAAGACCTCTGAATAAGGCCATTTCAGCCCGGTGTTGCCACTGGGCAAAGTGCTTTTTTACCTTGCGGCTGGGTTATGCAGGGATCTTCTTGAGGCTTCAACGCGGTAGAAGATCGCGAAGGCGGAATTCTGCGATGCGTTCCACTTGGCGGCAGGCTTCGGCAAATTCGGTCTCACGATCATGGGTGATGCGTCTTTCAAAGGCGGCAAGGATGCTGGCTTTGCTGTGATCTCGTACTGCAATGATAAAGGGAAATCCGTATTTTTTGACATAGGCGTCGTTGAGCGCTGTAAAGCGCGTGCGTTCGTCGTCGGTCAGCGCGTCAAGCCCGGCGCTGGCCTGCTCTGCGGTGCTTTCCGCCGTTAGGCGCTTTGCGGCCGCCAGTTTTCCAGCCAAATCTGGATGCGCGGTGAGCACGCCCAAGCGCAGCTCTGGGCTGGCCGAGCGGAAGGCACGGCATAGGGCGTTGTGTAATCCGGTCGCAGTGTCGTGCATGGGGCCAAGTTCCAGCCGGTGCGCGCGCTCTGCGACCCAGGCGGAATGCTCAAATATTCCGCCATAGGCGGCTGTGAACGCCTCTCGGGACAGGCCACTGGGGCGATTTTGGCGCTGATGGGGGTGGGTTTGGGTCCAATGATCAGCGATTGCCTCGCGGGTGGCGAACCAGACGCCCTCATGGCCCTGTGCATATTCAATGAAACGCTGCAGCGCGGCGGCGCGGCCTGGCCGGCCGATAAGGCGGCAGTGCAGGCCGATGGACATCATGCGCCCGCCTTCCGCGTAGAGCGTGTCGAAACTATCCTTGAGGTAGCTGAAAAATTGATCGCCCGCGTTGAACCCCTGCGGGGTTGCAAAGCGCATGTCATTGGCGTCGAGCGTATAGGGCACAATCAACTGATCGCGCGCCTCAAATTCCATCCAATAGGGCAGATCATCAGCATAGCTGTCGGCGACATAGGCAAATTGCCCGGTTTCTGCGGCCAAGCGGACTGTGTTTTCCGAGCAACGCCCCGTGTACCAGCCGCGCGGCGGTGTGCCCACGACCTCTGTGTGCAGACGGATGGCCTCCGCCATATCTGCGGCCTCATCTTCGGGGCTGGCATCTTTATATTCGATCCATTTGAGCCCATGGCTGGCAATCTCCCATCCGGCAGATTTCATCGCAGCCAGTTGCTCTGGCGCGCGGGCCAAGGCGGTGGCCACGCCATAAACGGTGATGGGCAGGTCTTTGAGCATGCGATGCAGCCGCCAAAATCCTGCGCGCGCGCCGTATTCATAGATGCTTTCCATGTTCCAATGGCGCTGGCCGGGCCAGGCGGCGGCGCCGACGATCTCGGACAGAAAGGCTTCAGAGGCCGCATCCCCATGCAATATGTTGTTTTCGCCGCCTTCTTCATAGTTCAGCACCAGTTGAACCGCAATTTTGGCGCCTCCGGGCCACTGCGCTGCGGGAGGGGTTGGGCCATATCCGGACATATCGCGTGGGTAACGTTTCATAATTTTCTCCATCTTGGGCTTTCCCTTTGCTTATTTTTTGCGCAGAGATTAGGGAAGCAAAAAAGGAATAGATCATGAATGGGTTTTTGACCACACATGTTTTAGACACGGCCAAAGGTTGCCCGGCTGCTGGGATCCACATCGAGCTGTTTCGCTACGACAACGGCCAGGCGATCAAGCTGGGGGAAGCGGTGACCAATGCCGACGGGCGCACCGACAGCCCAATCCTGTCGAAAGAGGATTTTGCCCTCGGGCAGTATGAGCTGGTGTTCCACGCGGGCGACTATCTGCGCAGCACAGGACAGGCGGCACAGGCGCCATTGTTCTTAGATGTGGTGCCCATTCGGTTTGGCATGTCGCAAGATGATCATTACCATGTGCCCTTGCTGTTGTCCGCCCATGGGTTTTCCACCTACAGAGGTAGCTAAGGGATCAGATCATGTATGATGCTGCAATATTTTGGGACTGGATCAGCTTTGCCGTGCGTTGGCTCCATGTCATCACCGCCATGGCTTGGATTGGCTCATCGTTTTATTTTATCGCGCTGGATTTGGGGTTGAACCGCAACATTGACGGGCCCGCCGATGGTGAGGAGTGGCAGGTGCATGGGGGGGGATTTTATCACATCCAGAAATACCTCATTGCTCCGGAGGCCATGCCAGAGCATCTGACCTGGTTCAAATGGGAGAGCTACACCACCTGGCTGTCCGGCGTTGCCATGTTGATGGTGGTCTATTGGGCCGGCTCGGAGCTCTATTTGATTGATCCGGCGAAGATGGATCTTACCACATGGCAAGCGATTGCCATTTCAGCGGGATCTCTGGCGATTGGCTGGGTGATCTATGACGTGCTGTGCAAATCGCCTTTGGGAGAGCGCCCAACGCTCCTGATGCTCTTGCTCTTTGCGGTCTTGGTGGCGATGTCTTGGGGCTATAATCAAATTTTCACCGGCCGCGCGGCGCTTTTGCATCTGGGAGCTTTTACGGCCACGATCATGACGGCCAATGTGGCGATGATCATCATGCCCAATCAGAGAATCGTGGTGGCGGATTTGAAAGCGGGGCGGGAGCCGGCGGCCAAATATGGCAAAATTGCCAAATTGCGCTCGACCCATAATAATTATCTCACCTTGCCCGTGATCTTTTTGATGCTGTCGAACCATTATCCTTTGTCCTTTGGCACGCCCAATGCTTGGATCATAGCCTGTTTGGTTTTTCTGATCGGCGTGACGATTCGTCATTATTTCAATTCCATGCATGCGCGTAAGGGCCGGCCGAATTGGACGTGGGCGGTCACTGTGATCTTGTTTATTGCCATTGCCTGGCTGTCCTCGGCACCCGGTTTTGACGGAGATGTGGAGCAGGCCGAAGCCGTGCCTTTGACCCGTTACGAGATGCGATTTGCTCAGGCAGAGGGTTTTGAGCAGGCGCATGAAATTGTGCAGGGCCGCTGCGCCATGTGCCATGCGCGCGCGCCGGCTTGGGATGGGCTGCGCTGGGCACCGAAAGGTGTCTTGCTCGAAACCCGCGCGGATGTGGCGCGCAATGCCCGCGCGATCTATTTGCAAGCGGGGGTGAGCCACGCCATGCCGCCCGCCAATATCACGGATATTCCACAAGAGGATCGCGCGCTTTTGACGGCCTGGTATCGCGCGGGGCAATAGGGGCGACTTCCACTCTTGCAACCGGTTGCAAAAATAGTATCCTAACCCCCGAACGGCTTGCCAAGATGGGGCAGGGTCTTTGCATTTAAATCGGAGTATTTTCTGTGGACACAGCAGATAAAACCATTCGCCTGACCACCGCACAGGCCATCATTCGCTATTTGGCGGCGCAGTATATTGACATTGACGGAGAGAAAACCCGCGTATGTGGCGGGGGTTTTGGCATTTTTGGCCATGGCAATGTGCCTTGTTTGGGCGAGGCCCTATACGACCACCGCGATGTGCTGCCGCTGTATCGCGGACAAAATGAGCAAGGCATGGGGTTCGCGGCGGCGGCCTACGCCAAATATCACCTACGCCAAAAATTCATGTTTTGTACGGCCTCAGCAGGGCCCGGCACGGCCAATCTATTGACCGCAGCGGCCTTGTGCCATGCCAACCGCCTGCCGATGCTGATGCTTTGCGGAGATACGTTTTTGACCCGACTGCCCGATCCAGTGCTGCAACAGCTGGAGCATTTTGGCAATCCGGCGCTTGGGCTCAATGACAGTTTTCAAGCGGTTTGTCGCTATTGGGACCGGATCACCCATCCGGCGCAGGTGATCCAAACCCTGCCGGCGGCTTTGGCGACTTTGCTTGATCCGGCCGATTGCGGCCCGGCGTTTATCGCTCTGCCACAGGATGTGCAGGGTTGGACCTATGATTACCCTCTGTCTTTCTTTGAACCCAAAGTGCACCGCATTCGTCAGCAAATGCCAGATGCGCGCGAGCTTGAGGATGCGATAGCTGCCTTGAAAGCTGCCAAACGCCCAGCGATCATTGCCGGTGGCGGGGTGCAATATGCCAAGGCCGTGGCCGAGCTGACCCAATTTGCAGAAGCTTGCGGCATCCCTGTGATTGAGACCATTGCGGGCCGCGCCAATCTCTTGGCCGATCATCCCCTGAACATGGGGCCGGTCGGGGTGACGGGATCTGACAGCGGCAATTGGCTGGCGGAACGGGCGGATGTTATCCTATCGGTCGGCAGTCGCTTGCAAGATTTCACAACAGGATCATGGACCGCCTTTGCGCAAGATGCGCAATTTATCTCGCTCAACACCGCGCGCCATGATGCGGGCAAGCATCGCGCCCTGCCGTTGGTGGGTGACGCCAAGCTGGGACTTCGGGCGCTCACCGAGCAAATGGGGGGCTATCGCGCCCCCGGCGCTTGGTTGGACGAAGCGCAAGCCGAGCGCCGCAAATGGGACGCCTATGTGGCGCAGAATGTGAAGCCGGGCAATCGGCCCAACTCCTACGCCCAGGCGATTGGTGTGGTCAACGCGCTCTGCGATCCGCGTGACCGGGTTGTTGCCGCGGCAGGCGGTTTGCCCGCGGAGGTGACGGCGAATTGGCGGACCTTGGATATTGGCACTGTGGATGTGGAATTTGGCTTCAGCTGTATGGGCTATGAAATCGCAGGTGGCTGGGGGGCACGCATCGCGCAAAGTGAGCTTGAACCTGCGCAAGACACCATCGTCTTTACCGGTGATGGCAGCTATATGTTGATGAATTCAGACATTTACTCATCCGTGCTGACGGGCAAGAAATTGATTGTTTTGGTGCTCGACAATGGCGGGTTTGCGGTGATCAACAAGCTGCAAAATAACACCGGAAATGAGAGCTTTAACAATCTCATCGCCGATTGCCCAACGATCGACGCCCCCTTTGCCGTTGATTTCACCGCCCATGCGGCGGCCATGGGCGCGATTGCGGAGCGGGTGGCCAACCCTGCTGAATTGGCAGAGGCGTTTAAGCGGGCCAAGGCGGCAGATAAAACCAGCGTGATCGTCATGGATGTGGATGCCTATGAAGGCTGGACGACCGAAGGGCACAGCTGGTGGGAAGTCGGCACGCCCCAGGTCAGTGCCCATTCTTCCGTCCGCGACGCCCATGAAGATTGGGAAAGCGGCCGCAAGAAACAGCGGCGCGGTGTGTAGTTATGCAAAACCTCTTGGCGGGTATCGCTCAGAATAATTTTGTTGTCATTGGTCGCGCGGGAATGGATTTCTTTCCAGATCCCCCCGGAACGAAGACGGAGGAGGCGGAGGTCTTCACCGCCGGTTTGGGAGGGTCCTCGGCCAATATTGCGGCGGGGCTTGTAAAACTTGGCGGCAAGTCGGCTTTGGTGACCTCTGTCAGCGATGACAGCGTTGGGCGCTACTGTGTCAATCAGCTGAAAAATTATGGCGTGGATTGCAGCCATGTCAAAGCGGTTGGTGGCGAGTTTCGCAACTCCCTGGCCGTCTATGAAACGCGCGTCAAAGAGCATCAAAGCGTGATCTATCGCAATGGCGCGGCTGATTTTCAGTTTACTGCAGCCGACGCCGAGGCCGTCAATTATGGTGATTTCGGCGCTCTTGTGACAGCGGGAACGGTGTTTGCGGCCGAGCCAAGCCGTTCTGCGGCCTTCCACGCCTTCGATCTGGCCCGCGCGGCCGGGCTGCCGATCATCTTTGATGTGGATTATCGCCCCTACAGCTGGCCATCGCCGCAGGTGGCCGAAGAGGTCTTGTCTCGTGCCGGTGCGCTGTCGGACGTGATTGTGGGCAATGACGAAGAATTTGGCTTCATGGCCGGTGGACTTGACAAAGGTCTGGCCAAGGCGCGCGCTCTGGCGCAGAGCACTGCGAAGATTGTGATCTACAAAATGGGTGAGAAAGGCGCGATTACCTTTGCGGGGGATCAAGAATTGCGCACGGGTATTTACCCGGTCACTGCATTGAAACCGACAGGGGCAGGGGATAGTTTTATGGCGGGTTTTCTGGCCTCTCTGGCGCAGGGTTTGCCGCTTAAAGATGCGGTTCTGCGCGGCTCTGCCTGTGCGGCTATCGTTGTGGGCAAGCCTGGCTGCGCGCCGGCCATGCCCTTTCCGGCCGATTTAGAAACATTTTTGGCCGCGCACGCCGGTCCCACAGAGGTGAAAGATTAAACCATGCATATAGCCCCTTATGACAATAAAAATTCCCCCATTGTGGATGTGGATGATACCACGGTTCCGCTGAATTATTTCAACATCGTGAAACTGACCAAGGGTCAGGCCTTTGCTTATCAGGTGCCGGGCTATGAGACCTGCATTGTTCCGGCCACGGGCACCATTGATGTCGATGTCGAAGGGTTCAAAACCGCCGGATTGGGCGGGCGTGTTGAAGATGTGTGGGGCGGCGAGCCTGAGGGCGTTTATGTGCCGTCAGGGGCAAAAGTGGAGATGGTGTGTCTGTCGGAGACCGCAGAGGTGTTCATTGCTGGCGCGAAATATGATGAGGTCCTGGATCCTTTTGCGGTGCGCGCCGATGAGATTGACCTGGTGCAATATGGCTCGGATGACACAAAAACCCATCGCAAAATCAAACATATACTTGGTCAAAAGCAGCATGGAAAAGTGGGCCGCCTGCTGGTCAGTGAGCTGTTCACGGTCGGTGCCGGCGGATGGTCGGGCTTTCCAAGCCATAAGCATGACACGGACCGTCTGCCCACAGAGACACGTCATGATGAAACCTATAATTTCCGCTTCAAACCCAATTGGGGCTCGGGCGTGCAGATGCTACAGCGCGAGGACAATAAGCCAGGGGATGCCTATCATATCGTGGATGGCTCAACCATTTGTCTCGACAATGGCTATCACCCCTGCTGCGTTCTGCCGGGGTATGAGATGTATTATTTCACCATCCTGGGCGGGTTGAGCCAACGTTCGCTCGTGCAATATTTTCAGCCAACCCACGCCTATCAAATCGAAACCATTCCCGGCATCAAAGACATGATCGCGAAATTCAAATGACCCTCGCAACGCTCGCTGAGGTGCTGCAACCGGCCCTAAAGCAGGGCTATGCGGTGGGGGGATTGGTGACCCTAGGTTGGGAAGATATGCGCGCCTATGTGGCGGCGGCTGAGGCGGAAAACTGCCCGGTTATCCTGCAGGCCGGGCCATCGTGCCGGGCGCATACGCCGCTGCCGGTTTTGGGCAAAATGTTTCGGCATTTGGCGGAGGAGGCCTCGGTGCCTGTGGTGGCCCATCTGGATCATGGCTATACCTTTGAAGACTGCAAACTTGCCTTGGACAGCGGTTTTACATCGGTGATGTTCGATGGCTCGCGCAAACCTTTGCAGCAAAATATTGATGAAACCGCCGCAATTGCCGAGATGGCCCATGCGGCAGGCATCTCTTGTGAAGGCGAAATTGGGTTTGTTGGATATTCTGGCGGGGAAAGCTCTAATGGAACCGATCCTGAAGAGGCCGCAAAATTTGCCCGCGAGAGCGGGGCGGATGCCATTGCGATCAGCGTTGGCAATGTGCATTTACAACAAGATAAGGAAGGCGGTCTGGATTTGGAGCGCATTGCTCAGATTGAGGCGCTAACGTCGGTGCCTTTGGTCATTCATGGCGGCTCTGGTGTTCCGGTAGAGCAGCGCCGACATCTGGCGGCAAAGACGTCGATTTGCAAATTCAATATCGGAACCGAATTGCGGATGGCCTTTGGGTCGGCCCTACGCGCCGCGGTTGAGGCTGATCCGGCGCGGTTTGATCGGGTGCAAATCCTATCGGATACGCTTGACCCGGTCCAACGTGCCGCGCAGGAGGTTCTGCGCGCCTTTGGGGCACCGCCGCAGCGTTAAAGCCAGGCGTTAATCCTTTTTTGCAGGCGCTTTTTTAGCCGCAGCGGATTTTTTGGTGGTTGGCTTTTTGGCGGTGGTTTTTTTGGCGGTAGGTTTTTTCTTGGCCGCCGCTTTCTTCTTTTTGGCAGGCGCTTTTTGCGCAATCAGATCCACTGCGAGTTCCATGGTGACCTGGGCCGGCTCAATCTCTTTTGGGATGGTGGCATTCACTTTGCCCCATTTCACATAAGGACCATAGCGCCCATCCATGACATTGACCGGGCCGCCCTCGCTGGGGTGTTCGCCCAACTCATGCAGCGGCTTGGCGGCCGCGCCCCGTCCACTCCGCGCAGCCTTTTTGGCCAATTCTTCCATAGCCCGGTTCATGCCGATGCTCCACACTTCGTCGATATCGCCGATATTGGCGTAGAGCGTGCCGTGTTTCACATAGGGGCCGAAGCGCCCGATTGAAGATTCGATCATCACCCCATCTTCCGGATGCGGGCCAATTTCGCGGGGTAGGGATAAAAGCTGCACGGCCTTTTCAAAGGTCAACTCATCCAAGGACCAGCTTTTCGGAATGGACATCCGCGGTGGCTTGGGGTTTTCCTCCGTGACAGTGCCGCGCTGCACATAGGGGCCGTAGCGCCCATCGCGCAGGCTTATGGGATCCGCGCCATCATGCCCGAGCAGCTGGCCATCGGGACCGATGGCGCTGCTTTCGGTGCCGGGCGGTCCGAATGGGCGGGTAAAGCGGCATTCTGGGTAGTTGGAACAGCCGATAAATGCGCCACCAGATCGGGCTGTGCGCATGGACAAACGCCCATTGCCACAGCTTTTGCAGACGCGTGGATCAACCCCGGGCTCTTCCATGGGAAAGAGATGCGGCTCAAGGACATCGTTAATCTTTTCAAGAACTTCAGTGATGGATTGATCCATCGCCTCATCAATCGCGACCTTGAAGTCCTTCCAGAAACGGCTCAAAACCGTGCGGTATTCGCGATCACCGGCCGAAACGTCATCCAATTCATTTTCCAAATTGGCCGTGAACTCATAGCCGACGTATTGGCGGAAGAAACTGCTCAGGAAAACAGTCACCAAACGCCCCTTATCCTCAGGAATCAGACGGTTCTTCTCTTTGCGCACATAGTCGCGATCTTGGATTGTGGTGACGACCGAGGCATAGGTGGAGGGGCGACCAATGCCCAGCTCTTCCATACGCTTGACCAAGCTGGCCTCGGTGTAGCGCGGTGGTGGCTGGGTATGATGCTGCTCAGGGGTGACAGATTTTTTGGCCAGGGGATCGGCGGCGCTGATTTGTGGCAAACGCTTGTCATCTTCGTCAACAACCGTGTCGTCACGCCCTTCCTCATAGACCCGCATGAAGCCATCAAAGAGCATCACTTGCCCGGTGGCGCGCAGACCGACCTGCCCATCGCTTGATTCAATTTCAACCGTGGTGCGCTCCAAACGGGCCGCTGCCATTTGGCTTGCGACCGTACGTTTCCAGATCAGATCATAGAGTTTCTTTTGGTCAGCGTCGGATATCGATAGGCTGTCAGGGGCTTGGCCCATTTCGGTGGGGCGAATACATTCATGCGCCTCTTGGGCGTTTTTTGCCTTATTTTTATACAGCCGCGGTTGCTCCGGCACATATTGCACCCCATAGCGTTCACCGATCACGGCGCGGGCGGCTTGCACCGCTTCTGGCGCCATATCGATCCCATCGGTCCGCATGTAGGTGATCAAGCCAGCCTCATACAGGCGCTGCGCGGCCGACATGGTTTGCCGGGCGCCCATGCCGAATTTGCGGCTTGCCTCTTGCTGCAGGGTTGAGGTCATGAAGGGGGCCGAGGGGTTGCGATTTGCGGGTTTGGCTTCCACCGACGTGGCGGTCAAATCCCGGCTGCGCACCGCCTGAACCGCCAATTCCGCCTCGGTTTCATTCGCCAGATCAAACTTATCGAGACGCTTGCCGCCCAGACTGGTCAGCCGCGCGTCAAATTGCTGGCCGCGCGGGGTGCTCAGACTGGCACCGACGGTCCAATATTCACGCGGATTGAATGCCTCAATTTCCATTTCACGGTCAACGATGAGCCGCAGGCAGACCGATTGCACCCGCCCAGCCGATTTCGCCCCCGGCAAGCGACGCCAGAGCACGGGGGAGAGCTTGAAGCCCACAAGGTAATCCAGGGCGCGGCGGGCCAAATAGGCCTCAACCAATTCCATATCCACTTGACGCGGATTCTTCATGGCTTCGGTGACGGCGATCTTGGTGATGGCGTTGAACACCACACGGGATACCGGCGTGTCTTTTTTGATCGCGCGGCGCTTGGTGAGCGTCTCTTGCAAATGCCAGCTGATCGCTTCGCCCTCGCGGTCAGGGTCGGTCGCTAGGATCAGCTCATTGTCGTCTTTGAGGGCATCGGCAATGGCCTTGACGTGTTTTTTGCTGGCCGCGCCAACCTCCCAAAGCATCTCAAATTCATTCTCGGGATCCACCGAGCCATCTTTGGGCGGCAAATCACGCACGTGACCGTAAGAGGCAAGAACAGTGAAGCCTGGTCCAAGATATTTGTTTATTGTCTTTGCCTTAGCAGGAGATTCTACAACAACAACAGCCATGGGTGTACCCTGCGAGTTAAGAAAAATTCTTGCGTCAAAAAGGGGGTGCAAGAGCAATTTGTCAATGGAGGTTGCACAAAAAAACGAATTTAGTGGTTGTGGATGCGCGCCAAAAGCCCGCCGGGGTGCCGCTCCAGACGACCAGAGAGCTCCAGTTCGGTGATGGCCGGGGCGACATGGGCGGCGGGTTTTTTGAGATCGCGGATCAGCTGATCTTCGGCCAGCGGCGCGGCGCTGAGACGATCTAAAATTTGTTTGTGCAATGTTTGAACCAGATCCTTGCGTCGGGTTTGATAGGGCTGTGTTTTGCCATGTGGAAGGGGCAAGGTCGCCTGGATTGTTTGGGGCCGCTTTTGTGCGGCCATTGGCGATAGCGGTGGCGGTTGTTGTGTCGCCGGATAGATGGCTTGCAATATGTCATCGACACTGCGCACCAAACAGGCGCCATCGCGGATCAGTACATTGCACCCGGCGGCGCGCGCATCCATGGGATGGCCAGGCACAGCCAGAACCTCGCGCCCTTGCTCGAGCGCTTGCCTTGCGGTGATAAATGTGCCGGATTTCGCCGCCGCCTCCACAATCACAACCGCCTGGCAGAGGCCGGAGATAAGGCGATTGCGTTTGGGAAAGAAACGAGCTGTGGGGTGAAATCCAATGGGCTGTTCAGAAATGCGTGCGCCTTTTTGCAAAATGGACTTGGCAAGCTCGGAATTTTCGGCCGGGTAGATCACATCTAAGCCGCCCGCATGCACGCCAATGGTCCCATGGGGCAGGCTGGCGGCATGGGCGGCGGCATCGATGCCACGGGCCAGACCAGACACGACGATCAAACCGGCTTCTGCAAGACCTGCGGCCAGACGGTGGGCCATGCGCGTGCCCAAGGAGGAGGCGTTGCGTGCGCCCACGACTGCCACGCAGGGACGCGTGAGCTGCTCGTGTTGTCCCAAAACCCAAAGGAAGGGCGGGGCATCGGAGATTTCAGCCAACAGGCGCGGATAGCCGGCTTCATGCTCAAAAATGAGATCCGCGCCAATTTTCTTGCCGGTGAAATATTCGCGCTGCGCCATATGCTCGCTACACAGCTGATAAGATTTGACCCCCTTGCTGCGGGACAAGTCGG
>Ga0209601_1002344_pt1 | contig 11793 bp, 11 predicted proteins | sample COGITO_mtgs_1104_4_FD_184796 | JGI IMG/M metagenome (GOLD analysis project Ga0209601, IMG submission 184796) | Pelagic marine microbial communities from North Sea - COGITO_mtgs_110426 (SPAdes) (version 2) | ecosystem: Environmental > Aquatic > Marine > Epipelagic ...
TATAGAATCAATTTTCTCTTCTAATTTTAAAATCCTTAAATCAATAAATTTTGATGATAGTTCATAAACACTTTTCTTTTCTTTTTTATTGTTTTCTATTATTTCATTGATAATTCCTTTTAAAGTATAAGAATTTAATTCTTTATTAGGTCCAGAATATGATATTCCGTACGTATTTGAATTTTTTGACGGATTAACTACATAATTTGATTTTAATCCATTAATTGCCTCATTCTTGTCAAATTGATTAATTAAGTAAGTATTATAATCTTCATAATTTAAGAATTTTGCTTTATACCTAAATATTGAATTTTCAAACTCATTTTTATTTTTTGAAAATGAAAATGTATGTTCATTTATTTTAATAATGACATTTTCCTTATTATAACGAATAATACATTTATTTTCAGTGTTGGTTTCTTTTAAAACAAATTCAAATGGTAATGACTCTTTTGTTAAAAGCTCATTAGCTTTCCATGTGTTTTTTTTAAAATACCTGTAATTAAAACCTAGATTTTCTACTACTTTATTTAAAATTAATGTAGATTTAGGTGCAGGTTATCAAAATGTTTTCCAAAACGGTACGTCACCTAATAGACATATGGTATGGTATTTGGGAAGTAGCAATAACTTAAACGCATTATTCCATATACCAAATTCTTATAATAATCTCTCAGATACTTTATCTCTTAACACTTTTTATTATCTTCAATTGGCTTATAGCCCCAGTGGAGGCGGAAGTAATGGTAGAAGAGCTTGGATAAATGGAGTTGAAAAAACTGTAAACAATACAGCTGCAGGTAATAAAACTCCTTCAGGAACTTCTACTATCGGCATAGATAATAGTTTAGTAAGTGGTCAATCAGATATGTCATACGCTTTTATAAGATATTATGATAAAGCGTTATCAGCAGCTGAGATATCACAAAATTATAACGCACAAAAAAACAGATTTATATAATGTACGTAGGACCAGATATAGTACAAAACGGATTAGTAGCAGTTTTTGATGCTGGTAGCACAAGAAGCTATCCAGGAACAGGAAGTACTTGGTATAACTTAATTGGAACAGTAAATGGAACATTAAGCGCTACAAGCATAGGTACAACAACAGCTGGTGTAATGACATTTGATGGGGTAGATGACTCAATAGATATACCTTTAGCTACTTTAACATCGTCTAATTTTACAGTAATAGGGGTTACGCAAAGAACATCATCTGCAACTATAGGTAGACTTATATCTGCTAAAAATAACAATTGGTTATTAGGGCAATGGAGTTCTTATATGAGACAGTATTATGCTTTAGGATGGGTTACTGGATATGGAGCTTCTCCATCAACTGGTACCACGGATGATTTACAAACTCATATTTGGTGCGGAACAGGTGATATATCAGGTAATGCATATAGATTTCGTGATGATAACGTAGAATATACCACGACCACAACGTCTGGAACAGCTGGACCCAATGGATTTTCTTTAGGTAGATATGCACCTGGTAACAGTGAATATGCGACAGGAACAATAACAGTTCTTTTAGTATACAATAGAGTGCTAACAGATGCAGAAATAGATCAAAATTTTAACGCACAAAGAACAAGATTTTTATAGAATAATAACTTTTTGGATATTGAAAAAAAGATAATAATAATATGGCGAACGAATTTAAAATAAAAAAAGGCTTAATTGTCACAGGCGCATCAGGTGGAACTGTTGTAGATATACAGGGTTCACAAGGTCAACTGTTTTCAGTAACCGATGACTTAAGCGGATCTATATTCGCTGTGTCAGATATATCTGGTGTACCGATATTCGATGTCAACTCGAGTGGAATATCTTACTTTGACGGAAAATTAGGGATAGGCTTAACACCTACAACTGTAAATTTAGAAGTTAAATCAATACAAGACATAAGCTTTGATGAAGGAATTGGCGTTGTAAGAAGCAATACATCACAAACTGGCTATATTAACATGGTGGGCGGTGCAATGAATATAAACGCCCCAAATGCAATACCTATAAAGTTTAGAGATGGTGGAAACACAAATTTAACTATAGGTGGCGATGGTCATGCAACTTTTGCAGGAGATGTTACAATTGGCGGTAAAACTTATCCAAAAATAAGTTTAACAGATAATCAAGGTGTAGCTAGAACATTTAGTGTTGGTACTAGTAATGAAACTTTTACCGTTAGAAATGAAACTGCTTCATCAGATGCTTTTACTATTTCTAATGCTAACAACGCAACTTTTGCGGCTCAAGCATTTAGTGCAGCTACATCCTCTGGAGACGCCTCATCAACCCTAACAACAAAAGGTTATGTAGACAGTTTAATTACTGGTGCTACAATATATAGAGGAACCTGGCAGGCAGGTATATCCGCTACATCAACAGGAACAACTTCTTCCAGTACGACATTAACAGTTTCTGCAGCTATACTTGATGCTGCTGGTAATACACCTACTTTGGTTGGGGCTGTAGTTACAGGAGCTGGAATAACAGGTACTGTAAAAGTAGCGTCTGTTACTTCATCTACAGTTTACGAATTAGACACAGCAATAAGTGCAACAGCAACCGCATACATATTTTCCCCAATATATGGAGCTCCTGATTTAAGTGGTGTAACACAAACATCTGGATACTACTATATCTGTAGTGAAGCAGGTAGCGCAACACCCAATGGTGCGGGAACGGAACCTAACACTTGGAGTGTTGGTGACTGGGTTATATGGAATGACGATATTGGAACTGGTGAATGGCAAAAAATTGATAACTCATCTGTATTATCAGGTGTAGGTACAGGTCAAACTGTAGCTTTATGGGAAGGCGCTGGTTCTGTTACAGATTCAGAAACTTTAGGTAATGCACCTATAACGGTTAGTGCTACTTCTGTAATTTTTACAAGAGACATAATGCCAAGTGCAGAGAATTTATATGATATTGGGTCAGCATCTGTTAGGTGGGAGGATATTTATGCAGACCAAGTTTATGGCAGAAGTGTTTATGTAGATGACAATATATATCACAATGGAGATACAGATACGTATATAGCTTTTGCAGCAGATAGACAAACTTTTTTAGCAGGTGGAGATGAATTTATAGATTTTAGAGAAGCTACTGAAAGTTATATAACATTAGGTAATTCTAATGATACAGATACAAGAATGCAAGGTGGTGCAGGTTATATATTTATACAAGGAAGCGATGGGTATATAGGAATAAATGATGCTACTCCCTCATATCCTTTTGAGGTTAATGCAAATACTTACATAGGGGCAACTTTAGAAACTTCAGGAAACGCAACTTTTGGAGGAGATGTAAATACAGGAAGATTATTTGTCGAACAATCAGGAGCAGATATGATTGATATGACAAGAACAGGTGTTGGAACTTATAGGTTTGCAATATCTAGTAGTGATGCATTCAGTTTATTTGATGTTGGGGCAAATGTAGATAGGTTAGTTATAGACAGTTCCGGCAACGTCGGGATCGGCAAAACTCCCCAAGCTAGAAATGTTTTAGACATACAAAGAAATGACACACTTGGGTCTTTTATTACTCATAGAAATGACACTGGGTTTGCTTTAAATAGAACTTACGCAGACTATGGAAACGATGGTAACACTGTAGAATATCAAGAAAGAATAGGAGTTGATGGAAATAATTCAAGTATTGGAAATTATTCAAATCATACTTTAGCAATACGAACAAATAACCAAAACAGAATAACTATTCTTTCTGGCGGCAACGTTGGGATTGGAACGACTTCGCCTGGGGCTAATCTAGATGTTGCTGGCGCTGCTCCTGTTATTAGAATAACAAACACTACAGACCCTTTAGGTAATGGAACAGTAGGTAGTTTTGAATTTTTTACAAATGATTCCTCAACAGGTGCAACAAGAACTGTTTCATCTATTGTTTGCGATAACCAAGCAGGATCAGCAGTACCGGGTGGGGAGCTAGTATTTAAAACATCACTTGGCGGAAGTGGATCACCTGTAGCAACAGAAAAAATGCGTATTGAAGCAGATGGTACGGTTTTAATTGGAACAGCAAGTAGCGGTTACGACACAACACAAGGGTATCCTTTGCATGCAATGTCAGACTTGACAAGTCAGTCGTATATTTCTGTAGCTAGAAAAGGACAAACGTCAGGCACTGAAGGTTTAATTGTGGGTCTTGACACTGCTAATGCTTATGTTTTAGTAAGAGACAATATTCCTTTAATACTTGGAACTAACAATTTATCTCACGTGTTTATTCAGCCTGGCGGCAACGTTGGAATTGGCACGACTAGTCCTGGGTTTAAGTTTGTAGTTCAAGACGATGGTACAGATCAAATGATAGCAGATTTTAGAGATTCAAATAGTGTTTATGGATTATTGTTGAGCTCAACAGGGACAGGAGGAAAAATTGAAGGAAGAGGAACAAACCACGATTTAACAATAAATACATCTGGAACAGGGGATATTACTTTAATACCAGGCGGCAACGTCGGGATTGGTACGATTAGTCCACAACAACTATTAGATGTAAATACTAATTCTACTGGTTTAAACGTTGATAATACAGCGGCAATATTTGGTAATGACATAGGAACTACTCAAAGTAGAGATACTTGGGTAAAGATGAGAGCATCTTCACAGACTACCGATAGATCTTGGGCATTTGGAACTCAACAATCTGGTGATTTTAGATTTAATTATTTAGGAGACAGAACTATAACACCTACTAACGCTGCTGCTTCAACTTTGCTAACAATAAAAAACAACGGCAACGTCGGGATTGGAACGACTTCGCCTAGTAGTAAATTGCATGTGAAAGGTGATATGGTTACGATCGAAGATCCAAACGGAGGTTATAAAATGGAACTTTCTGCTGATAATAATCCAGTTACTATTAGGTCAGACAATAGAACTGGAGCCTCATATGGTTCAATGGCTTTTATAGCAGGAAATGGTAGTGATGCAAATGATATTACAAGAATGACTATTGACACCTCTGGCAACGTCGGGATCGGGACGACTAGTCCTAACTCAAAACTACAAGTTGTAGGTAAGGCTACTTCCACTTCAACTGTTTCAACAGATGCTGCAACAACTCTTGTAACAAAAGATTACGTGGATTCTTCTGCTGGTAATCCTTCACACTTTAGACAAGGACATAAAAGTCACAATTTAACAAATGCTTTTACAACTTGCCTTACAGTAAACTTAAGTAATCATACTAGTTGTTATGTGACTGTGTGTTGTTTTGGTGATTGGGGTTCTCATAGTGCAGCAGCTTATAGAGGAGAGTTTTTCTTACAAAATGGAGCTAATAGTTATAATGAACCCGGTATAATATTAAGACAAGACGATAACACTTCAAATTCAGGTGATCAAATAGTATGTCAGATATTAGACCCTACTTCAACAGCTAATCCTAAAAATTTTGAAATACAAATAAGAACTACAGCAACAACTGGTACCACTGGTTTTACAGGGCTATTAACATTCACGGTTCAAGGAAAATTTAACTCAGTAACATAAAATTATGGCAAACGCAACAATACCAGTAATACAAATAAACGAAGGCAACGTCGGGATTGGAACCACAACTCCTTTAGCTAAATTAGACATACAAGGAACACAAGGCCAGTTATTCTCAGTTACAGATAATCTTAGCGGAAGCATATTTGCAGTAGCAGATATATCAGGTGTACCAATATTTGATGTTAATTCAAGTAGTGTATCTTATTTTGATGGAAACGTAGGGATCGGAGAGACTACGCCTAATTGTAAGCTTGATGTTAAAGGGGTTGTAAATACAACTATTATAGCCGCTACAACTTTAGGTGATGGTGGTGGTGCTGCAAATAGAGGTTTAGCTATAAGAACATTAACAGATGGTGGTGAAATAACAACAGTAGGTAGTAGTACAAATATGTACTTAGATACAGCTAATAACTTGTATTTGCAAAATGCAGGTAACACAAAAGTTACAATGCTAGCTAACGGCAATGTTGGGATCGGGACGACTAATCCTTTACATGACTTGCAAATAGGTACCGCGTCTACAAATGGTAGTTATTCAATGATGATAGAAGGTAATTTTGCTAATACTGCTTTAAGTTCTAACCCTAGATTAAATTTAATTGACACTAATTTTGGAATAACAGCTGGAAAATACGGTAGTGGCGCGTCAGATGATGCTATAGGCATTTTTGCATATCAAGGCGCTGGTAGAGGTATTTTATTTGCTCATACAACAGCTGGTAGCGGAACAACTTTGCAAAATATGCGCCACGATATGTTTGTTGACGGCGGCACCGGTAACGTCGGGATCGGGACAACTAATCCTGAGTATGGGTTGTCTGTATTAACTGATGACGGCGGCGGTGTTGGTAATATAGTAGCTTACGACAACGCGCCTAATGCCGCTGGTGTTGGCGGTGGAATTGGTCTTGGAGGATACTATAATGCAACACAGATTACACCTTGGGCAATTATTAGAGCACCTAAAGATACTGGTGGTAACGGTAATTTTGCAGGCGCTTTAACATTTTCAACAAGAAATTCTACTAGTTTTAACGAGGCTATGCGTATTAGCTCTGCTGGGGCTATTAAATTTAACGCTTACGGTGCAGGTACTTTAGTAACTGATGCTTCTGGTAATATTACAGCAGCAACATCAGGAGCAGGAACAGGTACAGTAACATCTATAACTAAAGGCGCTGGATTAGTAGTTGCTGGTTCACCAATAACCACTACTGGAAGCGTTGCTGTAGAGTACGGAGGAAATGTAAATAATATTATAACTGGAGGTAATAATTTTATTGGAGACACCGCGGTGTTAACTGATCAAATACTTATTACAGATCCTGGTGTTACATCTACAAATAGAAGAGTTGGTAATATTGAACTTGGTGATTTACCATTTCTACCATTTTCGGGTGGAACAATGACAGGTGCAATTATTATACCTGAATATATAACGCACGCTGGAGATACTGATACTAAGTTTGGTTTTACAGCAGCTAATCAATTCCAAGTAATTGCTGGCGGTAACACAAATTTAAATGTACAAGGTAACGGGGTTGATTTAAGCTACGCTGGATCAACAAAATTAACTACTCAAACTGGAGGTATTGCGATTACAGGTGATTTAACAGTAACTGCTGATGTTGGTATTGGATTAACTAATCCAGATGTACCGCTTCACGTAACTGCAAATGAAGATGGTAGTGGTATAGATAAAGGAGCGGCTAAATTTATAAACACAAATACTGGGCAAGGTGCAACTACGATGCATATGGTGCAGACCTCTAGTTCAAACTTTGCTAACGCGGTTAAGTTTTGGCAAGGATCAACTCCAACTGCTGTTGGGTTTATTAGACTAACAACTTCAGCAACTCAATTTATAACTAGTGCTTCAGATTTAAATTTAAAGAAAAACATAACAAACTGGAGTGATGATACTCTAAGTAAGTTTAAAGCTTTAGAACCTAAGAAATTTAGATTTAAAACACAAGATGTTTCTGAAGATAAAACACTAGGTTTTATTGCACAAAATGAAGTTGATAATTTTCCAGAAGCATATCCACAGTTTTTAGGTAACGATGAACAACCTTATTATGGATTTAATCCAACAGGTATGGTTCCTCATTTAATGAAAGCAATAAAAGACTTAGTTGAAAAAGTAGAAACATTAGAAAATAGAATAACACAATTAGAAAATAACAATTAAACAAAAAAACAAAATGGCAATTACTTACAAATGGGACATCCCACAAATGAACGCTCACATTCAGGCAGAGGGTGAAGACAATGTAATATACACAGTACATTACAGGTACACTGGCTCTGAAGAATCTGGAGGAAAAACTTACTCATCAACTAATATTGGAACACAAAGCTATACTTACGTAGCTGGAGATCCTTTTGTACCTTATGCAGATACTGAAGCTTTTGAAAACGTAGTTATCGGATGGTTAGAAGATTCTTTAGACGTACCTGCAATGCAGGCTAGCATAGCTGCAACTATACAATCTGAGATTACACCAGTAAACGAAGACTTATACTTTACATGGCAAAATCCAACTCCACCAGTGCCACCAGTAGAAGAGGAAGAAGAAGAATAGGTAAATTTCACTTAAAACAAGTGATAATAAAAACTAAGCATATATCTGATTTTTTGGTTCGCCTCAGATACATGTTAAACAACAGTGAACCTTAACCCATTAAAAATATAAACAATGGTAAAATTTATTAATTTATTAGTTGATGGAGCAATTACTCCTATCAACGTAGAAGATGTAGTGAAAGTTGTAGGTGCTGCTAACGGCGGTAATGCTTCAACAGTAACTCTAACTTACAAATCTGCTGCTACTTTAGTTATTACTTCTGAAGCTGGAGCTGGAAAAGGATTTGGAGCTGGATCTGCTACATCAGTGGCAAACGTAGAAAAAGGATTTTGGGGTGCAATTATTGATGCATCTTCACAACCTTGGAACTTAGTAGAGTATCCTTCAGCTGGAGAAGCTTGGACTGCATCTTATGCACCAGCATCTCAAGCTAGCGAATACGCTAAACAAAGTGCTGTACCAGCTGCACCAGGAACATTTGGAGCTAAACAAACTCAAATGATCCAAAACGATGACGATGCTGCTATCGTTTGGGCTTCAGTTGCGTAATACCTTATTTTATTAACCCTTAATTTTAAAACCAATGACCTTTTATTACCAGACTAGTTCGTGGAATAGTCAACCACAACCCAACGAAGAAACTATTAATTTTTGGAAACATCTCTCAGAGAAAAAACACTGGAGAATAGTACAATTACCAAATGGATTTTTTCAAACCGAGTACCAACAACCTGAAAAGGAAGATACTTGGATCGACGTAACCCGAAGAGAAACACTTGAAGGAGCAGAGCAAGCTATTGATTCGTCAGTAGATCATTATGCTAAGAAAGTAGATTTCTTGAAAGGACCAAAAGTCGTAAAAACCTTTAAATAAATAAATCAAATTTAATCTAATCTAATTATGTCAGACAAACTTGTCAAGAATCTTAACTTCGGTAGCGATGCCAAAGATAAGATATTTAAAGGGATAGATAAACTCACAAAAGCTGTTAGCTCCACATTAGGAGCTAGCGGCAAATGTGTTATCCTTGAAGATGAATCCGGTAAACCAATTATTACAAAAGATGGTGTTACCGTTGCTAATTCAATAGTATTATATGACGCTGTTGAAAACATGGGAGCAACATTACTAAAAGAAGCTGCTAGAAAAACTGTAGAAGAAGCCGGTGATGGTACAACTACAGCAACAGTATTAGCTCAGTCAATACTAACTAAAGCAAGCTCTAAAGATATTAATTCAAGAGAATTAAAATTAGGTATTAACGCAGCTGTTAAAAAAGTTGTAAAATATCTTGAAGATAATTCCATCGAAGTTACAGGCGATATGATCGACCAGGTAGCCACAATCTCCTCAAATAACGATACCGAACTAGGTAAACTAATCGGTGGAGCTTTCAAAAGTGTAGCAAATACGGGAGTTGTGATGATGGAAGAATCTAATGATATAACTTCATCTGTTGAAGTAGTTGATGGTATGCAATACCATAAGCCAGTTAAAAGTATGCACTTTGTAACTGACCAAGCTAAGAAAACATGTGAATTAAATAATCCATTAGTTTTAATCGTTGAATCACAAATTGATAGTATAAGAAAAATACAAGGTGTATTAGAATATGCTATAAAAAATAATGAATCACTTTTGATTATTGCAGATGTTGATCCTCAAGTTTTAGCTGCATTGGCTATGAATAAGATGAAAGGCAATATTAAAGTGTGTATAGTAGATGGACCAACATATGGTTTTACTAAAAAAGAAAAACTAAATGATCTAGCTATGATGACTGGAGCTACAGTTATTAATGAAGACTTAGGAGATGATATGGATTTAATTGAAGTTCAACATTTAGGTAGAGCTAAAAAATCTATAAGTGGACAGCAAGATACTATTATTCAAATAGAGGAAACTCCTGATGAAGCAAAAGATTTAGTTGAACAAGTTAAGAAAAGATTATCTACAGAAAAAGTTCCTGGATTTATAGTAGCGCTAGAAAGAAGATTAGCGTTATTAGCTGCTAAAGTTGCTATAGTAAAAGTTGGTGCTAATTCTGAAATTGAATTAAAAGAAAAAAGTGATAGAGTCGAAGACGCTATCTGTGCTACAAAGGCCGCAATCAAAGAAGGTATTGTATCTGGTGGAGGAATTGCTCTGCTAAATGCATCTTCATCTATCAAAGCTGAGTCAGAAGCTGAACAAACACTTCTAGACGCTATTAAAGCTCCTTTTAAGACAATATTAGATAATGCTGGTATATTAGACTATACGTTACCTAAAATTGAAGGAGAAGGATTAGATGTGGTTACGGGAAATATGGTAAATATGATTGATAATGGCATCATTGATCCATTATTAGTTACAAAAAGCGCTCTTTTAAACGCGGCTTCAGTAGCAACTACTATTTTATCAACTGATTGTATAATTAATAATATAAGAATACATGAGGGCGATAGGAAATAATTTAATAATAAAAAAGATAGAAGAACAAAACCAGTCTACAAAAGGTGGTTTACTTCTTACAGAGAAACAAAGAGAAGATGTTAGATTCCAAAAAGCTAAAGTTATTAAAGTAGGCGACGGGGTTAATGCAGTAAAAAATAAAGATATAATTTATTTTGACAAAGCATCATCACATAGAATAGAAATAAATAAAGAACCTTATCACGTTATTCGACAAGAAAACGTTGTCGTTGTTTTATGAAAAAGCTAACAGCAAGAGATTTAAAAGATCTTAGTTTGCTAAAACATTATCGTATAATACGTAAATGGGCTTGTAAAAACAACGGCTTAAATGACGCAGATCTTGAGTTGCTAATTTATTTTGATTGTATGGATCTTTTTACTAAGCATGATTTTGAAATAGGTACATATTCTTATAGTTGGGATAACAGGCGCTGGAACAGATTACTTAAAGAAGAGTGGATTGTAGTGTGGAGACGCAGAAACAGAACAACTCAAAAGTATAATATCTATAAAGTTTCATTCAAGTGCAAACAACTTATAAGTAGAATGTATCGAATCATGTTAGGTGAAGATGATATACCTTCTAGTGAAAGAAGAAATAAATTAATTAAAGGAGATAGCTACACAGACAAAGTACTGACAAGAGCTATTTATAATGTAAACAAAGATAAAGAAAGATGAGTAATAGTCCAATAAATTTTTTAGGAGCTTTAGGCGCTGCTGGTGCTATAATGGGTTCTAGAAGATCTAAAAAATCTAGACGTAAAATAAAAGCTAGAGTTTCTAAGTTAGAAAACCAAGTGCAAGCTATGCAAGCAAAAGAAAACGCAGGACCTACTCAAGTAGAACAACCTATAGAAATACAGCCAGAACCTCAACTAGGTGTTGTTCCTCAAGCATTTGACGGATCAACAGAAGAAGAGCCAGAATTATTAAGTAACACACCAACAATAGCTTCACCTTTTACGCCAGGAGCACAAAAAGCAGCAGGCGGAATGTTTGGAGCACCTATGCCAGGATCTTTTGATAGAAGCATGGGAGAAGAAGAAATATATTAAAAAAATAAACTATGATTGAAGATAAATCACACACGCACGCGTCAAAGAAAAACTCAGTAGGTATAGTAGGTGAAACTCGTATATGGGACGGACCACTAGATCAAGCTGGAAGACCTCATGGTAAAGGATCAAGTAGTGGTTCTAGAGGT
>Ga0209601_1002348_pt1 | contig 11787 bp, 9 predicted proteins | sample COGITO_mtgs_1104_4_FD_184796 | JGI IMG/M metagenome (GOLD analysis project Ga0209601, IMG submission 184796) | Pelagic marine microbial communities from North Sea - COGITO_mtgs_110426 (SPAdes) (version 2) | ecosystem: Environmental > Aquatic > Marine > Epipelagic ...
CGCCGTACCAAAGCGCTGTGCGCAACAGCGTCCCCATATTTCCTGGATCTTGTATCCGATCCAGCAATAAAATAAAACCTGTATGTGCCTCGAAATCGCCCAAATGCACCGGTTGTTTAAAGAGTGCCAATACTGGACTAGGAGTTTCTAAAAAGCTGATACTCTTCATGTCCCGGAGACTGATTTCATTCGTTTGAACCGCGCTTGTGAAATGCTGCTCATTGCCTTCCGTCAAATAAATATTTTCTACCTCGAGGCCTGCCTTCATTAAATCAGTGACTAACTTCAAACCTTCCGCAACGAATAGTCCCGACTTTTTTCGGTTCTTGCGTACAGCAAGGCTGCGGATTAATTTTTCTTGATTTTTAGTGAGCACGTTGACCAATTTTACGGCTAAAATACACCGCTTTTTCTACCCCGTACTGTTCGGGGGCACACTGTTGTTCATTACATCGAGCTGTTCAGGCTTACAACAGGCCACGACAGAATCGCCCTTATTGGTCAAAAACGATATTCGCATCAACGGCCGCCCCACCCTTAGCGACGACGATTACGACATCATGCGTCAACGCCCAAACAAGGGCCTAGGTAATGTCAGAATGTTCCTTAGCTTATACGGACTAGGCAGTAAAATAGGCGATAACGCCACTGGAAATTGGCTAAAAAGGATTGGGGAACCCCCAGCGTTTTTCGACAGCGTGGCTTTCGAAGCGACCGCAGCTCAACTGCAGCAGCACTATTTCAATCTGGGCTACTATTTAGTTGAAGACACTGCATTTGCGGAGCAAAATGGAAAGAAAGTTGTCGCCCATTATCAAATAAACACAGGACCACAATACAATATTTCAGCCTACAACCTTCGCTCTACTAGTCGCTTTATTGATTCAGCACTTGCACATTACCCCAAAGAACTTGAGTTAGGCGATGCACTGAATGCCCAGCGCATTGAGGATGAGCAATTGGCCTTAACTAACTTCCTCAAAGACCACGGCTATTTCACGGCCCAATTGGGTTGGGTCTATTTCGAAATAGATACCACAGGCGGACCTAATGCAAGTGAAATTACGGGCGTTGTCAACCCATTCATCTTTGGTGGTTTGGACGAACGCCAGCGAATCTCTAAGATCACTGTTCGTCCTACCTATTCGTTTCAAGAGGCGAATACTGTAAATGACAGTACCCGAACCGTGCACGGTATAGATGTCCTTCAAAACGACAGGCTGTTTCGCCCGGGGTTTTTAGATGAACAAATTTACCTAGAACGCGGCGCGTTTTACGATCAAAACCTCCTTCGAACAACCTATAAAAATCTATCTAGCCTAGGCGTTTTCCAGACAGTAGAGGTGAATGTCCAACCAAAAGACAATGCCTTACATGCCACTTTAAATTTGGTTCCTCTACCCAAGCGTTCGGTGAGTGCCAATCTCGAAGGATTGGGCAATAGCGGTAGTTTAGGTGTTGGTGGCAGTTTTAATTGGGACAATAGAAACCTTTTTAAAGGTGGTGAAACCCTAAGACTTTCTTTAGGCGGGGCATTGACAGAGCAGCGCAATTCCTCGAGCACAAGCTGGCTTATTGATGCACGTGAACTCAATGCAGGTGTATCCTTGCACCTGCCTAAATTACTATTGCCAAAAACACTAACTCCTCCGCAAGCTAAATTTTGGCGCCCAAAAACGAAACTAGGCACCCAAGTCGCCTACCAGTACCGTGCCCAAGAATTCAATCGATTCAATTTTTCGACCAATCTCGAATACAGCTGGACACGGCAGGGTGCAAAGCATGTGTTCAACCCTGCCCAGCTCTCCTTTGTAAGTATCAACTTTGCTAACGACACGGCCCTAGCCCCCTTCCTATTCGTTGGTTTTCAAAACATCATTTTTGCCACTACGGCGTACCAATACACAAAAAGCTGGAGTAACGACAAGACGCGCTACTTCCTGAACGCCTCAGCAAAAAGCGGTGGCCACCTGGCCCGTTTAAGTGGCCTGAACGAATGGAACGGAAACCCCATTGCTCAATTTGCTAAAACCGGTCTCGATTTCCGCGTATACCGGAGTTTGGTGCGCAAAAGACAATTGGCCTCACGAACTTTTTTAGGCGTTACTCAGAGTTGGAACAGTCCATCGGGTTTTGTACCCTTTGAACAATCATTCTTTATGGGAGGTGCGAATGATCTGCGTGGCTGGACGGCCTACCACTTTGGACCTGGCGCCACAAGTGAAGACCTGCTGCAAAGCAGTGGCTTTTTCTCTGCTGCACCTATAAAATTGGTTCAGAGCTTCGAGTACCGTTTTACCATTCAGCGCGCCATCAAAGGAGCTGTATTCCTCGACGCGGGAAATATGTGGCTGTTCAATAAAACCTACACTGGAACTTTTACCAGTGCGCAAGAAGCCGCTATTGAAGCGGGGACTTTTGGCTGGGACAGTTTCTACAAACAATTGGGAATCAACACGGGCTATGGCCTTCGATACGACCTTGAGTTTTTCATCATCCGTGCGGACCTTGGACTCAAAATCCACCACCCCGGTGCTGTCGACCGCTCTAATTGGGTCATTACTGCGCCACAATTGCGTGATTTCAACCTCGCATTAGGTATAGGTTATCCTTTCTAATTTAGGGTGTTCGCTTAAAACATTTGGTTTATTTTAGCGGCTCAATTAAACACCTAAGAATTATGATGTCCATTGACAAGATTAGAGAGTTGCTAGGCGATCAAGCTGATGCTTTGTTGAACCACACTTCTACGGCAATCACCAAAGACTCTTTGGCGATTTTACCTTCTGGCAACTTTGTCACGGAATCTTTCACAGAATCAAACCGCAGTATCCAAGTCATGAACTCACTTCAGCGCCTTTACGGCACTGGACGTTTGGCGGATACCGGTTATTTAAGTATCCTTCCCATTGACCAGGGAATCGAACACAGCGCTGGTGCTTCTTTTGCACCAAACCCTATGTTCTTCGACCCTGAAAACATCGTTAAAATGGCGATCGATGCAGGTTGTAATGCGGTAGCTTCAACCTATGGTGTATTGGCCACTGTGGCGCGTAAGTATGCCCACAAAATCCCATTCGTTGTTAAGATCAATCACAACGAATACCTTTCGTACCCAAATACCTTTTTACAGAGCCCTTACGGTTCCGTAGATGAAGCTTGGAATATGGGAGCTTGTGCTGTGGGTGCAACGATCTACTTCGGTCACGAGCAAAGCCGCGAAATGATTGAACAAGTTGCTGCTGCTTTCGAGCGCGCTCATGAATTAGGTATGGCCACCATCCTTTGGTGTTATACAAGGAATGATGCGTTCAAAGTAGACGGTGTGGACTACCACACTTCGGCAGATTTAAGTTCACAGGCGATCCATTTGGGCGTTACCATCCAAGCAGATATCATCAAGCAAAAGCTTCCAACCAATAATGGAGGCTATAATGCTACTGGTCACGGTAAAACGCATCCTAAAGTGTATTCTGAGTTGACTACGGATAACCCGATTGATCTGACGCGTTACCAAGTGTTAAACAGCTACAATGGTCGCATCGGTGTGATTAACTCCGGAGGTGCATCAACCGGTGACGACGCAAATGATTTGAGCGAAGCAGTGTTGACCGCAGTAGTGAACAAACGCGCGGGCGGTCAAGGTCTTATTTTAGGACGTAAAGCTTTCCAAAAAGAGTATAACGACGGTATTGCATTGTTGCACGCCGTTCAAGACGTTTACCTCAACGACGATATTACCATCGCGTAAGGCAAACGATATAAATTCAATGTAAAAGGGCATTCATCTTACCGATGATTGCCCTTTTTAGCTACTTTAGCACCCTACAAACTGCACAGAGGAACGAATACTATGGGTTGGTTTAAAAGAACAGAGGTGGGTATTACCACCGAAACCAAAGACAAAAAGGAAACTCCTGATGGACTTTGGCATAAATGTCCAAAATGTAAAGTCATCGTTAGCGTGGATGATCACGCAGCTGAACTTTGGACTTGCGGAAACTGCGGACATCACGATCGTATTAACGCAAAAGAATACTTCCAAATACTCTTCGATAACGGCGTCTTCACAGAACTAGATGCGCTCATGGAGAGCAAGGATCCACTAAAGTTTGAGGACACAAAACCTTATGTCGATCGTCTTAAGGCGGGGCAAAAGAAATCGGGCTTAAAGGACGCTATAACCACTGGCTATGGTGAAATGAACGGCAGACCTATAGTCGTGGCTTGTATGAATTTCAACTTTATCGGTGGATCCATGGGTTCTGTTGTAGGGGAAAAAATTGCTCGAGCCATGAACAAGAGTTTAGAAACAGGTGCGCCCTTCATTATGATCTCGAAATCTGGCGGAGCGCGCATGATGGAAGCTGCTTTCTCTTTAATGCAAATGGCAAAAACATCTGCTAAAATCGCGCTCTTAGACGATAAAAAGATCCCTTACATCTCCTTTCTCACGGATCCTACTACAGGAGGGGTTACTGCATCTTATGCAATGCTTGGTGATATCAATATTGCTGAACCTAATGCACTTATCGGTTTTGCAGGTCCACGCGTTGTTAAAGAGACCATCGGAAAAGATCTTCCCGAAGGTTTCCAGCGTTCAGAATTCCTTTTGGAACACGGTTTCCTCGACTTCATTGTAGAACGCAAATCGTTGAAAGCCAAATTGACACAATACCTTGATATGGTTATGGGCGAATAAAATGCCCGGTATAATACAAAAAGCCCCGAGCAATGCTCGGGGCTTTTTGTAAATCAGTGATACCACCTTAAGGATTATTCTCCCTGAGCTCGTGCATCGCGCATTGGGTTCGAGCGACCGTTGCGTTGCCAGCGGCTTGTCGCCCCTCTAGAATACACATCAAATTTACTGGGCTCTTGCATTGCAGGCCAATAGTTGTCGCTGCGGTCTGTATCCGCCATTTCTAGGAATGGATCCAAAGTGATTTGCACTACAGGCTGCGTGAAATTAAACCACTTTGTAAATTCATCTTCGTTCTTAAGCCAAACCTCAGCCGGTATGCGCTTGACCTCCTCTGTACCGTCCTCTAGAGTGAAGCGTAAGACCAAAGGCATGATCAAGCCGCCTTGATTTTCAAAAGTCACACCGTAGAAGTGGTATCCCGCATCGAGCAGCGCTGCCTCCTCTTTAGATAAACCCGCACGGTAGCTTTCGTAGGCTTCACGATCAGCCGCAGATACCTCAAACGGATTGTAACTGTTGTAAAAATCTCGAGTTGCAGGAACTTCATCTACCATAGTGCGAATGACTTCATTTCTAGCACGCCCGACATGAGCATTTGCCTTACGGTCTTTCTCTGCTTCAAATGGCTTTTCTACATCCGGATTTTTGGTCGACATCTGGTACCATTGTACATCTTTGATGGCGATATCCACGTGATCAGTGGTGTAGAACCAACCGCGCCAGTACCAATCCAAATCCACACCGGAAGCATCTTCCATCGTACGGAAAAGATCTGCTGGAGTTGGGTGTTTGAATGCCCATCTGCGGCTGTATTCTTTAAATGCATAATCGAACAATTCACGGCCCATTACCGTTTCACGCAAAATATTGAGCGCTGTAGCTGGTTTGCCGTAAGCGTTGTTACCAAACTGAAGAATAGATTCGGAATTGGTCATGATAGGAACGATCTGCTCTTTAGGACCACTCATATAAGGAACAATTTTATCAGCAGGCCCACGACGTGACGGGTAATCGTGATCCCACTCCTGCTCCGTGAGGTATTGTACGAATGTATTTAAGCCTTCGTCCATCCAAGTCCATTGACGTTCGTCAGAGTTAATGATCATCGGGAAGAAGTTGTGGCCTACTTCGTGGATGATCACACCAATCATACCGTATTTCGTTCCTTCACTGTACGTGCCGTCTGCCTCTGGGCGACCGCCATTGAAACATATCATCGGGTATTCCATACCTATCCATTTCGTATGCACAGAAATGGCTTTGTGGTAAGGGTAGTCTATGGTGAATTTTGAATAAACCTTTAATGTATGGGCAACCACCCGTGTTGAATACTGCTCCCATAAAGGATTTCCTTCTTTCGGGTAGTAGCTCATTGCCATCGTTGTTTTACCGCCAATATCTACTGCCTGCGCATCCCAAATAAACTTGCGTGAAGTAGCAAAGGCAAAATCACGAACATCTTCGGCTTCGAATACCCAAGTTTTAGTCGTCTTGGCTTTATTTTTTTCAGCAACTTCAGCTTCTTCTTGCGTCACAATAATCACTGGATCATCATAACTTTTTTCAGCTTTGGCCAGACGTGCACGTTGCTTTGATGTAAGAATTCTTGAAGCATTCGTGAGCTCACCGGTCGAAGCCACGATATGATCAGAAGGCACCGTAATGCTCACCTTGTAATCGCCAAAAGGCAAAGTGAATTCTCCTTGACCTAAAAACTGCTTGTTCTGCCATCCCTCGACATCGTTGTAAACTGCCATGCGAGGGAAAAACTGCGCAATGGTGTACAGGTAGTTATCTTCTTCTTCAAAGTACTCGTAGCCTGAGCGGCCACCAATATCCATCCGATCGTTAATGTTGAACCACCATTTTATTTTAAAACTGAACTTTTGCCCTTGGCGTAACGGTGTTGGCAGGTCCACACGCATCATTGTGTTGTTCACTGTATACGGCAAATTAGTACCCGAGGTCGTTTGTACATAAGCCAATTTAAACCCGCCGTCAAAATCATAGAACTGACTGTTCTTTAACTGATTAAAGGCTGTTTGCGCCGCACCACCGCGCTCGTTGAAAATTCCACCAGTTTGAATTTGCTGAGTCATGCTGTTTTTCGCACGCATGTTTTGATCCAATTGGACCCACAGGTAGCGCAATTCATCTGGACTATTGTTTGTGTACGTTATGGTTTCTTCACCGTAAATACGCTGGGTTTCGTCGTCTAAGGTGACAGACATATCATAGTCCGCGCGTTGCTGGTAGTATTCGTGACCTGGAGCCCCAGAGGCTGTTCGATACACATTGGGAGTGGGGAGTTCCTGCCCTAACTGGCGGAATTTAGACGTATTAACGTTTTGAGCTTGAACAGCAAAAGCTGCCATTGCCAATAGGCTGAGGGCTAATTTTCTCATGACTAGAGTTTATTTAAATACCAAAAACTTCCGGCAGTCGGTTCAAAATCATTTGAACACTCAGAGTCAAAACAACTCCAGACAACAGCCAGCGATACGCACTGCTGCGGCCATCAAATTTTTGGAAAATCGAATATACGAAAAGCAAACAGAGCACAACAGCAATTTGACCGACTTCAATTCCGGCATTAAACGGCAACCACGCCCACCAAAAAGATTCACTTTGCGCAATGAATGTATAGTAGGAACCAAATCCGAAGCCGTGGATTAAACCAAATATTCCAGCCAACCATGTACCACTTGCCATTACCTTAAATCCCGCGAGTGCGTGAACTACCACAGTAAATGCAATGGTTACAGCAATCGCTAATTCGATCCATGCTCCAGGTAAACTTACCCAGCCTAAGGCAGAAACAGCCAATGAAATGCTGTGTCCTAAGGTAAAGGCGGTTATCCAACGTAATGTGGGTTTCCAAAGGGAAAAGCTCAACGGCAGTGTCAGCGCTAGCAGAAAGAGCATATGATCGTAGCCTTGCCAATCCGTAATGTGCCGAACGCCTAGATTAAAGTAGAACATTAAAAATCGAACGTAAGTGTGTAGTTATTCCCCTCTCGACAACTGTTGGTCTTCTGAGCCCCGTCGTAATGAAAGAGGACAATGTTTTCCTGTGTCGGGTAGATATCTGCAAGGACTTCATTTCGAACGCGCCATTCACCCGATAAGTCTTCCAATGATTTCGTGCCGTAATCAGCGACGAACAATAAATACAATTCATCCGGGCCGTTTGCTGTCGCATGAAAGGTAATGGGAAGTAACGCTCCGTCCAAAGTAATTTTAAGGTGCGATTCTATATACCCAGCGTGCAGGTCGTATTGGGCGGCGGAATCTAAGCTAATGTACCGTTGTACTTTTTCCTTGAGCAGTTCATTCATCGCACGTTCCCAATCGTCCGGAAAGGTTTTCACAACTCCTGTAAGGACACCCTTACTGATGTCTACATTTAAATCGGTAACGCTTACATAAAAGTCATGCCTTACCTTAGTAGGCATGGTGCCGGTCTGCGAAACAGCGCCCAACCAAAGTGATACAAATACAATCAATACTTTCATGCCCGTGAAAATAAAGCATTTTTTAACCCTTCCCCTTATTCTTTGTGGGCTATTTCAGTCCAATACAGGATTCGCACAAGCGGTGCTCATTCACGAAGGGCCCGCCAATCAAACCGGCATCTGCGAGCCAACGATATCCGTGGACCCAACAAATACACAACATGTATATGCCGCATCGGTATTGAATAATTTCTACCAAAGTACGGACGGTGGATTGCATTGGACTCAAGAAGCTATTTCAAGTCCTTACGGCGTATGGGGTGATCCGTGTTTGGTGACCGATTTTAAAGGGCGCACCTATTTTTTCCACCTCAGCGACCCCGAAGGCACGAATTGGAATAGTGATCAGATACTGGACCGAATGGTCTGCCAGACAAAAGATGGCCCCAACGACACCTTCAATGACGGCAGTTTTACTGCAGTGAATGGAAAAAAACATGATAAAGAATGGACGGCCGTAAATCCGAAAAACGGGGCCATCGCATTGAGTTGGACCCAATTCGATCGCTACGGCACAGAAGATCCAGAATGCCACTCACGCATTTTATTTAGTGAGAGTCGAAATCAGGGCGAAAGCTGGTCTACTCCGGTAGAGATTTCCTCCTTTTTAGGCAACTGTATTGACGATGACGGGACCGCTGAGGGTGCTGTACCCGCATACGGGACCAAAAATGAAGTCTATGTAGGCTGGGCGCTTGATCAAAGCATTTGGATGAGTGTTAAGAACGGTAAGCGCTGGAAAACTCGGCCCATTGCTCGACAAGAAGCAGGGTGGACACAGAGTTATGCTGGATTTGACCGTTGCAACGGCATGCCTGTAACCGTTGTGGACCATTGTAAAGACAGTCCCTTTTATGGCCGCGTTTATGTGTGCTGGGGCGACCAAAACAAGAAATTTGGAGGTGAAATTTACTTTGCCTTTAGTGATGATCGCGGTAAAAACTGGTCGGAGCCCCAACGTATTTCTCAAGGAGGAAAAAGCGACCAATTCCTTCCATGGCTTACAATCGATCCAACAACCGGTGCACTCTTCGCCGTATATTATGACCGCCGCGATACCCAATCTCCAACCGAAACAAACACCTATTTAGCAAAAAGTACAGACGGCGGGACGCATTGGAGTGAATTCAAAATCAATAACGCACCGTTCTACCCTTCTGACGAAGTTTTTATGGGAGATTACAACCACATCAGCGCACACGGCGGTATCGTCCGTCCCATCTGGACCGAATTGCGAGACGGTAAAAAATCGATTTGGACCTATCCCCTAGACGTTAAATTTAGCATACATCAATAATGAACCTACTCATCGTAAGTACCTCGACCATTTACGGCAAACCCTACCTCAGTTACCTCAAAGAAGAGTGTGCCGATTTCTTTAGCAACGCACCAAAAATCCTTTTCATTCCTTTTGCCCGACCGGGCGGTATGACCCACGAAGCCTATACAGCAAAGGCCAAAGAAGTTTTTGCCTCATGGGGTTTTGAAATGCGCGGTGCGCATGAGTTTACCGATGCGAAGGAAGGTTGCCGTTGGGCTGATGGTTTTTTCACCGGCGGTGGAAACACTTTTGTATTGACAAAAACGCTGCATGAAACCGGCTATTTTAACGCCATAGACACTGCTGTACAAGCAGACAAGCCCTATATGGGCACCTCAGCCGGCGCGAATTTAACCGGTATTAGCATTTGTACGACCAACGATATGCCCATCGTCTACCCGCCTAGTTTTGAGGCATGGGGCTGGGTGCCATTCAACATCAATGCCCATTACCTGGATCCAGTTGAAGGAAGCACTCATATGGGAGAAACGCGCGAAACAAGAATTAAAGAGTTTCACCACTTCAATAATCAGCCTGTATATGGACTTAGAGAAGGCTCTTGGATTCGTGTGCACGGCAATCGGATGGAGCTCAAAGGCGCACACACGGCGCGTATTTTTTATAAGGGGAAAAAGGCTGTGGAATTTGAGAATATTTCGTTACTTAACCTTGAATAAATTCAAAGCCCATGAAAAAAGTATCTTGCCTTTTTATCTCACTTAGTCTTTCCATTAGCGCATTTGCCCAGGGCACATGGTCACCTTTTGCTTCGGTAGAGGAGAATGTGCACTTTACTGATTTTGCCCCCTCCTACAACTATGCCAATCTAAGCGTTCTTGCGGCAAATAGTGGAATACGCTTGGGCGCACACTATGTGCATGACCATCAACTTTCAGGTGAGATCACATTAGGGGTCACCGGAGTGGGAACACCGGGAATATTCTCTCGGAAAATTGTACCTGTGGAATTCATCGGTCACTACGGCCTATGGACCCCGAAAGAAGGTACGTTGATTACAAAATTCAACATCAGTGCAGGCGTTGGCTCAGGTCTAGCTGAATCATCAAATGGGAGGTTTGGCTTCTCTGAACACGCCGTTGTAGGCGCAAATATTGAAATGTCCGGTCTACTCCCGTTCGGTACGCTAATCATGGGAACACGTTATACCCAATTTGTAGATGATTACATTGACGGAAATGTGGTAGCTGGTTCTAATAACGACGCTGTACTGAGGTTTTACACTGCAGTACGTTTGGATGGAACTTCAAAAAAAATGCGCCAGGCCATAGCTGATGCGGAAGCGTTAGCTGCAAAACTTCAAGTAGATGCAAAAGCTGCGCAGGAAAAGTCAGAAGAACTAAAAAAGAAATTGGACGCAACATCTAAGGCTCATGCCGAAGAGATTAGCCAATTAACAGACGCATTGGAAGCTTGTAACGACTCCTTGGCTAGTGCTCCAGCAGAAAATAACGAACCCCTCTCTACTGCGTCGTTAGCCAAAGGTTATTATGTTATCATTGGCTCATTTCCATCGCAAGAGAGAGCAGAAGAATACGCATCAAGATTAGAGCTCGAAGACATTAGTATTGCCTATGAGCAAGAATTGGCCACGTATAGAGTAGTCTTAAGTCAACACGATAATCTTGCTGCTGCCGTGCGTGCAAGAGATGAAGCGAGAGCCATCACTCAAAATGCTTGGATTGCCATGTATTAAACGGTAAAAAACATCAGTAAGACCCGCCCAACAAGCGGGTCTTTTTTTGCCCTAATAATCCTTAAATTTGTGGCTCCAAAAGACACTATGAAAAAGACAGCATTGATCGTTTTAGACGGATGGGGACGCGCAGATAATCCCGAGGTAAGTGCCATTGATAAAGCGCATACTCCTTTTGTAGATTCCCTATACAAGAAGTACCCGCAGACTTGGATCAAAACATCAGGACTAGATGTAGGTCTTCCTGATGGACAGATGGGCAATTCAGAAGTGGGGCACATGAATCTTGGTGCTGGTCGCGTAGTCTATCAAGATCTAGTGAAAATTAATCTTGCTGCAGAAAACGGGGATTTTGCGAAAGACCCAACGCTTAAAGAAGCTTTAGCCCATGCAAAAAGCACTGGGGCTAATATCCACATCGCAGGATTGTTAAGCGACGGTGGTGTTCACGCACATATCAATCATGCAAAAGCGCTATGCAGCTGGCTGTATGCTGAAGCATTTGAAAACGTCTTTGTTCACGCATTTACTG
>Ga0209601_1002353_pt1 | contig 11763 bp, 14 predicted proteins | sample COGITO_mtgs_1104_4_FD_184796 | JGI IMG/M metagenome (GOLD analysis project Ga0209601, IMG submission 184796) | Pelagic marine microbial communities from North Sea - COGITO_mtgs_110426 (SPAdes) (version 2) | ecosystem: Environmental > Aquatic > Marine > Epipelagic ...
TTCTATTGTTTGTTTGTTTGTTTATGAGGGAGTCATTTCCCTTCAACTATACAGGGAGCCTAGCAAGTGTAATACCGTATCACAGTCAGCAGAGGCGGGGGCTCTTCTTCTATCTAGTGTATGTATCCGCTCAATGCCTCTTCTGTATAAGGGTGAGCCCCGAATCATGGATCATTATACCTAACTCCCTTATATAGAAGGGGTTACTACCACGCATTAGTTCCGTTGTGCGAAGTTGTGGACACGCCACCCGTCCCCCCGCGGTTTTTTGTGGTGCGCGTCTGTATAGATATGGTGTAATATGAAAAAATTAATGGACATGTTGATTATGCTTGATCTGCGGGTCGGGGCCGTATACAAAATGGTAGACAAAAAAATGACTACTACCAAAAAATGAGCGACAAACACCAAGCCAGAAAACAAGCGCCTATCTATAGTGGCGTTATCAATTACTTCCCAGATGCGCTGTGGGAGGTAGCTAGATGCAGCAAACAGGGCAATGACCAGCACAACGCTGGAGAGCCCCTACACTGGGCAAGGGAGAAATCGACCGATGAGTCGGATGCGCTGGTAAGGCATTTAATGCAGTATGACCAGATGGACGATGACGGAATCATCCATGCAGCCAAAGTTGCGTGGCGGGCATTAGCACTATTGCAGCGCACACTCGAATCTCGGGGCAAGGCACCCCTCAGTCCTCACAACGTAACACGACTTAAACCATGAAAGTAATATTATTAGGATTTGAAGACTCAGAAGACGAGATGCTCAAGATGGACGGTTTCGACTTTGCCATCGTGGGGGTGGTAGAGCGAATGGGGCACCCACCTATTATATGCTACGACCGAGAGAAGGTGATCGAGTCACACATGAAGGACGGCATGAGCTACGACGAGGCCGAAGAGTTTTTCGAGTTCAACCAAATAGGTGCATGGGTCGGGGAATCAACTCCGTGCTTTATTACCTTCACAGCGTCTGAGTGAAAGGCCCACTAAAAAAGGGTAGCCGTGTTCGCAGTCTCAGGGTTCTCGGTAAACGAATCAGGGTTCGGTATTCAGATATAGACGAGTGGGGTCTGTGTGACAACGATCAGTTAACGATATTCCTCTCATTAAAGTGTATTAACGACCCAAATCAGCATTGGTTAACGATTATACACGAGGTATCACATATGATCTTCCGTATCACAGGTATTGCGTATATGGAGCGGAATGAGGAAGAAGCATACGTCCGATGTGTGGAGAATCTCGTTATCCCGTGGATATTTGAATACAAGCACCTCAGGCCCATACTTCTGAATTAACCATTCGAGCTATTTCAGAAAATAACTGTTTTCTGAAATAAGAATTGTAATCAGGCCCTCAGTGATTACAAAGTGAATACATCGCTGTTAGTTGGTTTTGCTGATTGAGTGTATGATTTGTCCTATAACCTATATGTACGTAGGGCTAGAAGAGTTGACGTTGGATGCAATCAGCACTGTTTTTCTGGAAAGTTTTTATTTGATTTGCTCCTCTTAGAAGGAGAAAGTAGAAAAAAACTTTCCAGAAAAACAGTGCTGATTGCATCCAAAGTGATAACGCTACACGCTATATTCTATATGCCCTACAGCCGCTCGCCCAAAAATAGGGTCAAAAAGTGATTGACTTTAATGACGCTTTCTTCATACTCACCTCGATGGAAGAATTGAAGCTCAAACACTACCCAATACCCAACGCATCTAAGTATGAGATCGCGTCCAACGCCGTGGTACATCGCATCCTTAAAAGTGGAAAGCGTAAACCCATGAAGACACAACTCGTGCACAGGAACGCTGACAAGGATGGCATGGTGTGCGGGCAGCATCAGATTACTATTGTGTGTGACGACAAGAAGCGCCGCACCTTCAGTCCTTACAGTTTGCTCCGTGAAGCCCAGATACTGGCAGGTGAAGACCACCCGTGGCTAGAGAAACGCCACCGCGAGATTGGGTCGCAGTATATAGAGATACCTGACCTATGGTGTTTGTATCTCGTAGATCATGGAGGAAACGTGATGCATCAACTCAATGACGCTCAGGGGATCTATTTTAAGCAGATGAAGTTTTACTATGACGAGAGCCGCCACACACCGCTGGAGAAAATCAATTTACGGGACGTATCGTTCCGACCCCGCACCTATACTCGCAAGCAGCTTAAAGAGATGCAGGAAGAACGGATGCAGGAACTAATGGAGATGCACTCATGAACTGGAAAACCACGGAGAGCTGGAGCCGAGGCCAGATGATTGAGGAACTGTTTGGTGAGTTACTAGCTCATCGAGACCCAGACTATAGAAGATCTACGAGAAAAGAGCAGTTTGCTCATATTGATTACCACTCATCACTGGGAACATTCGATGTCAAATCACGAAAGAAGATGAGCCGAAAATCCAAGAAACTACAAGACGAGTTTACTTGGTTGGAGTTCCGTAATGTCCGTGGGAATACTGGCTGGCTATGCAGCGGGGCTGACACAATTGCATTTGAGAGAAAGCATGACTTCGTCTTAATAGACAGGCACCCCCTGCTTCAGTTTGCAGAAGACAGGTGCGACTTGACAGACTTCGTTGAAGAAAGCAGCGATGCTATATACAAAGCCTATACTCGTGAAGGACGACAAGATCTTATTTCTATTGTATCAATGGACGACATGATGACCGAACTACCACACACAATTTGGGATAAGCAATGAATACACAATATACATACAACGCACTCTGCACCGACGTGTATGACGGCGACTCCATTACCCTCGACATTGATCTCGGATTCAATATGTGGATGCGGAACCAGAAGATTCGCTTACTGGGCATCGACACACCTGAGATCCGTGGTGAAGAACGACCAGAAGGTTTGGTAGCTGCATCAAGGCTCAGGGATCTGATCGAAGACCGTGAAGTGACACTTCAGTCTCACAAAGACAAGTCAGGAAAATATGGCCGCTGGCTTGGCACAATATATTTAGATGGAGTAAACATGAACCAATTATTGCTGGACGAAGGTCTAGCTGAACCATACCCAAAATAAAATGAGTAGAATTACCGACCAATACGAAGCCGAGAACTACCGCCTGTCATTTCGATGGGATCATGGAGTGCTTGAAATAGTGAAGACATGGAGATCCTCTGGAGACATCTCCGTCACCAAGCTAACTAAATCCGAGACCCTTGCACTTGGATCATTCATCGAAGGCAACCTTGAATCGAAGGACGAGGGATCAAGCGTTGACGATTGGGTAGCTTTAGTATAATGTTATCCACATGCCTTATGGTCGTGACAAGCAAGATCGAGTACGTAGTTTTCTTAAGAACCGCGATAAACTGATATCCCCAGAACAATTTGAAAAGAAGGTTATATCGGACGCCCAAAATAAATTTAAGGAACACACTGCTAAGTTGGGGCCTTATTTTGGTACCAACACATATGATAAGATGTTCAACCCACCTGAAATTATTGAGTTAGAAACAGGAAAACGTATGTTGGACTTCACAGATAAGGAAGCATCTGATGAGTATGACCGCAGACAAATATTAGCATCACAGGGGAAGCCCACACCCAAAACGCCCCCTAGGTATTTCGATAAAAAAGGAAACACATTAGGAGCCAAAGGTTCCCCCAATAAATCCTCAGCTTCGTCCGACACAGGGTATGACCCGTATAAAAGCATAAACCTCTGGGATAAGACACCTAACAACCAGAGTATGCTTCAATCTGGGACATCTCAAAGCAGTCAATTTTCAGGCTCGCTTGAAGATGTATTAGAGATGCTACGTAAAATGAGGGCGAAGGAATCAAGGTAATCCCCAACGAGGGATCGAGCGTTGACGATTGGGTTCAACTTGTGTAATGTTAAGTGCATGGCTTCCGACCGCGTTAAAGCTACTATCAAAAGACTAGGTCTTTCTGGGGTGAATAAGCCCAAGAGAACACCTAAGCATAAAACCAAGAGTCACGTTGTTGTTGCATCAGAAGGAGGCAAGCAGAAGACGATACGCTTTGGTCAACAGGGCGTGACAGGCGACAGGCAGCCCTCAAAACGCCAAGCATCCTTCAAGGCTCGCCACGCCAAGAACATTAGTAAGGGCAAGATGTCCGCCGCATACTGGGCGAACAAGGTCAAGTGGTAATGCACCTTGACCACTTCAATATAAAATAGTAACATCCCCAACATCTTATGGCTGACAAAACAACGCAACCTAAATCCCTAGACGTGATAGATGAGCTAGGTCTGACAATGGGGGTTAAGGAGGACGGGAAACCAACACGCCGACTAAAGGACGTTACGTCTGCCCTAGCAGTATACAACCGCCTCAAGGATGCAGACAAACAGTCAGCATTGCAGCGTGCACGAATCGACGGCATGTTTGATGGCACCGCACCTTACTCACAGGCCAAGCTCAACGCCTCTGGACAAGGTCAGAAAACAAACTTAAATTTTGGTGAATCTCAGCGTTTACTTGATATATCTTTGTCAGCTTACGTTGACCTATACTCATCACTGGAGAAGTTCGTTAATGTCAAAGGCACACTCGGCGAAGACGCACAGCGCCATGAGTGGGAAGACATAGTTAGCTCAGAGATTACTCAGCTACTAAAGTCATGGCCTGAGTTTCACAGTAACTACCTCCGCCTTTGCACCACATTCATTAAGCATGGTGTTGGTGTAGCATACTTTGATTCGCCCGAGGGTTGGCAATTTAAGGTGGGATCATTTGAGGATATCCTAATCCCCCGCCAGACACCTGCAACAGAGGAAGCTATTGACGTATCAGTCATCCGTCGCAGCTATCACCTCCATGAGCTAAACAATTTTATTAAAGACCCCAAGGCCGCTGCGAAAGTTGGTTGGAATGTCGCCGAGGTAAAGCGCGTCATGACTAAGAATGTGACCACCACTGGGCGTGGGTCGTTCTCAGGAGGTTCTGTTGATGGAAACTACGAGGCTTTACAGGCCGAGCTCAAGAATAACGACTTATATATTGGCGTAGAGAACCCAACCGTATCGGTTCTGCATTATCTTGTTCGCGAGGTTGATGGTAGCCTGTCTCATTACTCATGCGCCGAGTCTAGCCCCAAAGAATTTCTCTATGAGAAGCCATCACGATACAAGTCTGCTGAAGAAGCATACGTAATGTTTACATATGGCGTCGGATCTAACGGAACATACCACTCAATCCGTGGTTTAGGGCAGAGAATCTTCTCCCACATACAGACTTCTAACAGACTCCGTTGCCAGATGATCGACGGAGCCATGATTAGCTCCGCAGTAATGCTGCAACCTGAGTCAAGTCGCGCTCTTGAGGAGCTCGATATGACGTTTTACGGCTCATATGCCGTGCTTTCACCCAATGTTAACATCATTGAGAAGGCTATTCCTAACTTATCTCAGGCTGTGCAGCCCGCTTTACAGGATATGCAGAACCAATTGGCCATGAATACGGACACACAGTCCCCATATGGCCCGAATCAGAGTTCACCATACAGGAATAAGGATCAAGTTGTGTCTGATATGGACATTAGCACCCAGTTAAGCGGTGCCGCATTGAACTTATTCTATGCGTCTTGGGGTAGATTACTCCGTGAAGTGGTCAAACGCATCATAAAATCACCTAAAGACCAGCGTATCTCAGACTTTTTCAAGCGTTGTGAAGCCCGTGGGGTGCCAAAAGAGTTCATTAACAGCCTAGATACAGCCAGAACCAAGGCAGTTCGTGCCATTGGTGATGGATCTAGGGCTAATAGACTAGCTTCCTTGCGTGAATTGAACGCAATTAGTGGGTCATTTGACGAAGTTGGTCGTGCAAACCTAACCCGCGACATCGTTTCGACTAGGGTAGGAGCTGATATTGCAGACAGATACGCCCCACAAGTAGATGTTCCACGTGAAACAGTGGACAATAAGATAGCAATCATCGAGAATGGACACATTTCTCAGGGTCAACAGATCCCAGTATTGTCATCTGAGCTACATGGTACCCATTTACCTATCCATTTGGAGCTATTTGGACAGCTAATTGAGGCACTAAACACAGGTCAAGCTGACCCAATGCAGTCAATGCCTACCCTTCAGGCAATGTATCAGCATGTTGCAGAGCATACAGAGTTCGCCAGCGGCGAGCCTGCCCTTGAGGGACTAGTCGGACAGGCTAAGCAGGTTCTACAGTATGGTGAAGAGATGATCAACAACACCGCCAAGGCAATGCAGAAGGAAGAACGTGATGCAGCCCAAGCCCAGCAGCAGATGACTGAGGAAGAAGCCATGATGCAACAGCAGCAGGGTGGTGAGCAGCAGCAGGAAGATCCCAAGATGCAGTCGGCACAGGTGCAGATGCAGATCATGCAGCAGAAGGCTGAGTTAGAAATGTCAATCAAGCAACAGAAGCACGAGCAGGATCAAGCCATCCGCGATGCAGAAGCAGCAATGAAGTTCCAAGAAGAGGCTAGGCAGTAAACAACAAATGATTTGAACGCGGGGGACGCAGCAGAAGCACATTTTGTATATCAGGCCACATTACGGGGATTTGAGGTATTCATGCCGACGAGTCATAACACGAAGTCGGACATCATCATTCGCAAGGCTGGCCAACCACCAATCATGGTTCAGGTCAAGAAGGCCACGAAGCAGAAGCAGGAGAAGCCGACACACAAAGAGCGTTGGAAAATAATCATCGGATCGGGCAAGCCATCGAGCCTACGCCGAGTTAACAAGACAGGCAAACCCCGCTACACTTTATATGAAGAAGGAGACTTCGACATCCTCGCTGTATACATAGCCGAATACGAATCATGGGCCCTGTATCCTCTAACCGAAATCCTTGGCCCTGCATCCTTGAGTTGGAATCTGCTTGACAGCCCACGGAATAACTGGGGAATAATGAACGATTTATCTTGAACACCCTTGCTTTAATTATTAAACTATGTGCCATGCCTCGTAAGCAAGAACCTAAATTTACCTTAGACCCAGTGCCCATGGACGCCAGTGTAGGTGCGTGGTATGCAGCTGGTAATGCAGGAGCCTTGAAAGAATTGGTTAACAGCGAAGTGTTCCGTAAAGCGGAAGCCATATTAAAAGAGAACTCGCGCCCGACGCGGGGTTCATTGAGGACTTCGGATGTTAACTCTTTAAGTCACGCAGCCTTTGCGGGTTACTGTGACGCGTTCCATGACTTACGAAAACTTTGTAGTGCGCCCACCAAGATTAATCAATCATTCAGCACCTCTGAGTGGGATCACCTACAATAACCACAACAACAACAACAACCAACATGTCCGATACTGCAACACCTGAAGTAGCCGCCGACCCAATCGCAGCCATCCCAGATACTGGGGCTGCTGATACTGGGGATTTTAGTTTTGAAGCCGCCCTTGAGGCCAGCATTAATGCTGTTGATGCGCCCGTTGAAGAAGCGCCCGCCGAACAGGTTGAAGAACCTAAGAAGGAGGAAACAGCACCAGCCGAAACAACCGAGGAAGCCAAACCAGAAGCCGAAGCCGAAGCAACTGACCCAGAAGATGGGTCAAATGACCTGCTCGACTCGTTGGATGCAGACGTTGGTGACGACTGGACACCCAAAGCTAGTGCCGCGTTCCAGCGTTTGAAGACAGAGCTTAAGTCAGAACGTGTTGAGCGTGAGACAGTTCTCCAACGGGCTAAAGAAGCTGAAGCAAAAGTCGCTGAGCTTGAAGGAGTTGTGGGTTCAGAGACAGTTGAAACCTTACAGCAGCGTGTTCAGGAGTATGAGAACCAGCAACTGTTGACCAACTTAGAGCAGACCGATGCCTACAAAGAGGCAATCATGACCCCCTTAGAGAATGTGTTTACTCAAGTTGAGCAACTTGCATCTGACCATGGTATTGATTACGAGTCACTTGTGGACGCAATGACCATTGAAGACACAACCCGTCAAGAAGAAGTGGTGGCTGAGCTAATGGCAACAGCATCTGACCGAGACAAAGCAGTCTTCTACCGCCTTGCAGCAGAGATTGACCCCATCCTACAGCGTCGTGATAACTTACGGAACAATGCTGAAGAGGCACTTAATGAAGCCAACCTAGTTGCCGAAGAACGCAACAAGATCACGCTCGCAGAAAAAGCAGCCCAACGTGTTGACGTAACCAAGAACGTGACACAAAGGATTAAGGACAAGGTTCCATTCCTCGCAGGCTTTGAAGGTCTCGATCTTGAGACCATCCAGAAAGAAGCCGCTGATGTTGACCCAACGGTTGTGCACTCGGTAGACTTTGCTTACCAAGCAGTGGCAGCACGGTTGTTGCCCTCCATGGTTAAGGAATACGCCTCATCCCAGAAGCTCGTTGAAGAGCTCACCAAGCAGCTTGCATCATATGAAGATGCTGAGCCAAAACTTTCAGGCGGCACTAACTCCGCCTCACTAGCAGGATCTCCAGCAGGCAATGGTGACTTCGCGTCTACTATTGAGTCGCTCCTAGCTGGGTAGTTCATTTCCACATGGGGCTGTAGTGTCCCCGTTGTTGTGGTCAGTCAGGGTGGGTGTGGTTTTTATTCGTAGTGTTATTATTCCCCACACTCACCTTGGCACCTACTTTGCGCCTTGACGCTCCAATTGTTTTTTGTTTTAATGGTGGCGTAATAAATCGAGTCGGTTGCTCTAGCCTTAAGTAGTTCTATTATACTTGATATGTTACATGAGTTTTATCTCACCTACATATTTCGGATACCGTCGGTCGCTCTAGCCATAAGTAGTTCTATTTAAAGGTAACCGTCCCTAAAAAAGACAAATGTGTATTACACACGTAATACACGAACCTCGTTGTCTGTCGTATTAGACAGGCACATTAAATACAACACCCAATTAACAAACCAATATTATGGCTACTACATTCCACGCGGACGGCGACAACGCCCTAACCGCTATTGATGCCGCCCTCGTTCAGGAAGCTGGACGCATCGGCGCTGACATCCACAAACGAACCCTCCACACATCAGCGTGGATGGATCTTATTAAGCAGACCCCATTCCCTGAGGGCATGGGCTACACCCAACAGACATTGATCTATGATCGTGCTCTTCCAACAACCGACTCCACTGGTAACTCAGCTGGTGTTACTTGGGCGAACATCGCAATCACAGAAACTTCTGACACGCTCGGAACATCCCTATCTGGGTCAACTCAGCCAAACCAGCCGCTTGCTAAAGCTGCTGATCAGTTTGCTGGTGACCGTGGTGGTGATACCGCGAACCCCGCTACTAACCTTGAAGTCAGTCAGCGTTCATACATCAACTTCAGCCGTAAGCTGAAGCCATACACCCTCCGCCGTGCAAACGTCGAGTCCCCCAAGATTTCCTTGGAAGACCTTCGCTTCGCTGCTCACCGCCAAGATCAGCTTCGTGCGATCATGGACTTGATGACGGAAGCTACCTCCTACACATGGGAGAACCGCTACCGTGACGAGTATGAGCGTCTTGCTGGTAACCTTGTATGCGCTCAGACCACTGGTTCTGTAGTGAGCTCGGTTGTTGATGGCAACGGTGATGGCACTTCAGCCCAAGCATTTGAAGATGTAGCTGTTGCGGGAACATTGGATCTGAGCACTTCTGGTGTAGGAGACACTGACATCTCCCCAACTGCCAATATCTCCAACGCCCTCCTCGACAAAGTTTACTACCAGAACGTCCGTAAGGGTGCTGGTCGTGATGCTTATGGTCGTGAGAATGGTCGCCCAGTATTCGCACTGGTCTGCTCTTCTGAGGCATCATATGCCCTTCAAACCGAAGCTGGTTTCCGTGATGACGTACGTTATAACGCAGCCCGTGTAAGTGAGCTTATTGCTCCACTTGGTGTTGAGAAGTCCTTCCGTGGTTACTACCACATGGTGGACGATCTTGCTCCTCGTTACACAATCGCAGCTGGTGTCCTTACACGCATTCTTCCATACACCACCGCAAGTGGTATCGTGGCAGACAACCCAGCGTATGAGACCGCACCTATCGAAGCAGCATTCATCCTCCACAGTGAGGTTATGGAGTCCCAGATTCCTAACCCATTCAGTGGTTCCAATGGTGTTACCTTTGATCCTTGCGACTACAAAGGCAAGTTCAACTGGCTCAACATCCGCTCTGAAGACCGCAACCCTGATGGAACCTCTGGTTTCTTCCGTGGTGTTCTTGCATCGGCTTCCAAGCCAATCAAGACTGAGTTCGGATACGTGATTCTGTTTGATCGCACATCTGCTACACCAGCAGAGTAAGAAACAAAACAAACTAACCGTTGTGGGGGGTATAAAAACTATACCCCTCACAACACCTTTTACCTATGGACAACCAACCTGAAGAAGAACCCGACAACTTTGCAGCCGCTATTGAAGCAGAACTTGCTCGTGCTAAAGCCGAAGTGCTACAACTAGAAGCCCAGCAATTGCAAATCAAAGCAGATGAAGCTGTTGCTGAAGCCGAAGCCATGCTCGAAGGAGGAGGTGAAGAAGAAGCCCCAGCCGAAGAAGAAATGATGGAAGCAGAAATGGCTGAAGAAGCCCCTGCCGATCCAGAGATGGTGGAAGAGATGTCCGAAGAAATGACTGAGGAAGAGCCTGAAGGTGAACCCGAAGAGGAAGATGCCGACTTTGCTTCTGCTGTTGAGCAAGCCTTAACCGAAGAAGACGAAGACGACGAAGATAAGAAGAAGGAAGAATACGCATAAGCCATGGCCCTAGAGATAGAGATAAAGAGAGGTTCTACATTTTCTCAGACCTGTCTCTGTGTTGATGAGCTAGACGCTCCTATCGACCTTTCCCTATGGTCTTTTGAAAGCGACCTTAAACTTGTTTCAAGTAATGAGAAACTTGTTACGTTCAGTATAGATGACACAGCGGCAGCTGCGGGACAAATCCGCGTGTATGCACCAGCGTCCGATACTTTAAATTTACCCCCACAGATGTCAATGGTATTTGACATCAAGTTCACCGACCCAAGTGGTGACACCCATTATTCAGAGAACATCGTCCTGACAACATCTAAGCACATCACCCACTAGTATGGCCAACCCAATTAAAGTTATCAAGCTAACGGGGGTCTCAGGCTCCCTAGAAGGAAAAGCAGACGCAATTCACACACATGAGTTAGCGGATATTACTGATGCTGGTACAGCAGCTGCATCAGCCTCAACCGATTTCGCAACAGCAGCCCAAGGAACCCTTGCCGCCAATGCCATCCCCGCTGGGACGTTGGCTTCGGTTAACTCTAAGATATCTGACGCCACCCTTATTGATACCACAGACCCTCGCTTAAGTGACTCCAGAACCCCGACCACACACAGTCACACCCTGTCTCAGATCACTGATGCAGGAACCTCTGCTAGTCTTGATGCAGCAGCTGTGGGTAATGCCGCAGTTGGAGAAGTTGTTAAAGGTGATGACACTCGATTGTCTGATGACCGCGACCCCACGGCCCACACCCACACCCTTGCTGACATCTCCGACAGTGGCACCGCAGCGGCAGCCGACACCACTGCTTTTGCAACAGCGGCACAGGGCACTTTGGCTGACTCAGCGTTGCAAAATGCAGCAGCCTTTGCCACCGCAGCACAAGGCGCCACAGCTGACACAGCTTTACAACCAGCAGATGTTGGCACAGCCGCCGCCGCAGATACAACTGCCTTTGCCACAGCAGCGCAAGGTGCATTGGCTGACACCTCTCTACAAAATGCAGCTGCTTTTGCTACAGCAGCACAAGGTGCATTGGCTGACACATCTCTACAGAATGCAGCTGC
>Ga0209601_1002358_pt1 | contig 11740 bp, 10 predicted proteins | sample COGITO_mtgs_1104_4_FD_184796 | JGI IMG/M metagenome (GOLD analysis project Ga0209601, IMG submission 184796) | Pelagic marine microbial communities from North Sea - COGITO_mtgs_110426 (SPAdes) (version 2) | ecosystem: Environmental > Aquatic > Marine > Epipelagic ...
GCTTTTTGCGAAGGCCTGCAGAGGCCCTTCTTCGCGAAGCACCAGGAAGAGACTGACAGGTGAGTAGTGTTCTAGTCCTAAATTGCAGACCACTTGTAATAACAAAATCGCTGTAAAATCTCACGCACGCTCGCACTTTCGTGCACAGTATCTGGATCGATCGGCCTGTAACTAGGGCTGTAGGCGTTCCTGGAGAGGACGAGAAAGTGGAGGCGAAACCTTATAGCTGAACGAAAGGCATTGCATGAGATGACGAACACAAAACGATACGATAGAATAAAGAGAAAAAAAGAAACAGGAGAAGAGTTCTTCGCGTACAGATAATGCCCACTTTTTCTTCTTAGACTACTTTATCGAGCTATAATTTATCGAGCTACTCTCTATCGCAATACTCTTCTACTAGTACCGTCGCAGTGCAGTGAGCAGCTCATTTTTGCAAGATGCGAGCTTGCTTTCAAACTTCTCCTTCGCATAAGCATAAACTGCCATATCTATCTCACCTGCGGATAGGGCATCTTCAAGCTCTTTGGTAAAAAAGCCCTTGCCTTCAAGCTTGTCGAATCCTAGATGCTGTATTTTGTCACCCTGAGTTTTGATGATTGTTATTGCCGAATTTATCCCATTGTTATTGAGTAGGCCTTGAAGATAATGCGCTTGCCATAATGCGAGCTTACTGCCTCGAGATCCAATTTTTATAAATGGTTTTGTATTTTCCATAAGCTACAAATGTAAGGTTTTATGATGTTGATATCGTACATCTATTTGCCATATTGTTGTCATCTGATTCGGATGAGTTCTTAAAACTAATCAAAATTGTAGCTAATCATAATTACAGCAAATTAGTAAAATCTATTATCTTAGGCATGTGGAACACGAAATTAATATCGGTAGCGATTAGTGTGTCGCTATTACAGGTTACTTAATTGCCAACTTAATTAAGCCTAATTAGTTTTTTCATGGATTGCTTACTTTACTCAGCTCTCAATTTTTTGTAGGATCATTATTATTTAATAAGCATCTCATTTTAAGATAGCTAGAGAAATAGAGTAATAGACAGAATGCCTCAAAACATAACATATCTTCAATTATAATAGCAATCTCTACTTTAGTTACGTTATGAAGTAGATACCTTTGTTGGTATATCGCAAAACAAACAGCAAATACAATATAATGCAAGTTACAGCACAAGACGTTGCCAATATCCTAGGTGGTGAAGTAGTTGGAGATCCAGCTACAATTATTACCGGACCAGGAAAGATAGAAGAAGCTATAGCAGGTGATATTTCTTTTCTATCTAATCCCAAGTATACAAATCATGTCTATACTACTGATGCTTCTGCGGTTTTAGTCAGTGAAGATTTTGAGCCAGAGCAGGAGGTGACAACAACTCTTATCAAAGTGAAAGATGTTTACACATCATTAGGAGTACTATTACAACAATTTGGTCAAGTAGAACATGGTTTTTCAGGAGTGTCGGATCAGGCTATTGTAGATCCTAGTGCTAGATTAGGCGATAATGTAAGCATCGCGGCTGGTGTAGTGATCGCAGCAGACGTTATTATTGGTAATGGAGCGGTAATTTACCCGCAGGTCTACATAGGAAAAGGAACAGAAATTGGTGTAGATACTATTTTGTATGCAGGCGTGAAGGTAATGCATGGTTGTTTCATTGGGTCTAATTGTATAATATGGTCTAATACTGTAATCGGTAGTGATGGATTTGGCTTTAGCTCAGATGAAGAACGTAAGTATAATAAGATACCTCAAATAGGTAATGTAATTATAAAAAATGATGTAGAGATAGGAGCCAATTGTGCAATAGATAGAGCTACGATGGGATCCACAATCATACATGAAGGTGTCAAGCTAGATAATCTAATACAGGTAGCACATAATGTAGAAATAGGTGGACATACCGTCATCGCAGGCCAAGCAGGTATTGCTGGAAGTTCTAAAGTAGGAAAACATGTTGTAGTAGGAGGGCAAGTAGCTATATCTGGACACTTAACCATTGCCGATGGGGCTATGATTCAGGGAAAAAGTGGTGTCGGTGGTAATATCAAGGAGGAAAACTCAAGATGGTTTGGTACGCCTGCAATTGATTACCGCAACTATCTAAGATCTTATGCTCACTTCCGTAATCTACCGGATATGGCACAAAAAATCAAATCTCTAGAAAAAGAAATAGCAGCGTTAAAGAAATCTCTCGGTGCGGATGAAGCATGAAAAATTTATAGAAAGGTGGAAAAAAAATAAAGAAGGCGGTTTCAAAAGATATCTAATATCAACTGCCTTAGCTTGGACCTTAATTATGTTTCCATTTTTTAGAATACTCCATTGGTATTTCAACAATAAATATCCTTTTAACTATTCTAATTTATGGTGGGAATTACCCATGTGCTTTATGTCGGGAATAAGTTGTGCACTTATAATTTGGATTGTAAATAATTATCTTTACGCAAAATATAGGGGAAAATTTACTCCAGAAAATCATCATGATCATGAATGATACTAAAAAACAAGTGTCTGTTTATTTACACCTTATCAGTGGACTTATAACAGCTTTAGGAGGTTGGACTTTATTGAAAGTATTTAAAGTGTTTACTTCAAGCGTAACAGAACAATTCAGGCCAGAGCAACTAAAAATGGAAGCAAAAATATGGGTGCCGGCTATACTTCTATTTGCAGGATATAGTTGGTGGAAGGATAATAAAAAGGGAAAGCAATAATTTACTTGGCTACAAGTAGCTAGAGATTCTTTTCCTAGTATTCTGCAAAATCTCAATCTATACACGATGGTGATCATTACGCTGATAAGAAGGATTCTAGCCTCTCTTTACCACTTTCATAAAGTTACTTGCAAAGCAGGTTATAAGGCTATCAATCTTAATTATATAGGAATGGATTATTTAAACAAGTAAATGAGGTGAGTTTGACTTCAATATTAAATTCATTCTTTTTGACTAATATAATTGCAAATACTTCGCAAAATGAATTAGCAGAAAGGTTTGTTAGCGATTCTCATTATTACTTACTCAAGGGTAATTTTAATGCGAATTCCTCATGATATGATCTTACTGATTTTAAAGAGAACGTGCCCGATAATATTGTGTCATTGAAAATAAAACAAGTATCACTAGTCAATTCTGTGTAGGAGTTTATTTATTCCTATTTCAGCTTTATATGCTATGGTGGCAGCCATTATTGCTGTACTAGTAAGGTTCATCTTTAATATGATATCATCTGATTATGTTAAAGAATAACAGGATAAGTATCGACAAGAGACTTAGAACCTTTTTTCTCGGGTAGTGCTAAATTTAAATTTTAGTAAGAATCATGGTTTATCACTAGGATTATTAAAATTTACTTCATCAACTCCAATGCTTTACTTACCTCCGTCACAGGGAATTTACAAACCTTGTTTTGACATACGTAGATCATTGTTTCTCCATCTTGTAGTTTGTCTTTGAGAAGGGCAAGAGTTCCTTCATCAGTTCCTCCCAATATAATGGCATTAGATAAATAACTAGTGTTGAGTTCTTTCGCTTTTGCAACTGCATCAGGTCCTACAATTGCTACTTCGTAAGTAGGATTGATAAGGTCTCCATGAAGCTGTAGCCAGTTAGAGTAGTAGTCAGTAGATTTTGTTGCTTCTATCTGAGGTAGCATGTTATTGAGCATCTGCTTAGCTTGTGCTTTATACTCTTTATTGTCAAAGTATAATCCTATGGCGTATAAGTTACGAGCCATCATAGAGTTAGATCCTGGGATTACATTGTCTGCTAGTTCTTTCTTACGAGCGACTAAGTCTGCATCTTGATTAGAAGTATAGTGAAACATTTGATTCTCGGGATCCACAAAATGTTGCGTTGTATATTCAGTAAGTTGTCTTGCGAACTGTAAATATGATTCATCTAGAGTGACCTGATATAGATTAGTAGCTGCTTTTATTATTGTAGCATAATCATCTAAAAATGCATTAATTGCAGATTTTCCATCTTTATAATTGCGATAAAGACTACCATCTTTTTTGACCTGTTTATCCTGGATAAATTTCATCGCTCTCTTTGCTTTATCTAAATAGGATTGATCACCGAAAGCTTTATACGCTTCTACGAGTCCGTCTATCATGAGTCCATTCCAACTAGTCAATACTTTGTCATCCGTACCCGGTCTGACACGAGTATCTCTATGAGCCATCAAGATGGGGTGGTAGCGCTGAAGTATTTCATCTAGCTGTGCGTGATTGATCTTATTGTTATAGAGTATCTTTTCAGCGTCATCAGTTACATAGAGTATGTTTGTACTCTCCCAGTTACCTCCGGACTTGATCGTATAGTATTCACTAAATATTTTAGCGTGATTGGGGTCAGTGATTAAACTATCAACTTCAGTTTGGCTCCAAACATAGAATTTTCCCTCTTCGCCTTCACTATCTGCATCGAGAGATGAGTAGTATGCTCCAGCGTCATCAAGTAACTCTCTTTCGGCAAATGCAACAGTCTCTTCTACGATTCTCTTATACTCTGGATTTTTAGTCACTTTGTAAGTATTTGAATATAAGTTGATCAACTGACCATTATCGTATAGCATCTTTTCAAAGTGTGGGGCTAGCCATTCCTCATCTACAGAATATCGTGAAAATCCTCCACCCAATTGATCATATATACCTCCAGAAGCCATTTCATCAAGTGTAAGGGCAGTTCCTTCCAAGGCTCTTTTGTCGCCTGTCATTGCATGATATTTAAGTAGTAGATCAAAGTTGTTAGGCATAGGGAATTTTGGAGCACCTTTTCGACCACCTTTATCCCAATCTATTTTGTCGATTAGATTATTAGTGCTTTTTGAGTAAGCCTGTAAATCATAATTCTGTTCTCCAGTATTGATTTGTATTGCATCTCTAGAAGCTATCCCCTGAGTGATTTTCTGTGCTGAATCTTCTAACTTGGCCTTGTCATCTTTATATATTTTTGTAAACTGATTAAGTATATCAGTCCACTGATCTTTAGGGAAGTATGTACCTGCCCAAACAGGACGTCCATCAGGCATGGCAAAGGCATTTAGCGGCCATCCACCTCGACCAGTGATTAGTTGACAAGCTGTCATATACACATCATCTACATCTGGACGCTCTTCTCTATCCACCTTAACGGGTATAAAGTTTTCGTTCATAATACGAGCTATAGTAGTATCTTCAAATGACTCATGCTCCATCACATGACACCAGTGACATGCGGCATAACCAATACTGATGATCATCATCTTATCCTCTGCTTTGGCTTTCGCTAATGTCTCCTCATTCCATGGATGCCAATCAACAGGATTGTGAGCATGTTGTAATAAGTAAGGGCTGCTCTCATTGACGAGGTTATTAGTATACTCGTGATCATCTTGAGAGTTGTTGCTCTGTGATGATTTACACGAATAGAATGTAACTACAAGAGTAAGAATTGCGATGTATCTTAACATGGTATGCTATATGTCTGATTATGAATGGTAAATGTAGCTAATTATGCTTGTTGAATTGTTACTATTTTAACTCTTAGGAAGTCTTTAAGCTTTGTCAAATATCACTTTTCTTTAATTTGGCACCTCTGTATATTGAATTGATGAATTCGTAGAAGCAAGATGATTTTTTATACAATAAATATGATATTCGTACTTTATAAAATATCAATAGTTTACGTGTATGTTGTATAACGCGATATTTTCAATAGAATTAAATAATAAACATAGTTATGAAGAGACTCTTGTTTCCAATTGAACTCACATTCAAGATAGGTACAATCGCTAATAATTTTGTAGCGCATATGAGAAAATCCAAACATAATCTTTTAGACACAACAATAGAATCAAAATTGGTAGCTTTGCAACATCAGATTAAAATCAAAATCAAATTTGTTGATTGCATTTATGTTTAAAGTGAAGTTCAAGTAAAATTAAAATTAGTCCAATTTGTATTCTTTTCTAATCGAGATCTACTTTACCGACTTCCTAATTCCAAAGACCACCAAAGTCCCCAATAAAATCTTTGCAACGGCTCCTGTCCAATAAGGTGTTACGCCTAAACTAAAGGCAGATTGAGTCCCAATATGAAATGCTAAAACTGCAAATCCAACAAATAGAATTATAGCAGTTCCTAAGACATTCCCATGCATAATACTTAGTAAAGATCTACTATCTTTATATCCTCGTGTAGTACTCACAGAGAATGTTGCAAGAAGAAAGCCCCATAGATATCCAGCTCCATTTCCAGTTAATTTGTCCATTCCATATTCACCGTCAGCAAACACAGGTTGACCAAACGCACCTAATGCTAGGTAACTTACAATAGCGATTAATGCCTCCCATTTCGGAAGTAACATTGCGGATACTAACACAGCCAAAGTCTGACCAGTAATCGGAACAATCTGGTCAGCGATGTTGAGATCAAACGAAACGCGTGCAGCAGCAGCTATTGTGATAGTGGCCAGTAGAATTCTTAATATAGATTTCATCTTTTATTTATTTAAACTATGAGTTTGAGAAAAGTGATTAACTGCATAATTTACTTCATTATATATCTCTTTTACTAAAGCTATACCAAGCTATACCAAGAAACAATATAGTGTATAAGATACTTCCGATGATGGCTCCATTATTAGAAACTAATAGTCCAAAGTCGTATTCGTTTTTGATAAATTTATCTCCTAGCTTTAGGAACGGGTTAGGCATCAAATCCTCAATTATATTCATAGGCCACCACTTCATCGCCTCATGTGGCCAAGCCCATACTTGTATGTACCTCAGTACAACTTCAAGCATCATGACATATACGAGATAGAAGAAAATGGCCAATCCTGATTTACGCATAGTAAACCCAATCAGCAAAGCGAAACTCATATATCCCATACACATCAAGAAGTATCGGAATGGAGCCCAGTTGCTATCCATTATCAATTCCAAATCAAAACCATCAGTATGAATAATGCCAATAATTATTGTAGAAATAATATATATGAGTGTGGCAAAAGCACTGAACGTTAGTATTGTGTATACCTTACCCAAAAAATAATCTTTCCTGTTAAGCCCATTGATGATACTCTGTCTCATTGTTTTAGATGCTACTTCGCTTGTGATCATATAGATCACAACAAATCCTAAAAAAAAAGAAGTTAGCCAATTGCCAATGTACCCCATGTAATCCCATATCGTTGGAAATTCAAAAAACACATTACTACTAGGTAGGAAATCAGGCGTAGATTTAAATATTTCCTTCGCTACCAATATCAACGTTGGAGCTAGTATGATGTAAAACAATGTAAGGATGCCTACTACACTGTTTTTTCTAAATTTTTTATATTCTAATGATAATAATCTAAACATATCATAATCGTTTTTACTCTAATTGGAAATGTGATTTTGTCTAGGACTCTCGTAATATTGAATTACTGTTCCTTAGTGATCTCTAGGAATTCATCTTCCAAACTTTGTTTCTTACTGACTAGATGTGTAAGTAATAATCCTTGTTGGAATGCATTAGCATTAAGTTCGGCTAAATTTTGATCTTTTGATAAATTACATTCTATAAAATTATCACGCTTCACCACATTACGTATATAAGGCAGGCCGAGCAACATATTTTCTAGTCTCATCATATCCTCTGCAGCTATATGTACTTGTACGTCATTGTTGAGCAAAGCACCGACTTCACCTGTCTTACGGAGTATACCATCCTTAATTATGGCCACATGACTACAGATTTTTTCTACTTCATCGAGTAAGTGACTCGCCATGATCACAGTATTACCGTTCCTAGCCACTCTAGTCAGTACATCTCTCACTTCTGATATACCCTGAGGATCTAGCCCATTAGTAGGTTCGTCAAATATTAGAACCTTCGGATCTCCGATAAGTGTAGCGGCTATAGCTAATCGCTGTTTCATACCAAGAGAGTAGGAATGGAATTTAGATGTTTTACGATTTGCTAGATTTACCTGCTCGAGTATTTCGTCGAAATTGGTCTGCTTTACATTTTTTATACGCGCTACGATTTCGAGATTGTCCACTGCATCGAGGTATGGATAGAAGTTCGGAGTCTCTAATATAGCTCCGATATACATTCTATGCTGATCACCATATTGTCCATCAAACCATTCATAAGTACCCGAATCATTGCCTAATATGCCTAGTATAATTCCGAGGGTAGTAGTTTTGCCACTTCCATTTGGTCCCAAAAGTCCATAGATATTGCCAGCTTCAATCTCAAGATTGAGATTGTCTATAGCTTTGACCTTTCCATATGTTTTGGTTAATTTATTTATTGATAATACTGCCATACGTCATTTGTTGGTGGTTTCGATATTGAAGTGAATTACAACTTCAATGTAATCTAGTAATAGTTAAATAGGTGTTGTTCTTATTGCTACCAATTATAAGATTTAATAGACGAAAGAATGAAGATGCCACACTATAGATGACAATCCAACATCAATAAATTTGTACCTTTCTGATATGGATAGACAACAGAAAGTGCAGTTCAGATCAGAACTTTTTAGACATTTGGATGGAATTGTAACTATACCAACTGCGTACCTTCTCCATAGTAGTGGTGTTTTGGATTTTATACTTAGTGAAGGCAAAACAACTCTGAAGTCTATTGCTAGTAAATTTAAGGCCAATGATGGATACCTTAATGTAGCGCTACGAGTGCTCGCTTCACAGGGTTGGCTAGTGCATAAGACTGTTGGTAATGATATTTCGATCTCACTTAATGATAGGAGTGAACTAGCCTTCGCATTAATTCCTCTATATTCCGATTCATCTGAATTGATAAATATATCTGGACATTTCGATTCTAGAAAATTTGAAGAAGAACCCTTTATGTACTTAGATAGATTATTTAAAAATTATAGTAATAGGTATGGATTGGAAAAATCAACAAATCTTGTAGAAATTGAAATCCAAGATCAGATACTTAGTCACATCGAGGGGATCATTGTTGGTCCGTCGATAGTATCCTTAGGCATGGGTGGTATGTTCCACAAGTATTTTATGCAAGCATCATTTAGACATGATGAGTTTCATCACAACGGAAAAAACTTTGAGCGACTACTTGATATTTTTATGACAATAGGATGGTTCGATAAAAAAAATGATACTTACAGCTTTACAGAAAAGGGATTGTTTTTTGCACGTCGAGCAAGTGCCTATGGTGTTACTGTTTCCTATATTCCTGCTTTCAGAAAATTAAATGAATTGCTATTTGGTGATCCTACGATTTTTTGGAACCTTCCCAAAGGAGCTAAAGAAGTACACGTCGATAGAGAGATGAATGTTTGGGGGAGTGGTGGAGCACATTCTACATACTTCAAAAAAATCGATGAGATAATAATAGATATTTTCAATAAACCAATAGAAGACCAACCCAAGGGAATCGTAGATATGGGTTGCGGTAATGGAGCTTTTTTGATACATCTTTTTGATGTAATCGAAAACAGAACTTTACGCGGTCAGATGTTGGAAGAACATCCTTTGTTTTTAGTGGGAGCGGATTACAACAAAGCTGCTTTAGATGTAACCAGAGCTAATATAGTAATGGCTAATATCTGGGCCAAAGTAATTTGGGGAGATATCGGTAGACCAGATTTGTTAGCTGATAATCTTCAGGAAAATTATGGTATTCAATTGAGTGAACTACTTAATGTACGAACTTTCCTTGATCATAATCGAATTTGGACAGAGCCAAAGAGTCAAGATGGTAATATTGAGAGTCCATCATCAGGCGCCTTTGCATTTAGAGGAAAGCGTCTAAGTAATGAATTGGTCGAAGCGAACTTGAAAGAACACTTTAATAAGTGGGCTCCATATGTACAGAAGTACGGCTTATTGGTGATAGAATTGCACACCATTGCTCCTAGTATTACGTCTCGTAATTTAGGCAAAACAGCAGCAACGGCGTATGATGCAACTCATGGTTTTTCTGATCAGTATATAGTCGAAGTGGATATATTTAATGAGGTTGCAAGTAAAGCTGGATTATTTCCTGTAGAAGAATATTTTACTAAATTCCCAAATTCAGAATTGGCTACAGTTTCTATCAATTTGTTAAGAGCGAAAAAATGAGATTGATTCAGATAAAATTTTTGGTAGTTATTATTTTTCTATTGTTAGTCTGTTCGTGTAATAATAGAAGTATTCCTAAAGGAGATACTGTATTTGGACAAGTAGCTCTCATTGAGAATAAAGAATATAGTATCACAGATTTGCAAATAGGTTATAAAGATGGAAGCTTATCAGTAGAATCAGTAGTGCAATTTTATTTACAAAGAATAGAAAATATTGACGATAGTGGACCATTGCTTAATGCTGTTATAACCACTAATTCGAATGCACTCAAAATGGCTAGACAGCTTGATCAGGATTTACTGAAAGGATTGTATCGTGGACCTATGCATGGTGTGCCAGTATTACTTAAAGACAATATTGATACTTACGACTTACCTACAACAGGAGGTAGCCGCGCTTTGCGAAATAGTTATCCTTTAGACGATGCATATATAACTAAGAAATTGCGAGAAGCCGGAGCCATTATATTAGGTAAAGCCAACCTAAGCGAATGGGCAAATTTTCGTGGAGAGAATTCTAGTAGTGGTTGGAGTGGGGTTGGAGGACAAACAAAAAATCCTTACATACTTGATCGTAATCCTTGTGGCTCTAGCTCTGGATCGGCTGTAGCAGTAGCAGCCAATCTCTGTGTCATAGCAATAGGAACTGAAACAAATGGCTCTATAGTTTGTCCATCTCAAGCTAATGGTGTGGTTGGCATCAAGCCAACTGTAGGTCTTATTTCGCGTAATGGCATTATTCCTATTTCTTGGAATCAAGATACAGCCGGACCAATCGCCAGATCAATTAAAGATGTAGCTATTTGTTTGGGTGCTCTTGCAGGAGTTGACCCTCTAGATGATAGGACGGTTCTTAGTGATGGTAATTTTTATGATAACTATATACAATTTATTAGGGCCAAAGATTTAAAACGTATGAGAATCGGATACTATACCGGTGCAGATGGAAAAAATTCAGACGTGGACGTGTTGACAAATAGGGCGGTAAATAAGATGAAAGATCTGGGAGCCGAAATCATAGAAGTAGATCAGATATTTTTAAACGATGAGATAAATTATAATGCTTTTCAAGTGATGTTACATGAGTATAAAGACGGACTCAATGACTATTTCGCTTCCTTAGGGCCAGATGCAGCTATCAAGAATCTAACTGAACTCATAGAGTTCAATATGAATGACAAAGTCGAAATGGATTTCTACGGACAGGAATATTTAGAGATGGCAGCAGTGATGGAAGGGATGGAATCTGAAGATTATTTTAAGCACCTCGAAGCTGCAAATTTAGGTTCTAGAGTCAATGGGATAGATCGTGTAATGGATGCATTTAATCTAGATGCCATAATGGCTCCATCAGGATCTCCTGCATGGAAGACAGATCACGCCAATGGCGATAAATTTACACTTGGAAGTTCATCCCCAGCGGCAATTTCTGGCTATCCGAGTATAACAGTACCGATGGGTTATGTGGACGAGTTGCCTGTTGGCCTATCCATATTTGGACGTCAATGGAGTGAAGGTGAATTGATAGATATTGCTTACCTCTATGAGCAAGCAACTAAGCACAGAAGGGCACCTAAATATATTGAGAAGTAGAATCAATGAATAATCTATTATAAGACCAAAATGGACACCTA
>Ga0209601_1002376_pt1 | contig 11683 bp, 14 predicted proteins | sample COGITO_mtgs_1104_4_FD_184796 | JGI IMG/M metagenome (GOLD analysis project Ga0209601, IMG submission 184796) | Pelagic marine microbial communities from North Sea - COGITO_mtgs_110426 (SPAdes) (version 2) | ecosystem: Environmental > Aquatic > Marine > Epipelagic ...
TTTTCAATTGTTTGTTCAATAATTTGTGGGTTGTGGGTGGTAGAAATAAATCCAGCCTCATATTTTGATGGCGCGAAGTATATTCCATTTTTTAAGCTCAAATTAAAGAATTTAACAAACATAGCATCATCTGTTGCCACAACTTCATCAAAATTTATGGGAAGCTTTTCAGCAAAGAAAAAACCAAACATTCCACCGATGGACGCATGCGAAAAAGGAATGCCCTTTGCATTGAGACGATCTTGAATGTGAGTAAGTAAAAATGTTGAAGCAGACTCAAGCTCTTTAAATGGGTGGATTGCAATTAATTCTGACATCAGTGCAATCCCAGCACTCATGGCCAATGGATTGCCAGATAAGGTGCCCGCCTGATATATCGGGCCTAGCGGAGCTAACTGATTCATAATCAGCTCTTTACCGCCAAATGCTCCAACAGGTAAGCCTCCACCGATCACCTTTCCCAGGGCAGTTAGATCAGGCTTTATGTTATATAAATCCTGGGCTCCACCTAGGGCAACCCTAAAACCAGACATTACCTCATCAAATATAAGCACAGCATGATGTTGATTGCACAGCGCTCTTAGAGATTGTAAAAATTTATCTTGGCCAGGGACAAAGCCCATATTTCCAGCAATAGGCTCAACAATAATTGCCGCTAAATCTTCCCCAATTTCATTTGCAATATTAGTCACAGCATCTATGTCGTTGTAAGGACAGCTATAGGTTAGTTTTGCAAGCTCATCAGGTACACCTGGAGAGTCTGGCAGACCAAATGTTGAAACCCCTGATCCAGCTTTTACAAGTAATGAATCTACATGGCCGTGATAGCAGCCAGTAAATTTAATAATTTTATTTTTTCCGGTATAGCCGCGCGCCAATCTAATGCAGCTCATTGTCGCTTCAGTTCCTGAGTTAACCATTCTCAGTTTTTCCATACTGGGAATCTGATTTTTAATTAGTTCCGCTAAACCACTTTCAATGCTAGTTGGAGCGCCATAGCTAGTTCCAAGTTCAAGCTGTTTTTTTACAGCGTTTACAATAAGGGGATTTGAATGCCCAAGTATCATAGGGCCCCATGACCCTATAAAATCAATATATTTATTATCATCCTCGTCAACAAGGATAGGCCCTTTGGCAGATTTAAAAAAAATAGGGTTACTCCCAACATTTTTGAATGCTCTGACTGGAGAATTAACACCTCCAGGCATCAGGGATTGAGCTTTCTGAAAAAGGAGGTCTGAATTTTTTCTATTTAGGGACACTGGATGTAATTATTTTTTAAATATTATGTTGTAATTTTAGCTATCTCTATTGAGCTGCAAAAGCCTTTAAAAGAATCTGCAATCATATCAAATTTAATAGATTTGACCTCTTTCTCAGATGACTTTTTAATGAATTTTTCGCAGCGCAATCTTTTAAATACTTTGCACAGCAATATTAGTCTCAAAATTTAAATACTGCGGCAATAATGCCAATTAGCAGTAAGATTACAGGCGCCTCATTAAAAAGCCTGAGTTTAAAGCCAGTCCAATGATGATCCCCTAGCGCAAGCTCTTTCAAGATCTTCCAGCATAATGCTTGATAGCCAATTAAGCTTGCTACGACTAGCAGCTTTACCACAATCCAATTTTGAGAAAAAAAGACGCTGAAATCAGAACTCAGAAGACCCATCAGCACACCGAATATCAAAGCAAGAATGCCAAGAGGAGTAATAAATTTAAATAATTTTTTTTCCATCACTGAGAGCTGATTTTGAACATCTTGGCTTTCACTCTCGACGTGATAAACAAATAATCTGGGCAGATAAAATATTCCGGCAAACCAAGAAACCATAAACAGTATGTGCAGAGTTTTATATATTAGGTAGAGGTTCATTTCTTATATTTTATCCCTTTAAATTGATCCATAGAAAAAAACTTTTCTTCTCAGTTTGTGGAACTCATCTTTAATCATTTAAACTATTATCCATGAGCAATGATTCTTTCTCGATTAACTTAACTGTCAACGCCATTAAGCGCATTCAATCTTTGCTGCCCACCAATGAGGCTAATAATTTTCGTGTTTATGTGACCGGTGGTGGATGTTCTGGTTTTCAATATGGCTTTAAATTTGATGAGAAACCAGAGGCTGATGACGATGTTATTCCATTTCAAGATTTTTCGATCTTGCTAGACTCCTTGTCATACCCATATCTTTTTGGGTCATCCTTAGATTATGTTGAAGACCTTTCCGGCTCTAGATTTATAGTCACCAATCCAAATGCCAAGACTACCTGCGGTTGTGGCGAGTCTTTTACGATTTAAATTTAGTCGTTACCCCTAATAATCCGCTTTTATTGCCTACCTTTAAGGGGATCTCACTTACTCTTTGAGCCGCCAGCCATCCAAATGCCATTGCTTCTATAGATTGAGGTGGAAATCCAAATCTATCAGAAGAGCACAAAGGAATGGAGGCGTAATAGCCAATCCTTTCCATTAAAAAAATATTATTAATACCACCACCACAAACAATAATTTCATTCACCAATTTTGTTTTTTTCTTGATTGATTGGTTAATGGTTAATGCAGATAGCTCTGTTAGGGTTGCTAAAATATTCTCAGGCTTTTGTTTTAAGAGAGTCTTGGGAATGAACGGAAGATTGAAAACTTCCTTGCCCGTAGACTTGGGGTGCCTTTTTTTAAAAAATGGATGCTCTAACATTACCTTTAAAGAGCTGAGATGAATGCAGCCTTTTCTGGCCATCAGACCATTTTTATCAAACTGACAGTTCAGGTATTTCTGGCAGTAAGCATCCAGTAGAGCATTTCCAGGCCCAGCATCTGATCCAGTGAATTCTTGGGACTGTTCCAGAAACGAGTAATTAGCAATTCCACCAATGTTGAGAATCAGACGCGATTGTTCATCGGAAGCAAATATTTGATGATGAAACGCCGGAACTAAGGGTGCTCCTTCCCCTCCCAGTTGAATGTGATCATTGCGAAAATCGCTGACGACATTCACTTCACATTTTTTTGATACTACTCTAGGATCTCCTGCTTGTATTGAAAAGGGATATTTGCCTTGAGGTTGGTGCCACAGGGTTTGACCAGACAAACCAAGAGCAGAGATTTGTGATTTAGTAATTTTGTGATGCACAATAAAATTATTGATGGCTTTTGCAAAAGCCATACCAATATGAAAGTTAAGATGACTGTAATGCTGAAGACTAAGAGTTTGATGCTCGATCACTTGAGCGATCTCTTTTCTTAATTTAGCTGGATACTTGTAGGAGGCAAAATGTAACAGTTTTATTTCTGAATCCACCAGCATTGCGCAAACATCTATCCCGTCATAGCTGGTGCCACTCATGGTCCCAAGAAAAATTTTATTCAAAAGCTGTTGCGTTTGGATCTCGCGATAACAAGGCGTTTGATACCTCTTCATATTGCGATTTCAACTGTTGAAAATCTTGGGCTTGTATCTTGGGCAATGGCAAAGCTGATGGGAGCGCTACCTTTAAAGGATCAGTTCTTTTCTCTCCTAAGCGAAACTCATAATGCAGATGAGGCGCCGTTGCTAGACCAGAGTCTCCAACATAACCAATGGTTTGTCCTTGCGTGACCTTGCTACCTGCGCTCAAAGATGAATTATATTTTTCCATATGAGCATATAAGGTTGTGATGTCTCCACCATGGCGTATGACCACAGATCTTCCGTAGCCGCCTTTCCATCCGACTGATTCAACTACACCATCTCCAGTTGCTCTGATTGGCGTACCTCTTTTGGCTGCATAATCAACCCCATTGTGGGCTCTAATTTTATTTAAGATTGGATGTCTTCTATTGGGATTAAAATGCGAGCTAACATAGGCAAAATCTAGCGGAGCCCGTAAAAATGCTTTTTCCAGGCTCTCACCGTTTTCATTGAAATAATCCCATGTTTTATTTTTCCCTTTGTACCTGATGGCTGTAAATTTCTTTTGCTTGCTATAAAACTCTGCAAATAAAATGCTCCCATTGTCGACTTTCATGCCGTCAATAAAAGCAGTTTCATAGAGCATTCTAAATTTATCTCCTTCTCGAATATCGAAAATAAAATCAATATCCCATCCGAAAATATAGGCTAGATCCATGATCACACTTTCAGGAATGCCTTCATTTAAACCCGTTAAATAAAACGACGACTCTATAACTCCTGATTTAAATGATTGAATTAATTCAGGCTCTTTTTCTAACCTGCTAATTGTGACATCTGGCAAAATTAGAATTTCAAATTGTAAAAATGGACTTTTAACTATTTGAATAGATTGAATGCTGCCCTGAACAAAAGATAATTCTAGCCTGTCCCCGGGCTGTAAATTTTTTATCTCTCCCGTTTTATCCGCTCTAAAAATTTGATAAGTAGTATTGAGAGTAATTTTGTACTTTTCAAAGATAACAGACAAACTTTCCCCGCTTTGCACTACATGAATCTGCTTGGTTGGAATTTGGCTAAATGGTGGTGACGGAATCTCTCGGATTTCGTTTATCTCCTCAAACTCTTTTACTTCTGACTCTGAGCCTACATCTACAATAATCAGAACAACCAACAGGGCCAGCAAGCTATATGAGAGCGTGGCTTTCCATGAGTGCTTAATTAAAATCATGACTTAATAAATGATCACACTAATTTAAAAGAAAGATCACCCACCGATTGAATGCTTGCATCTACATGATCACCGCGCTTTAGAGCTCCGACCCCTGCTGGGGTACCAGTAAAAATAATATCTCCGGGATGCAGGGAAATAAACTTTGATAGCCAGCTAATAATCTCATCAACGCCCCAGGCCATATGAGTAATATTGCTTGCTTGTTTTTCTTGACCATTCACACTTAAGCTAATATCACCTTCTTTTAAAACTACTTCTTCATTCTTGAGAATATTTGATATAGGTGCAGAATTATCAAAGCCTTTACTGAGATCCCAAGGCTTTCTATCTTCCTTTGCTATTGCCTGCAGATCTCTTTTAGTCAAATCGACCCCCACTGCATATCCAAAAATATGTTGCGAGGCTTGCTTCGGCTCTATGTTTGAACATGGAGACTTCAGGAAAACTACAAGCTCCACCTCGTGATGAAGATCCTGTGTCAAAGCGGGGAAGGGAATGGATGGAGCCTGAGTCATGGCTTGCGGAGGCTTGCTAAAAAAGAATGGTTGATCCCTATCAACACTGCCTCCCATCTCTTTTGCATGATCTTCATAATTTTTGCCAACACAGTATATTTTGCCTACAGGAAATAAATCTTCACAACCTTGAATTTTTAGACCTTTCACACGCGGTGGAAAAGTAAATGTTGTGCTTTTAAGCTCAGCCATATGAATTAAACTTTTTGGTTCATTAAATACTATAATAAATCATAAATCATGGAAGATAACCTCAATTTAATTAAACGTGGAATTGACGAACTGCTTAATGAAGCAGAGTTAATCTCTAAATTAAAATCCAAAAAACAACTTGTTATAAAAGCAGGGTTTGATCCTACGGCGCCAGATTTACATTTAGGACATACAGTTTTAATTAACAAGCTCAGGCATTTTCAGCAATTAGGCCACAAAGTTATATTTTTGATTGGGGATTTTACTGCGATGATAGGCGATCCATCAGGCAAGAACAAAACCCGCCCACCATTGAATGCAGCTGAAATAGAAAAAAATTCTGAAACTTACACAAAGCAAGTCTTTAAAATCCTAGACCCAAAGATGACAGAGGTCAGATTTAACTCAGAATGGTGCAAGAAGCTAGGTGCAGAAGGCATTATTCGGCTGGCTTCACAATATAACCTTGCTCGAATGTTAGAGCGAGATGATTTTAGCAAGAGATATAAATCGAACCAAAGCATAGCCATTCATGAGTTCTTGTATCCTTTGATTCAAGCATATGACTCGATTGCCTTGGAGGCTGATGTGGAGCTTGGCGGCACAGATCAAAAGTTTAATCTTTTAGTTGGCAGGGAATTACAAAGAGCGCACGAGCAAGAGCCCCAGGTAGTCATAACGGTCCCGATTCTTGAAGGTCTAGATGGCACAAATAAAATGTCAAAATCTCTTGGAAATTATGTTGGAATAGATGAGGCGCCTGCAGAAATGTTTGGGAAAATTATGTCTATTTCAGATGAGCTCATGTGGCGCTGGTTTGATTTACTAAGCTTCAAATCTTCTGAAGATATTCAGCTGTTAAAAGCTCAGCAGGCCGATGGCATGAATCCTCGAGATATTAAAATTGCTTTGGCCAAAGAGTTAATTGCGCGCTTTCATGATGGCCAGGCTGCCGAAGAGGCAGAGCTAAATTTTATCAATCAATTCCAGAAAAAAAACATTCCAGATGATATCGAAGAGCTAGTTTTGAGTTGGCCAGAGGATTCAATTCCACTTCCCAATTTATTAAAAGACGCGGGGATGACAGAGAGTACCTCAGAAGCAATGCGGATGATCAAACAAGGCGGCGTTCGAATTAATGAAGAAAAAATTACTGATCCCAAGCATTCTGTCCCTAAAAATAGCTCGGCTATTTATCAGGTAGGCAAACGCAAGTTTAAAAAAATTACGCTTTAACTTTCATCTTCATATCCTTCAACCCATAATAGAAACATGCAACAGTTTTACTCATCAATCAGTTTTTGTGTTCGGCATGTAGGGTATCTATTTATTCTGTGCTTGCCTGTGATGACTGTGGAATTAGCTTTGGCTCATCTTGTGATGTCTATGGGAATAGATTCTAGTATGTCTGATAGCGCTTCATTAGAGCTTATCACATCACTTTCTGGCCAGCTATTTGTATTAGGCACACTCTCTCTCATTCTATCTGTTGGTCTGTCTGGCGGTGCCATGATTGCTTTTAAGGGACTCGCTCTAGGCAATGCTCCATCGCCCTATCAAGCATTATTTTTAGGTATAAAGAAATTTTTCCCGCTACTGTTAGGAAATTTATTGCATTCACTGGCTTATGGTATTGGCTTTATTATGTTGGTTTTCCCGGGCTTTTACCTATATGCAAGATTAGGATTATTTCCTCTGTATATTATGTTTGGCGAGAAAGGAGCATTCGATGCATTGGGGGAGTCATGGCAGGCAACCGATGAGTTTGGCACTAAGTTATTTCTATTAACCACAGCCTTGATGGGAATCCAGATTCTTTTTGGCTTAGTGGGCGGCATGGCAGGCATTGACTCAGGCTTAGGATTTTTAGTCTTAGCTACCCTTTTAAAGTATGCAGCAACCATGCCTCTATTTTATTTATTCTTTAGCCTCTACCAATCTCTTAACACAGCGAGTTAATTATTATGAAAATATTAGTCATGGGTCTGCCTGGCAGTGGAAAAACATACCTAACAGAAAGGTTGGTGCCTCTGCTAAATGCTGCCTGGTATAACGCAGACAAAGTCAGAGAGATGGCCAATGATTGGGATTTTTCTGATGAGGGCAGAGCTAGGCAATCCATGCGTATGAGAACCTTCGCAGACTTTGAAAAAGCTCATGGACGATATGTTGTGTGTGATTTTGTATGCCCAACCAAAGAGACCAGAGAGAATTTTGAAGCAGATTTAGTTATTTGGATGGACACAATAACTGAGGGTAGGTATGAAGATACCAATAAACTATTTCAAAACCCTGATAAGGTGGACTTCCACATAACCGAATGGAATGAGCATAATCACGAAGATCTTGCCAAGGAGATTTTAAAAAATGTTTGATTGGAAAAAACCTACAGTGCAGATGCTTGGAAGATGGCAGCCTTGGCATGACGGGCATCAAGCGCTGTTTAAAAGATGTGTTGCAAAGACAGGGCAAGTTATTATTCAGGTGAGAGATGTGCAAGGTGCATCTGGTGGGGATGGCCAAGATGACAACCCATTTGACTGGGATGCAGTCTGTCGCAATATTGAAGAAGGCTTGGCAAAAGATGATTTTAAGAGAGGGCAGCAATATGAGATTATGCTTGTTCCAAATATTGTAAATATCACCTATGGCAGAGGTGTGGGATACAAGTTTGACGAAGAAATTTTTGAGGAGGCGATCACTGATATTAGCGCCACTAAAATTAGACAAGAGATGAGAGATAAAGGAACTCTTTAGAGAGTTAATTACAGCAGTTACAAAATACAGGAGATTGACATGACCCATATCATTTTATTTACAGGGCTACTTTATTTGGTGCAACTGATCTTGCCTATGCCATTGACCAAGAGGTCTGGAGAGGCAGCCGGCGAAAGAGCAAAGAAGGCCGTGCACAACTTGCGCGAATCTTTACCAGTATTTTTTACATTTGCATTGCTATCAATGCACCTAGGAGTTGAGGCCAATGTATTAGTGGCTTCGATCTGGCTAGCTTTAAGAATTATATTTGTTTTGCTTTACATCACTGGTTTGCATACCAAACCAGTAAATGAAGCAGGCTATGTTGCGCAGCCTATTAGAAGCCTGGCTTGGTTTGGTTCGATTGTTTGTTTGATCATGATGGGAATAAATCTAATTTAGATTATTTGAATAGCCTTTATTCCTGAAGAAATAACAGCTAAAATGCCTGTCCGCAGTTAAGCGGGTCTGTAGCTCAGCTTGGTTAGAGCGCACCCCTGATAAGGGTGAGGTCGGTGGTTCGAGTCCACCCAGACCCACCATTTTTCCCTTTAAAATCAATACTCTCAGAGGATTTAACCATTCTCATCACCTTTTTAAAACTTTGAACAGTTTTGAACAGTAAGTTACACTGTTCAAAATTATGGTTAAAAAAGCAAAGAAACATATACAAGTTTTCACTGGGATGTCTCTCTATAAGAGAAACGGAAGTCGTTTTTATTGGGGATATCTATCTATCAATAAGAGAGTATTCAAAAAGAGTCTAGGTACAGAAGATAGGGTAGTAGCAGAAAAATTACTTTATGAATGGAAGAGTTCATTGATGACTGGAGATGATAGTGTCATCGTTCCGATTGAAATGAAGTTCTCAACCTTTGCAGAAAAACTCATAAAGAAGCAAATGACATATGAAGAACCACCAAGTGGAATCTATACATACAAAAAAACTCAAGGATTACTGAATCGACAAAAGGGTCTCCTAGAATTTTTCGGCAACAGGGATATTCGTTCTATTTCAAAACAAGATATCGAAAGTTTTATGTCCCAACTTTCACTAGACGGAAAGATTCTTACAAGAGGAACAATTTATAAACACATCAACATACTCAAACAAATATTAGAGTTAGCAGATGTAGAGGTATCTTTTCCTAAAATTCGAGGTGCAAAGAAAGCAGGTCAAAGAGGGTGGTTCAACCTTCAGAACTACAAACTGATTTTAGATAAGTCCACGGAATTAGTTGGTAAAAAGTTTGAAATTGCACAGTACAAGAACATTGAAATCACTGAAGACTTACATGACTTCATTATCTTTATGGTTGGTAGTATGTTGAGACCAACATTGTCTGAAGTCTATTCACTCAAGTTTAAAGACATCAATGTTAGAGATTTAGATGAGGTGAAGTATCTTGAATTCACAATGCAGAGAAAAAACCAAGTGATGGCAGTGCAAACTTTGCCAACCAGTTGGTATGCATATCGAGATATCTGTAAGAGAAGACCAGACCATCGACCAGAGGATTATTTGTTTATGCCTGAATTTGAGAACAGAAGAACTGCTACAAGTCACATGTCTAAACTGTTTGGATTTTTCTTGAAGGATATCGGACTGCAACACGATGAAGATGGAAATAAACTATCAACATACTCACTCAGACATACTGCAATTACATTCAATCTATCTCAAAAGGGAGTTGATAGTTGGGACATCATGAGAAGGGCAGATACATCAAAAGACATGATTGAAAAGTATTACTATCCTCGTTCACAAAGAGATGAAAAACTTAAGGACTTCTTAAGAGTTTAGGGGTCTTAGGAGTGTTCTAAAGTCGTTCTAAGACGATAACTGAACCACCCCCAACACTGACATTTAAATAGACTAAAGTGTCTTAAAACTCACCCCTCGAAACACTGTTTAAGTGCTTCATTGCTTGTTTCTTGTATCGTCCGACCATTGATTGAACCTTTCTCTTCTCTTCTTGGTTTTGCCAGACTTTATCATCATATTCACCACGAGTGTTATCGACCATCTCTATCTTATAACCAGTTCTACTCTCTTCATCACGAACCCTCTTTCTTTCATATCCCCATTTCATATTGCCCTTAGTATCTAAGTCTTCCATTGCATATGAGAATGAAGGAACTGGGTATCTCTTTCTCGTCTCTTCTTTTTGAATATGAATTGCTATGTCCCAGTTAGAACCACGATGAAGATTTTCATACACGAGCAATGCATATCTAATGCCATCTGCTTTTGGATTTCCATTCACTGGATATTTACAGGTGCCTCTCTCTTCGTCAATTCCAAAACAGTCTTTCCAATGTTCTTCCCACCATGCATCGAACTTCATGTTCATGACTGCATCCTTTCCACCCCACGCACGATACTTGTTCCATTGAACCTTATGGTCTGGACTTTCTTCTGCATGTTTTAAGAACTTGAACCAATAGAGATAGACCCTCTTACGACACTGTATCCAAGTGTTATCTCGGTACTTTACATACTTTGAATTAGGGGTAAATCTACTCACCTTCATATTTTACTACTTCACTTTATTGTTCGCAGATTATCGGTTCACTTTTTAGATACTAAGAGAGTAGTAATTAAAAAGGAGAAAAAACTATGAAAAAAGAAACATACGAAATAAGAATTTGCAGAAGTAGAGAAGAACACTTCTACATTGAAGCATCTTCTGAAGAAGAGGCAGAAAAAATTGCAGAAGAAAATGCAGAAAGGTTGTTCAAAGAAGACGAAAGTTATGGGTCATACGAAAGTGACTATGACTACTGTGTGAATGGGTAAGGGGGTAGAAATGAAAGTTTTAAAACAAGAAATGTTTGATGCACTAACTCTGTATTACAAGAACGACTGGAAGACTGGTCAATACAGAAGTAAAGGCATTCAAGTTGGAAACAGTAAGTGGTATTTGATTGCTAAAGAAAACTCAAACCTAATCATTTACAAAAATGATGATAACTATGACTTATCAAAGTTTGGATTTGATTTTCAAACAAGCAAAGGTAGAGGGACTCAATGGACAGTTCATTGGAACTTCTCTATTGGAAATATCAAAACTGTTGCAAAGAGAAACGAGTTCTCTGAATGGGAAATTCTAATGAACTCTTATAAGGAGTGTTCGTAATGAGAGGTTCTAAAGTCTCTTGAAAATCAAAAATAAGAATGTAGTAAGAATGGGGGTTTCAGAGACATGAAATTTCCATCTTCTACTGGTTCTAAACCACTTACTTTAGAACTTTAAACACTTCAGTTTATTGTTTGCAAAAAGTAGTCGGTTAGGACTACAAAAACACTATATACCTATAGAGAAATAAAAAAGTCATACACATATGGTCGTGCATGAGAAGTAAGGGAAGTCATTGAGTTATCCAAACCTTCAATCTAAACATAAGAACGATACGACTGATGCCAGAAGTCTTGCAGTGCATCTATGCAACACCAAGACATGATGATGCGTGAACAACCACAGCATCAGTCTCCGATTGTAATCAAAACTGCTTAAGGAGATGCCATTGGGTTTAGTAGATAAAAGGAGACCGACCAATCACCCTTACCTGTAAAAAGGTTCTGCTGTTT